>Ga0099822_1008237_pt1 | contig 13354 bp, 6 predicted proteins | sample CowpeawhiteBW_FD_76839 | JGI IMG/M metagenome (GOLD analysis project Ga0099822, IMG submission 76839) | Root nodule microbial communities of legume samples collected from California USA - Cow pea white BW | ecosystem: Host-associated > Plants > Roots > Nodule | place: USA: California | collected... | reverse complement strand
CTATAAATAGGACTCGTCCTATCAGTAATGAGACACACATAAAAACAGAAGTTGCTCCCTACTCTCTCATTCTCTATTCTTCCTCTCCTTTGTCTCTCTTATTACCTTTATTTTATAACAATTATATATTTGTTTGTTTATTATATCTATCTTTTTATAATTTATTTCATGTTTATGTCTTATATTTATCGGTAATTTACTAATTTATTAATGATTTTTTTTTTCGATAAAACTTATCCGTAAATATCGTAATCGGATCTACTCTTTTTTCTTCTTTTCCTTCTCTCCTTCTCCTCCTTGTTCTCTAACTCCAACCGCCACCATCGTCTAAGTCTTTATCACGCCATTGTCATTTGGACTGATCAGGTGACTTAATAGTCAGATGGAAGAGAAGGAAAGAAAATGTCGTGGGTTCCATTTCTGACTAACAAATTGAAAAAATAAGGTTGGTTCGGTGAATTTAGAAGAGAGGGTGAGAAAATTTGTGGTTCAATTCCTCTGCTTACAAAAACTAATATTTAACATTCGTCGATAAAAATGAAAAAAATCAACTATCATGCCAAAATGAGCATACTTTCATCAGATTCGATCAAGAACGTAAAGTTTCTAATTCTTTGACAGCACTGTCAACAGCATAGACTATCATTTTCTGTATCTGTTTCATGAAAAAAATGAAAACATAAAAAGCAAACATATTATAAGGTTAAACTTTGAAGTTCAAAAGAAAAGGAAGAAAGGAAAACCAAAAAATCAAGAAAACATGCTGAAAGCAAATTAATCTCACCTCAAGTTTATCTTCTCTGGCCTTGTGATTCTTGGGAAGACGACGGAACTCTTCAGTTAAATGCAGGCACATATGGACATTTTCTGGGGACACAAAATCTACAGCAACTTTTGTGCATGACTGCAAGGTTTATGATGTGGAACTTGATGTTATAAATACAATTATAAATGCCGACAATATGAGTTAATTCAATGAGTCAAAACACGTTTCACCTTAAGATTCCTGACTTGGTGTGCACATCCCGCAGGAATAAATACTGCCTCCCCAAGTTGTTGCTCAAAAGTCCAAGGTTCTACACCTAGGAAATTAAGATTCATGTTAGTAAATAATGGCATTCTTTGAGCAAGCAATTTGCAAATATTAATACTAACCAAACTCCTTCTTCAGATTCTTCTTGTGTTCCAAAGTCAGGTAAAAGCATTGGTCATGAATTGGATGGACAACCTAACCAACATAGAAATAAATGAGCCAGAGCAAAAAATAAGGATAGGAAGAAATTTAGACTAATAAATATAAAATTACCTCTTCAACTGGAGAGCAATAAGTATGCCTAAATTCTTTAGAGTGCTTTCTTAGATATGCTTCTAACTTTTCAGTATCCTCTCTCCGAAAGATGTCCCAAAGAGCACCACCTGTTTCTTTAGAAACAGAACTCTTATATTCTTCTCTGTTGTCTTTGCAAAGTCCTTCATTCAGGAATTCATCGACCCTTCCTCGAGCACGTCCCTCTTTCTCATCTTGGGCAATGTGTGCTTTTTTCAGTTTTGGAATAGCAGAATGTTGTTCATCACTCAATGTTACCTCAGTCGTGTGGATCAAAATATTCACCTTTGGAAATTATTGAACACCAGTTAGAAAAATAAAGTAAATGTGCAGTAAATTTAAATTTCTTCACAAGGAAGTACATTTTGTGATCCCGTGTGCCATAGTCTAAAAGTTTAAATTAAGTTAACAAGAAATACATAGCAAACTGAACGTGATCATTGTCCCATCTTTACACATTAGGAGACTAAACTTTAAGTTACTACCACATGAAAACAACTTTGAACTAGGTTGAATAATACGGATAGTAGAGTTATTAACCATAGGAATGCTCATCTTCCAGTGATATTTGGTTTTAATGTACAAACAGAATTCAAGTTGTAAGTCCTCAAAACAACAAGGCTTGAATAGAAATTAAGGTTGTGTTGCTTACAGCATCAGACATATCACAGTGAAGTTTTGTTACTGAATCTCCTCTGCCAAGTTCCTCTTTAATCCCATAAGCAATGTATGTTTTTGGACCAAGGTCTGGCTTTAGAACATGGGATGGCAACTTTACAGCAAGGTTGAGGATCCCATTTTGAGGATCACAATACTCTTGAAATGGCAAACAGCGGATAAACTCGTCACAATGGCGAGGCAAAAGATCATCAAACTTGTCAGAGGGAGGCCAGTCTTTTAACTTCAGCATCTCTGGCCAGAGATTTGCATATGCTCTTCCTTGTGTATAACCCTTGAAGAATGTACGAGTATTGATTTCTACCTGCAAAGGTTTAGAAAAAACATGATCACTATTGTTATTTGAAACTTTAGAAGCATATTTTGGTATTAAAAGCCAAAAAGAGACGATAGAAGCAAACCTCACAACAAGAAAGGCAATCAATGGCCTTTAATTCAGTAGTATTTGAGCTGATTCCTGGAACCCCGTTTTCACATAGGGCTCTTAATGTGACCATTGGCTCCCAACTAAGACCTGTACCCTGCTTAAGAACATCACGAACTATGATTGGTTCTCCTTGAGTCCAATGTTTTTGGAAGAGAAGCAACCCTTCATTTATGAGGTCACTTGACAATGGACAGTATAAGTTATTATCACTTGTGCCATCTCTAAAAGCTGCTCTTATCTTAGAATTGCAACTTGATATTGCTTCTTTCTGAAGAACTGTTTGTTCAGTTTTAGAAAAACCTTTTACCATGTTACGAGCTTTGGCTTCCAAGTCTGATATCCACCCGTTTAAAAAAATGCGCCTCAGCTCCATCACATGACCACCACAACCCCCCATTTCTTTTGGTGCACATCTAATACCTCCATCACTGTTGGCCTCCCATTTGCTAAATATCTTAGAATGACCTCTTAAAGTCCCAAAATCACTAGACACTGGTAATGGATCACCACCATGCATATAATCACACCCCTTATTCACATATTGAAACTTCATATTACACCGCGGTGATATACTTCCATTGCGTATTTCTTTGCAACAGTTAAGGCAGATTTCAAAGGAACACTCGGGGCAGCTTCGATAAAGATCAGTAAATGAAGTAGCACAATGGTCACTGCTCCAAAAAAAAAAAATACTTAGAAAAATGTGAAAGGAATCAAACCTAGTTATATAGGCAAATGGAATACCATACCAATAGATACGTTCATTCTCACAAGATGTTTGTGGTATCTCAATCTCAGAACTTGATTTTCCTGGCAAGACATATTATTGTTAGTTATGTATTCATAGTTAAATTAGCCCCACCGATGCTGAAATTTGATACCTTGTATTTTAGCTTCAATCTCGAGCTCTTGACTTTGTTCTTCACAAATGTGTTGTATAAATGGAATGAGTAAGTTAATCATGTATTGGAGATGTTGAACCCTTTCTTCGTCTGTGATGCTGCTGTTAGATGTCTGAACACATCAAATCAGATGGGAAAACGCAGAGTTAAAAAGTACTGAAAATTCTTCTGGGTAAAGTTTTCAATTTATTAATTGATTTAATTGTATCTACCAGAAAGCAGAGAAAACTAACCTTAATCGTTCCTCTTGAGCGCAAGCAAACACTGCAATTGCAATTGTTTCGGCAAAAGGGACACTCGTGTGAAATGTCTGATACTGTAAGATTTGGATACCTATGTGTAAAATGAGAAATTGTTATATTTTGCAATAGTGTCTTATAAACCACAACACGAACAAATACACAGTCTTTCAATGATTATTTAATTGTGAACTACTACTTTACCATTTCCTGATGCACCACAAACAGTACATTTTCGGACATTTAGTACAAGGTACGAATACTGCTCTTTCCTTTTTCCTACACTGATGACACTTTTTAGAAGTTGTCTCTGCATCCTGTTAACACAAATACAATATTCAAACCAAGAAAAAAAATATTATGATAAAGTACTTCAGGGTTTGATTTTATAGTATAGTCTTCTTTAACCTTTCTCCGTTTTGAACTTCCAAAACCTCTTGAGCATCTTGGTATTTTTCCAATAAGGTTATCAGTATATCGGTTTGACAGTTCTTCTAGTACAATAGGAGCTTCTCCATTTTCTCCTGATTTTGGACACTTAGATAAGTATTGCTCATTCGATCTCTTTCGAATTCCAGAGGATTTTGCAGGACTTGAGAACTTGGTCTTATAATCAGTATGATCCTTTGACTTCTTTTGTTTCATTCTCACTGCAGAAAGAACACTAATTAGTATCAAGACATTGCAAAGGCTTCATTACTTCATGTATTAACCATGAATACATCACTCGTTCAACTATGAATGTCAAGAGATTAATTTAATTTTGTTAATTCTAGTTTTAGATGGTGGTTAATGCTCTTCTTCTTTTCCTCTTATAATTCAACGTATATTTCTATTATGTCTGAGATTCTGCAACTGTGTTTCAACAATAAACATGCCAACTTTTTCTATAGTTTCTTGATTTCCACCAAAATTTACTCTCCACAAAATCCTTTAGATACTGATACTGATACCACAATCATAGATAAATGAACATGAAAAGTAACATAATAACCTACTCTAAAAAAAAAAAAAAAAAAAAAAAATAAAAAAAAAAAATAAAAAAAAAAAAAAAAAAAAAGCAATTTCTGAACAATTAAAATGCAATTCATAGATCTTATGTATTACGATTAATTGTGTGTCCGATTTCAATTAAAAAAAAATGCCTACCATATATATTTAGATTAAATTTTAACGTAGAACTTTTGTATACGTATACTTCAGTGCGATGTGCATCCGTCTTCTGTGAAAATAAAGATATGATAAGGATATATAAACATGGGTAAAACGTGTTTTGATCTATAAGATATTGCAATTATCTTAAATAAGTTAATAATCTTCGATCCTATCTTTTTACAATTTATTCATTTTTTTTCTTAATTAAGAAATGTGTTAATTAGATTTAATTTTCTAAATAATTTTAAAATAGTATTATAGATTTTAATTTTAAATTTATCATCTTTTATAAAAAGATGATAAAACCAAAAGCAAAAAGATAATGTTTTCTAAATCTAAAAAAACGAATTTGATTTTTTTTTAAAAGGAATAAAGTTAATTTTAAATATTCATTCTATTTTAACTATACTTTTTCAAATTCTGCTAAAAACAGAACATTTAATGACTTTTTTAATCCAAAAGCCTAAAATAGAAAACCAAAAGTTTAAAAAATAATGAAACTGAAATTTCAGCTGCCTTAACTAAAATATAGCAAAAAAAGGTGCAGATAGATAAGGTTAACTACAAGAAATTCATATTTCTTCAAATCTTTTCAATCTTAATTGACAAACTTTATATAAAATGTAATAATGAAATTTTCTGAGTAATGGATATAATCAAGGGAAAAAAAAACAAAGAAAACTAACCTGGTAATTATGAAAAAAAATTCAGAGAATGTTTCAGCAAATGAAACTCAACATTCTTTGCTGGTATGAAGATTCTGTGATGAGAATGAATGACATAAGAAAAATAGGGATTTGTGACAGAAAAAGTATAGTATAATAATCGCATATAAGGAAAGAAGGTAACTCATTCAAACCGTGCACCAACAGAAAACAATTCATTCATCGTGGTCTCTGTTTGGATCCTTCAAATGATATTCATACATATTGAAAGAAGAAGAAGGAGGAAAACGAAATTGAATGTACTAAAAAAATGTAAAAAGCAAAAAAACAAAAGAAGATAAAATTATAAATTTAACTTCCTGCATAATTGAGAATATATTTGGAAAAAAGGTATACACATAATAATTTCAAATAGTCGAATCATAATACAATTAATTACGACATAATTATTTCAATATAATGTATATAAATATTTTATCATGACTTAAATACATTTTTCATCCTCATTTTTGTAATGTTTGTTGCGGATGGTCATGATCTTGATAGAATGTTTAAAAAGGTCTTCATCTTTATCTAATGTTTAAAATGGTCATCATTTTCGCAATTCATACTTTATTTGGTCCTTTTATGTGACGTTGTGTAAATCAGTAACGGAATACTGTACATGTAGCACTTTTTGTATTACGTTGCATTGGAGTGTGTTACGTGTACTGTACAGATGGCTAATCAACTTTAACTTTTCAATTTGGGAGAAATTTTGCAATTAGGGCTTGAGTTGGATTGCAGTCGCACTCTTCAGTGTTGGAGGTGATTTCTTCATCTTCGTCTTTCTTGAGCTCGGATTTGCAGAGGAAGCTAATACTTGTCATTTCATCTTGCAGTTGCGCTTTTCATTTCAATTTTCCAATTAATCATCATCAACGAGGTAAGTAGGTTTAGGGTTTTCTGGATTGTGTTTGCTCGTGGGTTAGTATTTTCGTAATTCTATTTTGGGTTTGTTTGTGCTTGAATTGTTGTGATGTTCTGCATGGTTTCTAAATTACCACACATGTACAGTACATGTAACACACTCTAATGCTCCGTTAGTGATTTAAATTGCGTATAAAGGATCAAATAAAACACGAATTGCGAAAATGATGACCATTTTAAACATTCGGTATAAATAAGGAGTATTTTAAACATTCTGTTCAAATGAGGACCATCCGCAACAAACACTGCGAAAATTGCAAAAATGATGACGAAAAAAATAATTTAAGCCTTTTATCATTATTAAAGTTTACGTATTCTATTATTTAAATAATTATATTATTAATATTAATATGTATAGAATTTTATATCATAATAACATAAACAAACAAAACAATTTAATATATTAATTTAACCATTTATTAATAAATATTTCTATATTATACAAATACATAATTAAAAAACAATAAAATAATCCATCTTGTGTGAGTAGATAAGCAAGTATTTATTTATAATAATTCTACTAAATTTCAAAAAGATATTAATAAATTTCCTTACTTTTAATAAATTACTAAAATTGTTTTATTTATTGATAAATAGTTTAAACTAAACTATTTCTTCACAGAAAGTTTAATCATATAATTTTGTTTACATATGGAAATAATGTTATATATACACAACTTAGTATTTAAGTTTAAAGAACAAAACTAAATATGTATCTGTCCAATTTTTACTATATTTGTTATTTAAAGTTAATTATTTACGTTTGTGTATAAGTGAGATACTTAAGCATATATAACTATAGTAGAAGAAAATAAACATTTTTTCTATAAAACAAAAATATATAAATTATATGGCATTGTTATATATCGTTTCGCATTCATCATTTAATTGAATAATTAATTTTCTCAGATACTTCAAATTTAACAAATTTAATTAATTTGGACTACAAAATTACGTTTTATCTTATTGGTTAGTTTTTATTAAATAGAAACTAACTGCATTTAAGTAACAGTATTTAAACATAAAAATATTTATGAATTTTATAGGAGAGTTCCTAAGGTAAAATTGAAGGAAACTAATGGTTGTTGTATATAGATTCACTCACATTTCATAAAATTTTGGTTCAATATAAATTACAACGTCTCTACCCATATTATTTGGTTAATTTCATAAATTATTGCAATATATTAATTATCTATTATATTACAAGTAATATACAATCTTAAATATTTATTTGTTAATTTCGTTATTGCCAATTAAATGAAAATTAGATATATTATTGTGTTTTTAAAAATTGAAAAATTTGATTTAACATTTTATTAACAATGAACCAAATTAAAATAAATAAATAATAAAACTAAAATATAATTAAATCCTTTTAATTTATGTTATTTACATGTATAAGTGTTAAATATTATTCTTTAATTATAATTTTTATCATAGAGATAGGTATATTGTTGTTAATGTTTTGTACATAAAATATTAAATTATTATTATTATTAATTAAAATCTATAAACAATTATAATTTATAATCAAACTAGATTAACAGTTATTCCATATTGATTTAAGAATTAAAAATTATGTATCAAACTTTTAATAAATGAAATCACTATATTATACCTAATCAAAATTCTAAATTTTGAGTCACGTCGATAAATATTTCATTTTCCTATTAGCACTTTTACATTTTATTTATTTATCCTACATCTCTTTTTTCTCTCATTGGGAGGTTTAAACATATTTCCAATTTTAAATGGACGAGTGAAAACACATATAATATATAAATCTTAAGAAAACAAAAGTAGATATAGGAGGTTTGGCATAAAATAACGTTAAAGTTACAATTTTTGTCACGAAGCAATCATATTATTCTCTGATTATTAATTAATGTTTAGGTCAATAATACAGTTTTTTCAAATATAATTATAAGAATTTATTGTAAAATGTTTTTAGTAACAATACTATTTTTTTTTTGTAAATTTTGTCGTATACAATATATCCTAATTTCGTTCCTTCTTAAAAATAAAATGTAAATGTAATCATCAACATCAACTCTAATGTGTAAATATCTGCGTATTTGGTTTTGAAGAAAGAAATTGGTAAGATATGTAACATTTATTTACAATTTAAATATTCAGAAAAATGGGTCGAGGAGGGGAACATGATCTACCTTCCAGACATAAGGTGCACTAAAGCTTGGTTTTCATAGAAGGAACCAACATCCCAATCCTCAGTTGCAGACGAAAGTGTCATTAACGCAACAACAATTGATCTCATGCTTGGCCTAAGTTGAGGGTTTTCATGTGTACATGCTTTCGCAAGCTGAGACACCTGCAATAGTAACACTTCTATCACTGTTTCTCATACATTTTATTCATGGTTTTATCTTACTTTTAGATTGTTGATGCATTTTCATTAAATTGGTTACCTACCTTGAATACAGAGTCAAGAGGGTAGTTGTCACCAAGTCTAGGGTCAACAAGTTGACGAAGATCTTCTTTTGGATCTGACAGACCAAGAACTTCTTCAAACTGCATTTGATACAACAAGTCCTAAATTTAGTTAAGGAATGTAGAAGTGATGAGTTACAACTATTGTTGAGTTAAGAGCAGCATGAAAAAACAACCAAGGCGACTAGTCCTTTTGATTCACCCTCAGGATCGTTTGTCTTGACAATAGCTTCCTTGCCTGATATGAGTTCATACAGAACAACTCCAAAAGCATATACATCTACTTTCGAGGAAACATCACCATATTGTGCATATCTACACCAAAACCACTACACTTGGTCAAAATAGCTTCAAACTTCGTATAAATTAAAGTTAAGGATAAGTGGTTCCTTACTCTGGAGGCATATAACCAAAGGTACCCACAAGACGCGTGTGTAATGAAGAACTACCATACTCAGTCAATTTTGTGAGACCAAAATCTGCAACCTGTGGGAAAAAGATTGGACTCAGCATTCAAATTTTACGTATGAAAAGTCTCGAAATTTATTTGCAAACCTTTGCACGAAAGTTTTTGTCTATCAAGATGTTTGCTGATTTAATATCTCTATGGATGTAGACAGGAACTGTATGCTCATGGATGTATTCCAATCCTCTTGCTGCATCAAGAGCAATTTGCACTCTAGCTCCCCATGTTAACGAATCCCTCCCTGCAACCAACTACATTCAGACCCTTGAAATCAAAATGATTTCATCATTTTAAGATGAACTATATCTATGAGTAAGACAAAAGAAACCTGAGCCTCGCAAATGTTGGCTTAAATTGCCGTTCTCAATATACTCATAAACCAGAAACAAGGAGCCCTCAACACAATATCCTATTAACCGCACCTGTGTAGAATATGTTTGCAAGAAATCATGTACTGTGGAAATGTGTAATGAAATATATTCAAGTATAGTACTGATTAGTTAATTAGTTAGTTACATATAACAAACAAGCCTAGGATCATACCAGGTTCAAGTGATGGACATGAGTTAGAACCTTGAGTTCTGCTAGGAATTCATTTGATGCTTGCATATCCATCTTTTTAATTGCAGCTTTCTGCAAAAAGTAAAAAAAAAAAACAAAGCGTTGGTAGTAATAACTTCAATTTTCCATTTCTTACAAAAGATCAGTATTAGACCTGCATGATAAGACTTTGAAGAAATAGGATTCAATACAAGAGATAAGTATATGTTAATCAATCTTAAAGCAAATACTATGTAATGCAAGAAAACAATGGTGTTTAATTAGCAGTAACTTCTTGGCTTCAAAATAAGATCAATTCACTTATGACAAGTATGGGGTGAGTGCAAATGCACGATATCTGTTTATGACAAACCTCATTCCGAAGCTGAGCATAGTAAACAGATCCAAAGCCTCCTTGACCAATTATATTAGCCACACTAAAGCCATCAGTGGCCTTGTCTAGCTCCCCATATGAGAACTCCACTGACTTGTCCACTGTAATCCCTGTCATCCTTGGAGAAGCAACAACCGAAGATTCCGATGCCTTGTCCAAGCTGTTTCCCAAACCTAAATCCATGTATCAGATAAGACCTACAGTTTCACATTTTATTTAAACACAAAAAACCCTGAAATCTAGAATAAACAAGGCCTTAATTCTAACATTGTAAAATAAGAAAGGGGTGTTTTAGAAATAGCATTGAAAGAAAAGACATAGCAATATACCATGATAGAGTGGACTACACTGATCTTCAGATGCTCCTGGGAGTGTGAGAAGGGATACCTCAGCCACTTTTCTTCTTCTGTGTAGTCCAACATATAGAACAAGTGCCAAAACTAAGACCACAGAAGCTCCTCCAACGGCTATGCCAGCAATGGCTCCACCAGATATTCCTACTTAAATTTGCATAACAATGTCAGCATGTCATAGGAATTTAACCCACCATCATTTATGAAGCAGCAGTTTGCACAGTGTCCACATCACCTGATCTGCCAAAGGTTGGAAGAAACATAGATATTATTTTAAAGAGTAAATTTCAGAAATCTAATCAAATTGGCCAACATAGGATTGGGATGTAAACTTAGTATATAAAATTCAACTTACCTCAGCTTCATAGGTGGAAAGTTTCCATTTTCATCTGCAAAATAGGATTTGTAATATAAAGCATCAGAAGATTTAGACTGTATCAAATAGCAATTCTAAACAAAAATAAGAAATGGCGATGTTACTTATTCTTCTCTTATACTTTTCTCATACAAACAATTATTTAAATCACCAAGCAGCAGTTTTGGTTGTGAGGTTTAGTTCGATCTTCAACTAAGAAGCATTCAAACCAATAAAAAAGAAATGTGAGGTGTAGTTCGAGTTTTAGAATATTTCAAAACGATTTTGCTATGCAAAGTATATTATTATATTTTTGTTCTTCACAGACATAATATTATAACAATCACAGTGAAATAATTATTCAAAAAAATTAATTTTGTACTATACTAATTAGAAAGCTTAAAAACTTAAAAAAGCCAATTACATTACAACATCGTAAATTTTTTTTTAAAAGAAACAACACAAAGAATAGTTATAATTAATAAACATAAACATATATATAAATTAGAATGTAATCAAATTAAATCAATAGCTCAATTAAATGAAATTTACTTATATTTTAAAAAAAAAACAAACATAATTTAAAATAATATATAATATTATGCAGATTATTTTGGTCCATTTGGATTGATTTTCAACCACAAACTGCCAATTTAACCAAACTGCCTAATTTGGAAAAAAAATGCAATATGACAAAATTTAGGTTTTCTTTCAGTTTATAATTTTTTTTGTTCAATCTTTAGTTTTTAAATTGGATTAGTTAAGTTTTGGACCCTTTATAAATGTATGATTCATAGTAAATGACTACCAAATATCATGCTTTAATTTAAAAATTAATTAATTAAAATCACTTTCCTTGAATATACAAACATGAGAACAATTGTCAAAGTAACATGAACTGGAGTGATAAAATGGATTGATCTAGCCCCTTTTGGTCCATCCATTTCTTGTTTCGCTAAAAACAGGATTAATCCGATACTAACAAATGGGTTAAACACTACGATCTATTTTGTCTGAAATCAGGTTGGCTCGTCACTTTTTTTTTCAATTTTTAAACATAAAAAAATTTAAAAAATATCAGCGGGCCAAGATAGACTGACCACCTTTGATCTGCTAGTTTAACAGACCAGACCATAATGGATTGGCAGGTTGGAAAATTAACCCAACCTATTTTTTCTTGACATACTGATAAGTCTAACCCACTTTGACATTTCTAAACACAAAATCCATTATCTGTTTAGAGTTTATTTAAAGAAAGCATAATTGCTAATACAACATGTCCTTTCTTTCTTGTTTGTATATAAGATACTTCTAACATGACAATAAACACAGTAAAACTATTTATTTCACTTGATTTTGTTAATTGTTTTTCAAATATACATTATCAATAAAACTAATTAATTCACTTCATTTTTTTATTTTTAAAATTGTTTTACCAATTAAGCTACTTTCTTCATTGTATTGATACTTATCTATACTTATTAGTGGATAACCCAAATTAATACAAATTAATTATGGCATCCTTCTACTTCGGTATTTATTTTACCTTATAATTGACCCCATTACTTATATCGGAATAAAATAAAATATAAAAACTCTTCAAAATCTTATTAAAATTCTGATTTATTTCACATTAAATATTATTTATGATAGATAATTTCACATGTATAACTGACGACATTCCGTATTGTTTCTAACTATTTAACCTGTCATTCAATAGGTAGAAAAATATAACTTCAAAAAATAAAGTACAAAATAATAATGCTTGTTATCGACGGCATTGCATAGAATGAATGCATTTGCTTACAATTATGTGTTACATAATTTTTAATTAGATAATTTAATCTTTTTACAAATAAAAAATTTATTTAATAAAACAATTAATAATACAGGTTTTCTATTCAAACACATAACATATTCATTTTAAACTACTACTGTTTATCATTTGTAAACTATTTTTACAAAATTATAATTCCGTATACTATCATTGCAAAATGACAAACTTTATTGCATGGATGACCTATGTCTATTTGTTTTCTATGAAGAAAATTATCTTCAAAATAAATAATTCTCAAATGTTACTATATCTGTCTAATTGTGGTTATTGGTCATGCATGGATCAACAAAATAATCATAAGAGAGTGATAACATATGAACAAACAGTGATCTGTATTCTTTTGTTTTATAGCCAGAGGACTAATCATCCTTAATAAAATGTAACTTTTCTGTATTTTTTAATCTCTGTGGTTAATTGCTGTCAAGATTGATGTTTCCAAATATGGACGGAATATACCAAATCTATTTAGCAAAAGCTACAATATTTCTCAAAAAAAAAAAAAAAAAAAAAATTTTATTTTTTAACTCTTTTTTTTTTATTTTTTTTTAAAAATAAAAAAAATAAAAATATTATTTTTATTTTTTTTTTTTTTTATT
>Ga0099822_1008233_pt1 | contig 13357 bp, 3 predicted proteins | sample CowpeawhiteBW_FD_76839 | JGI IMG/M metagenome (GOLD analysis project Ga0099822, IMG submission 76839) | Root nodule microbial communities of legume samples collected from California USA - Cow pea white BW | ecosystem: Host-associated > Plants > Roots > Nodule | place: USA: California | collected... | reverse complement strand
TTTTTATATTATTATTATTATTATTATTATTATTATTATTATTATTATTATTATTATTATTATTATTATTATTATTATTATTATTATTATTATTATTATTATTGAAGAGTAAACGAGGCAGTTACGAGTTCCGGTATTATTATATAAAGTTACGATTTACTTATAATTCTGATCCTATACTCCACCCAATTATTTTATTACTTTTTAATTTTAGATTCTTAATTTTTAGTTTACCTGTAATTTTTATCTTAACATTTTTTTTTAAATTTGATCTTTGAATTTTAATTATATGTAACTTTATTCAAGTTTCAATTTAATTTATTCCAATTGTTTAGAGTCAAGATGGAATCTCCTTTCAAATATATAAAATTATAATAGGAATTTCAGATTTCAGATAATATTTCTAATACAATGATTATTTCTAATGATATTATTTAAAGAAATTAAAGTTAAAATATTGGGACCATTCATTGAAATAAAAACTTCTTTCATTCTTGACTGGAGAATATATTCTGATACACCCGATAGGTTAACATATTGTGATAGTTGAAGTTAAAATATAATTATTTATTTTTATAAACTTAAATATGATACAAATCATCGAAAGAGAGGGGTTTCTTTTCATAATAACTCAGAATATTTTTAAAATTAAAAGTTAGATAAAGTCTTTGTATACATAATCAAAAATTAGAAAACTGAAATTGTAAAAAAAAATTCGGGACAAAAGTGCTTGAAATTAAAATAACAAACTTTTTATAAAACCAACCTCATTTATGGTGTTACGTATACTCCCAAGAGCACGAAATGTAATTATCGTTATCGTACACCACAGAAATTGAAAAAGAATAGTGAGAAAACGACGTCGACATGGGAAAAGTCGTAGCATAGTTGTGCCCCCAATGGAACAGATTGAGACACGTGGACGTTCAAGATTTCACATACTCTCAGCGACTGCTTATAAATTGGGATCACGCTTCGTTTAAACCCATTCGAGTGAGTTTAGCAAACAACCAATAATCTTTTCTTTGTTCTTCATCAGTTTGTGCCTTTCAATTCCTCCATTTTGAGAATGTCTAGCTGTGGCAGCAAGTGTGGGTGCGGAAGCAGCTGCAGCTGTGGCAGCAACTGCAGGTATATAATCAAACACTTTTTTTTTCTAATATGTTTGATTATCTCTTAAAATTAATTTTTAAACCGCGTTTTAGTTTAAAGTTGTTCTGCAATACGTGAATTCTAATCTGTTTGTGTTTTTCCTTAATCCGGCTTTTTGTTTTTCTTCTTTACGGAATGTGTTGATTGGTTTCTGGATACTCGTTTTATTGAGTTGTGTGAATATTGTTACTGATTACTTTTTGTGCTCAGTTTTCTAAGCGATTGGAATTTCTGCTGAATTCTGAGATTAGTTTAGCTCTGTTTCTTTGATCTCAATTTTTTTGTTGAAACTTTTTTTTAAAATATAAAGACAAAGTTCTGCTTAAAAATTGTTACAAGATGCAGAGTTAGGCAATTTTTATTAGTATATAATATCATATTTTTTAATTTATAGAAAAATTGTGTATCACAGAGATATAGCTGAGGTCACCTTGTGGTTGATAAGTGTCTGAAGCATCCAATAATTTTCTCCTCTTTTAAGCTTTGCTTTCTTTCAGAATCGTTTCATCTTTGACCATTTTGTTAAAGATCTCGTATTAATTAAAAATAAAGTTTATGTTATACAATAAGTCTAAATCTCTCTTTAGAAGCTATAAGTAATATAAATTTATACAGTGAGTTTTATAAGATAGAGTTACCTTTCAAGTTTCTTAAAAAAAAATATCTGAATATTATTGTTACCTTTCCGTTTTCTATTTTTTCTGCAAGGATTTTCTTACATGATTTCACCAGAAAAACACACTTTCCCTTTCATTTTTCAGACATGTTTTCTGAACCTAATTTGTTTTTTTTTTCTTTTTCGGCACAGTTGCAGCAAGTACTCGTTTGACATGAGCTATGCTGAGAAGACAAGCACAGAGACTCTAGTTTTGGGCGTTGGACCTGTGAAGCCCCAATTGGAAGGTGCTGAAGTTGCAGCTGAGGACAATGGCTGCAAGTGTGGATCAAACTGCACTTGCGACCCATGCAACTGCAAATGAGGTGAAGATATATAAAGCCTGAAGCAGATATAGCTGCAATTAATATATATGTATCAAAAGTACACACTTAGTAATGATAATAAGTTTGTGTTGTGTTCAATCAACTCGATTTGAAGTTTCATAATAAAGTGGGCATGGCTAGCCTTATTGCAAGTTCAAATGCTCTGGGATTTGTTGTGGGTGTTATAAGCTATGGTCACTTTGTGTTTGTTCTGGCTTATATAAATATGTAATTTGAATCATCAATCACTGTGTGCTTATAAATGGAGTACTATTGATGTTGATCTCTAATACACGAACAACACGCTTTCATTATATATCATTCTGATGTTAGTAACCTCACTTTTCTATAATTGTTATCTCATCTGCTGGTGATGAGATTACAAATTTGAAAATCAAATGCGGAAACATAAAAAAAAAAAGAGGAAAGAAAAAACCTAAGAAAACCTAAAAAAGACGCTTTCTTGTTTCCTTTCTGGTATATATGTTGTTGTTCTCATTCTTTTTTATGCTCTGGTTCACATCATTACAAGAGATTTTACTTTCCATTTGAATGAAGAATTTCATTATTTTTAAGATACTTAAATATATTAAATTTAAATTGATATTATTTTAATCTTTTTAAAATGTTAGATTAAGATAAAATAATTTAAATTTAGTAACTTTTAACTTTTTTTATTTGTATAAGGTATTTTAATTACTATGTACTATGAAAGAAAATTAAGCATTAAATAATTATTAATAGTTTAAAAATATCAACATTAATAATTTTTTTAATCGATTTTGATGAATATAATTTATTTGTTGTCAATTAAGAGAACAAAGTTATCAACTACATTTTATATAATTTAAAGGAGGAAAAAGTTTGATGAACACCTATTTTGAGTTTTTTACTTCTATTTCACATATACTGAAGAATATTATTTTTTATTTTTCTAGGTGATTTATTTTAAATTAATTTACATTTTAAAATAAAAAAAAATTATTTAATAGGCGTGGGATAGGGATTTAATGAAAGTTGAGTGTTTGTCTATCATCACCTTTTAATAAATAAAGAGTAAAAAGAGATTTTAAATTTTTAATAAAAATTAATGGAAAGGACTCAAACAAGTTAAATAATAAAAATAATTAAATATGAATTGATAAAAACGCTATCACAATATCAAAAGAATAAGAGATAAAAACGAAAAGTATTTAAATGACTTAAATTTTTAAAAGTAACAAAATTAAGATAGAAACCGTTATTAGAAATTGATTTCATTATTTCTTTTTATATAATTCATTATCCTTAAACTAACAAGTTCAATTCGTTAATTTTATGATCCATAAAATGGATTTTGACTTGATTCTTATGGGAGAAAATTCATAGTTAGTGCAAATTCTTATAATATACTATAGAAAGAGATAAAGAAAATGATATATGCACAAGATATTTTTATATTGATTCATCTAACAATGCATACAACATATAGTTCTCAATCAATAAATTGAGTTGCATTAAGCAGACTAATATTGTAAAATACAACAAGTATTCTTTGGACTCATAGTCACTCCTAACTAAATCCTTCAATATTATTTGGGCTCATAGTAACTCTTAGCTAACCTCTTTAGTAATATTTGAGCTTGTAACCACTCTTGGTTAACCCCTTAGTATTGATTTGAATCATAGTCACTCCTAATTGATCTCATTTTAAGTATTCTTTCCACAAGTCACTTATAGTTTAATTGAGTATTTTTTTTTTTCATTAAGCTACTTTTTGACTTAATAAAATATTCTTTCAACTACATACTCCTAGCTTAACCAAATATTCTTTAAACAAGTCATTTATAGCTGAAATAAGTTTGAACAATAGCCATTCTTGGCTACTAACTAATTATTTTTTATCAAGCAACTACTCTAAATAAGATGGATAGATTATTTAAATAGTGATCAACATACTACAAAGTTTCGGAATATTGTCTTTCAACGTATACAAGCTTAAGCTCACTCTACTAGTTTGCTAAAATGAACATGAACAATGTTCTTCCAAAAATATTTGGTGCATAAGTATTTTTGCAACATTTTGACACTTATACAATTTTATTTTTGTGTTCTTCTTCTTCTTAGATGGTTTTATATATTCGTGGAAGAGAAATAGTTGTCTAAAATTCTTCTGTAGCCCTTGAGTCGACTTCAGACTCACTTGAGTGTCCTTCTTTACATTTGAGGAGATTTGGCATTGAAGAGGCCTTAAATGCACTTCTTCTCTTCAAGAAACATCCCAATAATTTGTTGGGCTTATCATGTCTTGATTAGGTATCCTTTTCCTTGAAATCATGTAAGGTGAGATTTATACTAAGTAGACTATGGGTGGCAAAGTGGGTCAGGTCAGATGGGCCAACCTACCAACCCAACCAAAAAAAGGCGGACTAGGTTAGATATTTCAACCCACTAGAATGCAACAACCCGACTCAAACAATCTGCCAACTTGTCGAGCCAACCCGTGAGTATATAGTCGGGCCAGCCAACAACTTGTTTAAAAAAAGGCATGTGTTGTGCTTTGTCATCAATGCTCTCACATACAAACATATCATGTATGTTATTGGATTGGGTAGGGTATGTAACTAAAATCAAAGCCAAAACGCATCGCGCAGAAACACATCACGAGCAGTGACTATCACCACACACCATGTGACGTGACGCGAGGGAGAGAAGGTGCGCACGATGCCATGCACCACGCGATGCGAGGGAGAGTGAGATTAGGAGAGGAGGCACACGATGAAGGTTCCCGTAGTAGCGGAATTCCCATAGCAGCAATGCTTCACAAAATGACAATTCCCACATAGAGCAAGGAGGCACTGACTCCCTTGATTTTGCCCTGATTTACTTGATTTTGTTTTTTGGTTCCTTTGATTTTGCCCTAATTTTCTTGATTTTGTTGTGGTTGTCCTGATTTTTTTGGGTTGTACTGATTTCTTGATTTTGTTTCCCATTATTCAATGGTTGTTCTGATTTTGCCTTCATTTGCCTTGATTTTGCCTTTCTCAAATTAGGGTTTCTACACTATGTATGGGGTTTCTTCAAAACTGGCAAGCAAGTCTGCCAACTTGCCGAGTTGCGAGATGGGTTAGATTCTTCAACTCAGTTTTACTATATAGACCGGTCCAACCCGACCCGTTTTTCCATCCCTAGAGTAGATAGTCCTTTCTAAAGTTGATAGCGTAAGTGTTAGAGAATTGGCGAAGTAAAGCTCCTTTAACTCATCACTAGTGCAAAAAGGACATTCTAAAACAGAATATTAAATCGGTTATGCGAAAACCGATATAAAAAAACGCGGTGGCAAACTTGTAAATACTAGGAAGCATATAAGATCGGTTGTATTTTTAACCGATCTAATATGTAAATTTTAAATCGGCTCTCTATATAACCGATCTAATACTCTTCGCAGATTTAACAAAAATGCGAAAACCTTATTCATTGTCACAACAACTTCTCTTCTTTCTCTTCTTCCTCGTTGCTAACCACCAAACCTCATCGCTGCTCGTGTCTCGTCGCTGCTCGCTCGCCTCCGCTGTTGCTCGTGTCTCATGTCGCACCTCCGCTGCTCGCGTCGCGCCTCCGTCGCTGCTCACGTCTCGTGTCGCGCCTCCATTGCTGCTCGCGTCTTGCTTCGCACCTCCGTCGTTGCTTGCGTCTCGCGTTTCGCATCGCGCCTCCGTCTCTGCTCGCGTCTCCGCCGCTGCTCGCACGTCCGCCGCTACTCGCGCCTCTGCCCTGTTTATCTATTTTGTTTTTTCTTGATTTGGGTTTATTCCAAGGATGATTGAGGGTAGGTTAAGGGCCTGTTTAAACCATATAGAGATGCTTAGATGAATGTTTAATTTTCTGGAATGATTTACTTTTTAGTGTTCATTTTGATTTAGGAATGGAAATCTGAAATTTTATGGAGATGTTTTCTGTTCTGGTGTAATTTGTATTGATTATCTGTCTTTAATTGTTGTGTATGCATTCATTTAAGTTGAGACAAGGAGTGTGAGTACACGTCTGATTTTTCTTCCCAATGTAAAGTATTAGATCGGTTGTTTTAGAACCAATCTAATATCTTTTATACATATTACATCGTTGTATATTAGATCGGTTACAGAACCGATTTAATATGCGTTCCAGAACCGATCTAAAATATATATTTTACACTAGTGCGTGTTTCAGGATATCGTTGATCTAATTATATAAATGCTTATATCCAATGTAAAATAAAATATCATAGTATCATATCATTTGACAAATGAAATACTTACGTTTTACATAATCGGTTGTTTTAAACAAATATCTTACAAATGAAGATCAATCATGTTTTAAACAAAACTTATGTCTTTCATATTAATTATTCCCATTGCTCTTCGTATGTTTGAAGTTGATGGAAACAAGTGAATATTTTATGGATTGGTAGTTATATCAATTATTTAGTTTTAGTTATCATATATAAATATTTGAACTTTGAATTAGTAAATTCATCAATTAAAAGGTCCGATTTTAAAAATACCATTATTAATTCAATTAATTTATTTTTTTAATTTTTCATTTGAACTATTTTTTAAATTTTATATTTTTTTAAAACCAATATTTTTCGAAATAATGGTATGGAAAAATTTGTTAAATTTGTTAAATTTTTATAGTTTTATGTTCTATAAATAAAATTTATAACTTAAAAACAAATTATTGATGAAATGTAAAGATGTAAGAAATTTTATAGAACCCATATTATTGAAGAATCCGAAGAAAGATTTTTGATTGGAAATGTAAAGATTTACACTTTTCATAAAATTACATATATTGGAAAGTGTAAAAGTGAATGATATCTATTAATGTGACTCATCTAAGCACACACATATATAAGTTCTCCATTATGGAAGTCCTCTAAACCACTTCACTTTATTTCTAATCACAAATGTTTTTGTTTCTTGTCTACTTTGTTATTTGGGTTCTTTTGGCATCTATAGATGTGTGTCTATTAAAGTTGTTGATACCATGTTTGTTACCTTTGCATTTATACCTTGGCCACGATAATTACATATGATTCCCTACCCTTTTAAATGAATCCAAGCACCATGAGCAAAGTCCAGTAGGTTTTCTTTTGTTAGCATTTGTAGCTACCTTGATCACCATTTTAGGGGCACCACCTTAATTTGGACAAATTCTAAAATAAAATGCATAGTTATAGCATAATATCCGAATAAATCAATTTATAAAAAATCACTTTCAATAAAAAATTAATGATTTCTGTTAATTTATATATATATATATATATATATATATATATATATATATATTATTCAACTTTTTTTTTTATTTTTACTACTCGCATTTCAATTCCTAACCATTTGTATCTTAATTTAATTAAGACGTGATTTTATAACACAACGAAATATGAAAAAAATTGGATGTTTTTTATTTTTATTTTGGAAGTTTCGAGATTAATGTTGGGACTTTTTTGTTTTAGAAATATAAGAGATATATTATACAGATAAATTTATATCATTTTATTTCACTTATATCAATCTTGATTTCCTAAATCTAAATAATAAGTAAATATACTTTCTTATTCATTAGAGATGAGTATAAATACACAAATTGTATGACCTAAAGTAGGTATCTAATTATGCACAATATAATTATAGAAAATTAGTAACCTAATTACAGGAAATTAATCAGCTTAACCATATGAGAATAATTTTTAATTGACTTAATTAGAGGAAAATAATATCCATTCTATCATACTCTCTTAATCAAAGTGGGAGGTTCATGGACACTTAGACTGGTCCGGAAATCATCAAAAGGAACATGAGGTAGGCCTTTGGTGGCAGGAAGGTACATGAAGAACTTGTGTCTAACTGCGTGCTACATTTTCCCGAACAAAGTGAATACCCATCTCAATATGTTTTGTAGTTGATCTTGCACAAGATTACGGATAGATAAATGACACTAACATTATCGTTGTACACCAAAGTAACCTGAGGGAAAGGAAAATGAAGTTCGAGGAGAAGATTGTATAGCCAACAAAATTCAGAAACAACATTGTCAACACCTTTGTATTCAGCCTTTGCACTAGAATGAGAGAGAGGGTATGTTGGCGCTTTGAAGACTAGGAGATGAGGTTGTCACCAAGAAACACACAGTAACTAAATGTGGAGAGTTTGGTATTAGGACATCCACCCTAATCAACATCATTATTAGAAATAAGTTTCTCAACAAAGGTCGGATACAAGTGCAAACCATATTGTAAGGTACCCTGAACATACCGCAAAATGTGTTTCAATACTAGGATGTGCTCGATGTAAGAGGCATGCATGTAAAAACACACCTGCTAAACAACATATGAAATGTTAGGGCGAGTAAATGTGAGATATTGTAAGGCACCAGTAAGACTCTAGTACGTAGTGAGATCCTCATATGGTATGTTAGAGGATGTACTGAGCTTTTGTTTCGTATCAACCAAAGTAGCAGGAGGATTGCAAGAGGTCATGCCAGCGCATTCAATGATGTAACTAGCATAGATGCTCTAATTGAGGAACATGCCACCTGCATGTCTTGTCATAACAATCCCGAGAAAATAACTCAAAGGACCAAGTACATTGGAAACTCATGTGAGCTCACCAACAACTGATACTTGCCTTTAACAAAAAATAAAATAATGAATAATTTGACACGAAATGTAACTTATGTATCTAAACGATGTCGGTCAAAATGGTATAAAAATTGAGCTTATATAAAGTAGAAATGGTAAATAAAAAATACGTTAATCAATAAATTGTCTTGTTTCATTAAATTGTATAAGAATCAAACTTAAATATTATTGTTGTAGGATCTGTTGTTACAGATACAATATAACATAACTCTCAAGGATTCCAACGAAATTTGAAGAAACCAAGATTGAAAGATCTCTCTAATTTCATATTTGGAAAATGGAATAAAATAAAATTGGTATATTCAGAAATCATGAGCGTGTTCCATATTCTAGAGATGTTCATGTCAGGATATAATAGTAGTGGCCCATGTCAAACATGATAATCAGGCTCCTTTCTTCTTTTGGTCTTTTGTAGATTTGATCTCCTTCATAAGCATTCTTAGCGATATGGCCATAGCCATTAACTCTTGGAAGAGCAACTTATATGCATAAGGGATGTAAACATGCATGGACAATAGAAAGGCAAAGAATTCAGCACAAGGAAAACCTTGGACTTTGACTATAGTAGCAGATAAGATAATGATCATTCACCTGAACAAAGTTCGTTTTTGATATTGAGATTTGTCATGTGGATTGACAATAATATCAAAGGTGATGCCTTCCACAGTCCAAGGCATGTCCTCTTGTGTATAAGTCATGCCAATTGTCCCCTTCTAACCATGTCTACTACTGAATTTGTCACCAATCTATGGTATGCGAATAATCTCACACTTAATTTCATAAATCTCAATCCATCAACATTTGTAGTCAACATAACCTACAAAATAGGAAAACTATTAATGGAAGAAATAAAAAACAAAATCCACCAATGAAAGAAAAAATTCTCATACCTCCAAATTTTGGTATAACAACTCCTTATTTTTCAGTAATTAAAATTTAAAACCTCCAATCACGATAAACCGCTGTGGAATCCTAATAAAACTTTGAACAATAGAAACCAGCCGATCCCCAATCTATTTTATCTATATAAACCCTAATTTCAAAATTAATTTTAAATATTAAATCACATTTTTAGTTGTCTGCCATGTCACTAAGTACTTTGACGTTTATGGTTCTTGTCACTTTTTGAGCACACATAACCATGCTAGCTCATTGTTCATTTAATGTTGTTTACCACAACTTAACAGAAAGAGCATCTTTGATACTATTAAATAAAATGTGGACTTAATTGAGACTTATAATAAAAGAGAGACCAAATTGATATTTTAGAACAAAAATGGAGACCAAATATATAATTAAATCTATAATTTAAATAAAAAATATATATTAAGTAAATATTTTCACTATAACATAACGTGAGATAAGAAAAAAAATGCATCTTTCTCTTTTCTATCCTGGATGTTTCTAGACTAATGTTTAGAAAAATGGACCTCAAAAAAAATTACGAAATAAAATAGTTAGAAGATAAGTGAGTTCTTTCTTTTCTTTTCTCTCTATTAAGCAAGAAATAAAAGGAGAAAAGAAATGTCTGATACAATAAAAGGAAAATGTGAGGAAGATAGACTAGGGTTTTGTTGAGAAGTGAAATTTCGGATTTTACAAGTTTTTCTATGGTTAAATTTGAATAAAGGAAAACAAAAATAGAAAAATGTGAAGGAAAATAAGTGAATATTATGAGAAGTAATTAAGCACGTAGTAAACTTTAGCTAATATATCAAGTTCTCTAAAATCTTTTATTTATGGATAAACTGCATTAAAAAGGAATACAAACTAATTTCGTAAATGAAATAATTTATTTCATTTTTCTACTAATTTTATTCTTCCAAGAGTATTTGTGAAAAAATTAAACGAACTCTATGTGATTAGTTAGCGTTAACTATATTAAATTAGTTTACATTAAACACCAATGCAGTCTATTTCTTTAACAACATTTTAATGAATTTGTAATGCAATCACAAGCTATTAGCAAACACGAGTTAGGGTGATACATTAATCATCAATAACTATCTTTGATCTCACACAAAGGTACCAAAGAAATCCAAAATCAATCAATATTATATACACTAGAAAATGAACAAATCTACAAAAGCAAAATGAATATTTTCTAATCGTGTCTATAAATGAAAGAGCACTGAAGTTTGTTTGTAAGAGCCAGAAACACTACTATGGACAGATGTATATCTCCTTCCAATAATCATCACTTTTGTGAAAACTCAACTGCAAAGTTGAGTACATAGTTGCTGGATCTGGGAACTGGTTGGATCTTGCATGAAGTATGTACTGGATTTACCATTGCTTGAGCATGTTACATTCAGCTGGTTACCGAGCTGATTTGACTGCATTAGTGGTATTTCAACAACATTAATACCACACATTAAGAACCAAAAATTACAGAAAACGACATTGAGTACAAGGCATGTTTGGACTTTGATAATAAAAAAGTCTTAAAAAATAACATTAAATCTAACTAAATCTTATAAAACCGATTTATAAGATAAGATTTGAATTCAGTTATATATCGTAAAATTGACTTATCTCTAGTCAGTGTGAGATCTCCAACAAAAAGTTGCATTAATAAAAACACTGAAGCAAATATGTTTTAATCCCTACAAGTAGGTGCTTTCACTTTTAATTTCTACAGAAATAAATCTTCTACATTTTGTCTAGTTATAGAAAAGTTCAAATGTGGTCTTTATTTCCATGAACAAACAAGGGACCAGAAGGAAACAATATTCTCTGATGATCAAGGACTACATCTAATACATTTCCATGAATGAGAGACTAAAGGAAGACAACTTTTGTATGACTAAAGACAAACATATGCCCTGTTTGTAAGAACTAACCATTTTTTAATCTGGGAACATGTGTTCGATTGATGGTAATACCAATATGATTTTTTCTTTGCAGATCGCTAAATAGATGAGACATTTTGTACAAGAATAGTACAATAATAAATGGAAAAGGTGTAAGGGATGAATAACCCAATCATAAAGTTGTGGGTGAAAAATATGTAATTTCAAAGGATATGATATTATTCATGAGAACAAGCTTTCAGGTAAAATGCTTACCACACAATATGATGGCTCTGTATGGCAGCTCCATTTTGAAGTTGGAACACAAGACAGATAATGGCACCAGGAGCAGTGATCATTCGCATCAACACCACGGAGAAGTGCGACAAGCCCAACAGAAAGTCTGTTACATACGAATGTTAACATGGACAGAACAAATGGTAAACATTAGATATGAATAAACGGAAAAACACAAGAATACAAATAAAATGAGGAAGGAAGCAGAACTGGCAATGCAATCACTCACAAAAGTGAATTTCATATTTTACAATATTGAAGGATAGATCCATTTCTACATCAATCTTGTGTTGCTAAGCTTTGTGAAGAAACAAAAAGTAAATGTTCCTACCGCAAATCTATTGACATTGATAGGATCAATTATTACATTTATGGTATTGTCTGTTTTAGAACATGGGATTTTCTTCACGGTTTTATTCTTAAAATGCATCTCGGAAGGTTGGAGGAGGAAAGTGTATTTATATAGTCTTTGGCCTCAACACTTAAACAATGTGCTATAGCTGTACCTTAACACTAAATATTTCAAGAAATCCTAGTAGCTAGACTTGAACATCCAACTTGAACTATTGGTGTTATTGGTCTACATCCAACTTAAACTAGCTTTTTAGATCCTGTTAATAGTGACAAACACGCAGTAGCTAGACTTGCTGCAGCGGGACTGTCAGAGATACTAAAATAAAAACATGCATATTGAGATGTCTACAACATAAGACCATTTTTTTTTTCCTGGTCAACTTACACTCAGAACTGAGAATATTTCTATATCAGCTCTGAAAAGAGAATTCCTACCGTATTTAAAATTATTTGAGTTTCAAAGCAATCAAGTTTCTTTAGCATTTAACAACTAAAAAAAGCATATGCATTCACTCTAGTGTGTAGAGTTTCACGAATTTGAAGTCTGTTAGAGTTTTTTTTTGTTGCCCCTCTACCAAGCTTTCAAAATACACTAATGTTGGTATATTTAAAAAGTTTATTTTATATTTTAAAACATTAAAATTGATATTCTTGAAGACTCAGCAAAGAGACAGCACCAAAAACTCAAAAGAGAATACAGACTCAGTTTCACCGACAACACATACTGTGAACATGGTATAATCAGCTTGTAGCTTTAAGAGCAAAGGCAAAGCTTCTTTTCAATCTTTATTATTTAAGATATATATTTGGTGACATTTTTTTTTATGTCACCTCTGCTTCTGTAAGCAGTAGATTCTTACCTAGTACAATCCTGAAAGGTCGTTCTAATGCCATTCAAGCCAGTAAAATATTATTATAAATTTTTCAAGAAGCCTTAACTTGTAACATTACTTTCATGGGTTGACCTTAAGGTCCTATATATATATATATATATATATATATATATATATATATATATATATATATATATATATATATATATATAGATTTTTATTAAAAAAAAAAAATATTTTTTTTATATATTTAAATTAATTTTATTTACTCTTTCTCTATATAT
>Ga0099822_1008224_pt1 | contig 13366 bp, 2 predicted proteins | sample CowpeawhiteBW_FD_76839 | JGI IMG/M metagenome (GOLD analysis project Ga0099822, IMG submission 76839) | Root nodule microbial communities of legume samples collected from California USA - Cow pea white BW | ecosystem: Host-associated > Plants > Roots > Nodule | place: USA: California | collected... | reverse complement strand
CATAAATAGAAGACACAAGAAGCACACAAACATACAAGGAGGGTAAGCTAACTTGAATCAAGACAAATCATGCAATTATCATATTTAGGCCGAAAACAGAATTTATCACACAAAGAATCTAAATCATCCCATCAATCTCAACCATAACACCACATTCCCTTCTAGACTCGATATCCGGATTATGTAAGTGGCATTGGAGCTCTCGGTGGCTTGCACTCGAGATGGTTCCCAAACTCTGCAGAGTTTTAGGCACAAGGGGTATTCACCCAACCACTCTCAAGGTAAATCCCATCACCTCTATGACGGATCGAGTTCATAGACCAGGACCTCCTGCTACTCCTCCCGACATAACCCATCATACTCTACTTGAGTCTCAATGGTTACTAGGAGCGTCAGGATGCCACCAATATGAGTCCTCATGCCCTTACATTTACTAAAACCATCTTATTGGAATTTCAATTAACTAAATTTCCACAAATTATAATCAAACAGACTATTAATCATAAAGTTCACATGCATAATAGCCAATTGTCAATATCGATTCACTAGCACAGATTCATTTCATTAAAAACATGGAAATATCCAACTCTGCATTGAAACTCGCCCAAGCTAAGGGATCTCGCCTGGGCTAGAAAGTAGTCTCGCTTAGGCGAGTCGCTCTCGCTTGGGCGAGACCCCAAACAGGGAGCTACCCCAAAATCTGAGCGAACTCTCGCTCAGGCTAGGCTGTTTCGCCTAGACGAGATTTGACTCTCGCTCAGGCGACATCAGCTCGCCTAGGCGAGACCTCACGCAGCATCAGGGGTGGTTTTTTGTCATTTTCGCTCAGGCGGAAACAACTCGCTTGGGCGAGATCATCAGAATTTCGAGCTGTTTCAACATGCAAGCCACACAGTTCATACCTAAAACGAATTCCACCACATACAATTGTTCACACTCATCAATCAACATCCAATTCATGCAATTCTAACTTATATTAATGATCTGTTCGCAAAATAGGATGATAGGTTAGCTTCCCTTACCTTAATTGATCACCAATCCACTATTATGGCTTCTCATAGTGAGGCACTCCAATTCACAACCTAAGGGACTGAAATGAAGGTTCATACAGTAAGGATAGGGCCCTAATTCTGTCTGGCTTGAAATTAACTTCCAAAATTCGGAATTGATGAGAAATGAGAATGACTTTTTACTTACTTTGAGAGAATGGAGGTTTAGCTAGGAGGGAGGTATCAACGGGCCCTTCTGATTTGTCTGCTGAAAATTAAGAAGAAGGATGGGTCAGTATGAAGGTTGAACTCTGGTTGAGAGAAAAGGAGGGACCAGTGCAGAGTGAAGGAGAGTTGGGTCTGTGGAGTGTTTTTCAGTGAGTGGGAAGTGGTAGAGAAAAGAGAGACAAAATGGGGTTTCACACATAATATTAAAATAAATAATTAAAGAATGATTAAAATAATAAATTTAGAAAATAGATTAAAATAATGAGTCAAAATATTATTATTTTTTTAAAACTCAGTCATCAAATCGATTTGAGGTAAGTTTAACTTTGACAGAAGAGAGACAAAAAAGTGAAAATAGAAGAATAGAAATAAATATAAATATTTTTTTTAAAAAGAAGTGAAACCCAAAAAGATTTGTACATAATGTGGAAAATAAGTATGGAAAAAATTAGGACCATAATAAATTATTTTACACATGTTAGCGTAAATGAAAGATGATGGTTAGAGGTTACAACAGAATAGCAACTGATGGTCTGTTGTGAAAGTCGAAAGAGCATTGTTAGGACCAGTGTTCAACTGAAATTGCACTCTTGTGTTGGTGGTGCGTGGCTTTGTGGTGATCTCGATCATATCCCCATAAGTGTGGTGGTGGGTTATAGTTTAGTACAACGTGACAAATGACAATAAAATAGGAACATGTAACTCAAGGTGGTTCAGAACAAAAGGTCCCAAGAATTCGTAAAGAGATTCAAGCATGCCATGTTTCCCTCTATTCTTATTGTTGTTGTATTGGATTCACTATGACTTCTACTTTTGTTCATTACTTTCGGATTGCCCCTGCTTTCAACCCCTCTCTGCCTTATATTGAAGTAAAGCGTTTGGATTTGGAATTCAATTAGGTGTTACTAGCCTCTACTTTAAATTCATCACTTTCTACATCATATATGTATATATATAATAACTTTTAGATCAATAATATCCCCTAAATAAATAGAAAAATTAATGTACATATTATTCTTTAAACTTGCATCTATATAATATTTAAATTACACATTTTAATATTGAATTTATTTAGTTCATCCAATAGTGAGTAAGATTTTAAATTAAAAAATATCTAACAAACTATCTATAATTAATATATATTATTGTCGGAGGAAGAATATCAAGGTGATGACATATTGAGGTTAAAACATCAAAGGAAATGATAAAGAAGTAAAATAAATGGAGAATAAGCTTAGAAGAAAATCGAGACTCGGGAAATCAAGAAATGGAATCATAATGAAGACTAATACAAAAGTTCAAGTTAGTAAAGAATAATCGAGGAAACAATTGATGTGACAAGAAAAACAACATCAACAAAGATGTTACAAACATAATAGAAGGAATCGAAAAAGAAATTAGCTTAAGATAACTATTACAAAATATGGGTCGAGTAAACACAATATATATAACACGGATAGTTCTGAGACGATTATTATAATTCATGTAATTTGTTTTTTAACAGACTTTTGTGATCAAGGCAGAGAAAAGGAAAGAATAAAATTGTACTACAAGTACGATCGAGCAAAACTATCCGAATTACACTGCACTATTTAAAATTGTACTGAATTAAAATATAATTCACACAAATTGAACTGAAAAAACAGTTAAGACAAACTGAACTGAACTCTTTTTATTTCTAACAAACTAAACTGAATTGTACCGCACTTAACTGTATTGCACTGTAATACAAACTGAATTGAATTGTTATAAACTGAATTGTTTTTTGAACTGCATTATTTTTAGACTGAACTGCACTATTTTTGAACTGAATTGCACCATTTTAAAATCAAATTGCACTAATTTTGAACCAAACTACTCTATTTTTTAACCAAACTGTACTATTTTTGAACCGAAGTGCACTAATTTTGAACCAAACTTCTCTATTTTTGAACCGGATTGCACTATTTTTTAATCGAACTGTATTGTTTTTAAATTGAACTACACTAGAATTAAACTGTACTAATTTTGAATTGAACTACACTATTTTTTAACCGAACTGGTTGTGAATTGTTTTTGAATTTCTTAACTAAATTATTATACTAAATATTGCATTCAATTAAAAAACTAGAAAAGGTAGTACTTACCCACTTCATTCATAATATATGTTTCTTACAAACTAAAAAAAAATAAAGACATAACACTAAGTAGATAGGAAAATTTTGTCTCTACTCAAGAATACATCTTCAAATACAAAAAAAAAAAACTAAGAAAACATAAAAATTAATACATCTTCAAATGTAAGTTGCATTATAAAATACAACTTATTAACACATCTTCAATCATCAAAATTGATAACACTTGAAAGTTCCATTTTATCTTGAAAGGTTATCTTAAAAAAATCACACTTTTAATTATTTCATTTATACGACTATTTTCCTTATTTTACCTTTTGAACAAATCAATACAAGTTGTTGATTACAAGTATGACTTTGGTTTCGATATCGTTGTGAAGATAATAATAGAAAACTCCATGAAATAAAAAAGAAATTAATAATAATATTTTTTTTATACAAATAATGTTAATTTTTTTGCTATTTTTTATGTTTGTATTTTCTAAAATTATAATTACCCGTGTTTACCAATAGTGAGAGAAATACTTATAAAAAAAATGAAAAATATTAAGAATGAAATACAATGATATATTTCTCTAATCATCCATTATTTTTTTTAATCGATGGAATTCAAAAATATTTACCAAAAAATGAAAAAAATGGAATATGGTTGATGGAATTGAAAACTTGATGCTTATCTTGTTTAGGCGTGTATTGGTTGGAGAGAAAAAGAAGACGACGTCATATACATTTCACTGACCACCCATATTTCTTTTCAATTGGAAAAAAGTAGTTTCGGTTATATGTAGTTAACCGAACTGCAATTTCATTATGTTCAGTTTTTTAAAATTGATCTGTAATATAGTTCAGTTTAATTTTCACTTTAAAATAGTTTAGTAAATTTATTTTAATTTAGTATAGTTAATTGATAGTTTGGTACTATTCAATTAACTTTGTCCAGCCCTAATTGCAAGAGAAAGGAAAGCTACAATATTGTGTTACAAAAATTGAAAAGAGAAAAAGAGGAAACTATATATATTATAAAAGATCGAAGCAAAAGAACAACCTAACTGGTTGGCTTTGACAAAGAAGGAAAGTTCTCAAAAACAAAAGATCAAACACTTGAAGATCGTTAAGCGAAGAGGGGTGTGCTAAGCGATCCAACATTGTTCAACAACATATAAAAAGGGGAGTTTATCAGTCCTGCTCAAGCTGAGAATAAATATCCTTCATTCCCAGCTTGGAAAGGTGGTGCTTGAAGGTGAGCATGGGTAGGGGCTTGGTAAATATGTATGTAGCTTGGAAGGAGTAGAAGATAGGGAAGAGCTTGACTAGACCACAATTGATCTTTTCCAAATGAGGTGACGATTGATTTCTATATGCTCGATTCGTTTGTGATAGACTTGGTTGGAAGTAATCTGGATTGTGGATTGATTGTCACATTACAATATTGCAAGCAAGGTAAAAGGTGCTTGAAAGTATTGGAGGAGATATGTTAGCTGTCAGCCAAGCCGACCCGTCTCGGCCGTCACTCCAACCTAGCCTTTATCAGTTGTTTATCCAAATTATTTCTGCTTGTCTCAACCATTGGCCTGAGATGGTCCATTTCAGCCTTCGGCTCGAGCTTACCCGTCTTGGTCTTTGGTCTGGCTTGGCCATGTTGTCTAGTCTCGACCTTTGATCTGGGTTAGTCTGAGACGACTTGACTCCATTTTTATTCAAGCTCAAAATATTATTTTTAAGAGTTAGTTAAAATATTTTAGTGGACCAAACCCACTTTGGTCCTGGTCCCAACCCACTTGAGAGGGAACTTTGGAACTGAGACTTTTTTTAGCCCTTCATTTGGGAGTCCCCTCATAGTGAGTTTAGCAAGAAGTAGGTTATGGTTGATCCATGGACTATTTGTCAAATTAAGACATCATAGATGAAAGAGATATAAATGTTTTATTTTTTGAAATGTTAAATGTAATTTATGTTTAACCAGTAAAAGGAGGTACTAGGTAAAACAAAAAAGAATCTTATTTTTTATCACAGTGAATTGTCTTACGATGTAATTTTTTCTTCAACTTTCTTACCTTTGTCTCTTTTTAGTTGATTTTTTTCTCTTTAATTTTCCTCACCATCTTTTATACCCATTACCATTTATTTTTATAAGTTACAAAAAAGTAATTGTCAGGAAATTTGTTTTTTTCTCATTTTATAAGGACTTAAAAAAAAGACAGAATATGTTTCCATTTATATATTTATTTGGAAATCAAATTATTTGTGTTCACATATTAGTTACTTAAATGAAGATGTTTACACCATTTCAGAAGTATTTATGTAATAGTAAGTAAAAGTTAATATCATAAATGGAAATGATCAAAACAGATAACTATTACCAGGAATGTATACCTAAAATATTAGATTATTTTAAAATGGATTGATGTGAGCAAAGACAGAAAAAATGATGTGAAATGCAAGTTTTAATTAGCTCGAAATATATATTATATTTTAGGTGGAAGTAGTATTATTTGGACCAGTGTTCAACTGAGATTGCATTTGGTGGTGCGTGGATTTGTGGTGATCTGAATCAAATCCCTTTCTATTTACTCCAGCCACAGGTGTGCGTTGGTGGGTTATAGTAGAATGTGACAACTGCCAATAAACTCAAATTAAACAAACCCACTTCTAAAGCATGTCATGTGTTTCCTGTTCCTTTCCAACCACAAGAACAAAACATAAAAAATAAAGTAACAAAGGAATGATGAGATATGGATGTAACAATGCAGGTTATAAAAATGTATGAAGAAATTGTGGTGAAAGCACTGATATGAAGTAGCTATTTGCCAAGTGAGATTTCCTAACCTTTTTCACGATTTTCCTACCTTATTAATTGCAAATGTATAGTTATCTTGATTAGGTCTTCATGCACTTTTTAAACCATTATTCATGCAATTAGTGTACAAAATAAAACTGTTCTACAGTGCATGCATCATTTTCAACTCAGAATAAGATCTCCGGAACCTTCGCCCCTTTTTCGTCGTCACTTGTTCAAAAATTAGGACATTCATTACCATACACTTTCACATAATATTATGCAATAACGTATTAGTTACTTTAATTTATAATATTAAATATTTTTTTAAAATTTGAAATACAAAAAACATTAAAAGAATAATTCTTAAATATAAAATTAAAATAAATAATAATAAGTAAAAAGAAATTAAAAGTAAAAAAAAATTATTAAAATACAAGAGTTAATAAATAAAAGAAATTACTTCCTAAAGCACTTTTTAAAATAAGCTAACAGTTATAGCTTATTCTCTCCTTTGTTCTTATTTGTCCAAATTATAAAAGTTCATTACATTACATATAGAGAGTTGTCAAAATGGGTTAGAATTCGCGAGCTAACCCGGCACACAACGGGTTTGAGTTGGGTTGGGTTAAATTTTTTTTATAAATTTCAATATGGGTTGATTTTTGACCCGACTTATCCGGGTTGAACCCGTGGTGAGTCGGGTTGGCTCACCAACCCGCAGATAAAAAGGTCACACAAGTGTTTTTATTTTTTTTATTAATTTACATTTGAGTCATGTTAGGTTATTTTTTTATCCAACATATAAATAATTTGTATTTTTTTTTATTTTGGTTTGTATTTGGATTGTATTAAAGTTTATTTAGATTTTAATTAGAATTACAATTTAGTTTTGACTGAAAAAAAAAATTTAATTAAGTGAACTCGTGAGCCAACCCGTTTAACCCGTCAACCCGTCAACCAGTGATGGATCGTGCCGGGTTCGAATTTTTTTGGCTTGCTAAAATGTGAGCCGAATTGGGTTGACTCATTAAATCATCAACCCATGGTGGATCGAATAGAGTTGGGTCGGGTTACCTGTTTTGACAGCTCTAATTACATCAACCCTTGAAAGTTATTCAGTAATTTTATTATGAAAAATTGGTTTTCAAATTGGTTTTCAAATTGGTTAATGTTAATAAAAAATTATCAATCTATTGTGGTATGAATAATCTCAGAAACCACTGAAAAAATATTTTTAATAATGAAAATATTATGTGAAATTGATCAATTTAAAACAAATGAACTAATCACGCAAAGAACTGATTGAAGAAAAAACTTGGAAACAAAGATAATTCAAATGAAAAATAATATTAATTATAAATTGCTATAAAGATGTATATGGTGGGTGAACATTTTCACCAGCTATTATAATTAAATGATAATAACCACCTATTTGTTTGACTCCAACACACTGAATATAAAAATAATAAAATTGAAGCTTTGTAATGATAAAAACAGTTTAGGAATGTGGTTGATTCCCCAGCAGACACTTCTGTCCATAGTTCTAGGTGCTACCTGTTGCCTCAAGGCTTCTAGATAGGTTATGGGTCATCATCATGATAAAGCGATTCCATTTTATTATTAAACTTAAATGTTTTATCTTCCCCACACACAAAAATCTCTATCATGAAGATGAGTGTTTGTCAGATAATTTTCAAGATCTGCACCATTTTAAGAAAATAATATTTTTTAAACTTTCTTTCCCATAATAAATTATAGGGAAAAACACTAGAGATAATAGAAAAATAACAATACGTAAAGAAAAGATGGAACGAGATAAAAAGAAAGAATAATAGCCACATAAAACTCAATATAAGCAATAATATCCTCTGTTTAGTTGCAAAACCATGAAAATCTACACATTTTTCAAAATTTTAAAACTTTCCCCCTAAAAAATAGTTAAGAGAACATAATTATTAAAAAAAATGAAACCAAATAAAAATAATATAAATATATTTTAGATATGAATTTTGTAGGTCCTTCTGTCTCATAATAATTTATGAAACAAAGAATGAAGACTCAAAAAAAAATATTAACTTAATGTAAAGACATAACAAAAATATAAAAATATAAATAAGATATGAGTATAAAGATTAAAATATACTTTCTATATATATATATATATATATATAATTGTCTAATATTTTCTTAAATTTATGGTGTACTAATCCAGATCACTGAAAATTCATTAGCCAAAAAATAAAAAACTCTTAATACAGTCAGATTTTATAAATAAGTATAGCTGAAAAGATGGAAAATAATGCAACGAATACATATTAAAGATGATAGCGAGTGGAATGACAAACAATTTAAAGATGTTTTGTATGCTTATGAAAGTCTGAAATATGACTAATTTGAATAGAACTTTTGTTCTCACAATATAAAGGATTTGTATAAGAAAGAAGCGAACACAATTAGACTAACTTAGCAACCATGAAACTATTTAGCTTAAGGGATGATAACATGAGTAGGGATTTGATTATCTTATTTTAAAAAAGGTTAAAATACTTTTTTTTTTAAATTTTTGTCAAGTTTTATCAAATTAGTCTCCTAATTTTATTTTTGTTTCAATTTTCGTCAATTTTGTTTAATTTGGTCATTTTTTGCTAACATCATTTAAATTATTAATGGTCAATGAATAGTGACTATCACAGGTCATTTCGTAATTTTTTAATTTTTGATTTATTTATTTGATTTTTAAATTTTTTTAATGTTCACGTGTCAACCAAACATCGTGTCACGTGTCACAGTCAATGTTTTATATTCAATTTAATTCTTATATTTGTTATTTTTGTTCAATTTAGTCCCAATTTTTTTTTAAAATTGAATAATTTGGTCACTCTCAAAATTAGGACCAAATTTATTTTGTATATAAAAGTTATAATGATGTGAATTTTAATATATTTAATAAAAATATTTCATAAAAATGTGAATTTTAATATAAAAATTAAATTTGGTCTCAATTTGAAAATGAACAAAATTGGTTCGTGTTAAAAAAAATTGGCACAAAATTAAACAAAAATAACGAATATAAGGATTAAATACATTGACTTTGCGTGACACATTGTTGGTTTGACATGTTGACATGTAAAAGAAAAATTTTAAAAATAAAAAAAAATAAAAAAAATAAAACAATAAAAAAATCATGAAGTGACACGTGATAGTCAATGTTCATGACGGTTAAAGATTTAATTGGTGTTAGCAAAAAATGACCAAATTAAAAAAAATTGACAAAAATTGGCATATATTTAAGCACAAAAATAAAATTAGGACTGATTTAAAGAAACAAGACAAAAATTGAGATAAAAAAATATTTTACTATTTCAAATATTAATTATATATATATATATATTTAAAAAAATAAAAGTCACAGTAAATAAAATATCATATTATCAAGTATTAAATGTCATTAAAATACATAGTTTTTCATCAAATCAGGAAAGAAATTTTATAAGTTAAAATACTTTGTTGATCTTCGTATTTATTCGAAAATTTGAAATTATATTTTAATTTTTAAAATTTTTTTAAAATAATTTTTTAATCTTTTTTATTTATTTTTAACATTCTTTTGTCACGTGTTGAGTCAGCATCGTAACATGTGTCAAGTCATTCTGATGTCTCTATTTGTTTTTTTATTCAATTCAGACAATTTTTTTAAATTGAACAATTTCGTCCATCTCCAAATTATGACTAAATTTAATTTTTATATACATGTTTTGAAGATAATTTTATTAAAATTGAAAATTTTATTATATTTTTAATAAGATTAAGTTTATTTAAATTTATATTTTATATTGAACTTTATTTAATTTTTTTTTAAAATTTTAAATTTATTTTAATTGATGTTTCATTAAATCAAACTTTAATATTTTTTTATTTGAATTTATATTTCAAATAATTGTGACATCCCATTTAAATAGAGCAAAATCTACTAAATTAAAACATCACATAGTTATAATAATGGAGAGCAAACAGATGAACAACATACATAAGAAACCAACTGTTATAGTCATCCAAGAGTGTACAGGAATGAAAACTTAGGCATACCGCAATGCCATACACAAAACATAATCCAAAAAGTTTCAACAGTTTAGCAAAGGAGCTACTCCTAGGAAAAGGAAATACAAAGGCACCAAGGCCTTAAAACTACTCTTAAGAGCCATTACTCGATCCCCACTAAACAGCGCCGCTGCCACCACCATATCTATCTTCAGTGTTTCTCCCATCTGCTCCCACCAAAAGGTGATCATCGCAAAAGAGAAAACAAAACCAGAACATACACAAAAATGAAAGGGTAAGCTAGTGTAAAATAACTTTAACATATTACAGCAGGCAAGAACTTAAAACAATCCCAAACATGCAACAAAGAAGGTACAAATCATGTTATAGCAAACAAACAGGACACTATGACTTAATTATCCGGATAAATATAATAAGATCGGATTCACTGGACGTTTGCACTTGTGGTGGCCTCTACTGCTCTGCAGAGCCATTGCCAATGGGTTTTACCCTACCATACACAAGGTTAACCTTTAAGCGTCTAAGGCCATTATCCTGCCAAAGACTATGGCCTCCCGCTACTCTCACCACTTGGATCGGTTTGCTCTACATGAGACTCACTGACCCTTTAGAGTTTTGAGATGCGGTCCTTACTTGAATCCTTATCTCAATTATATACACTACAAACCATCATGAGATCTCCCCACGAGACTTATGGAATTACGCCTATCACATACAAATTTCATGTCTCTCATACCATAACCACCACCTTTATTTCACCCATCCAATTCTCATGCCACATTTCCACCATCCAATAGTTCCAAGCCATACATTAATCCAATCATGCCACTTCCATTTCATACCAATCCAATAACTCATGCATACTCACAATAATATACAACCACAACAGTAATAGGGAATAAAATGAGATTTCACACTGTTCTCGCTTAGGCTAAACTCCTTCACCCAGGCGACATCAATGATCTCTCCTAAGCTAGGCATTCTCGCCTAAGCGGGACTTGAAACAGAAGCACAGTCACTCTGCGAGTCCTCGCCTAAGCGGACCCATCTCGCTTGGGTGAGACCGCCCTTCACCCAAAACGCAGATCCCTCGCCTGGACGAGAACGCGAGCAAAGAACACCAGATCTCCTCGAGAACTCGCTGGGGCGAGTCACTCTCGCTTGAGCGAGACAATGCGTCGCTCAAAATAAGAGCCCTCCGCCTAAGCGGGATGCTCGAGCAGAACCTGGGCGAGTCTCAGGTACTCTCGCCTATGCGAGACGAGCTCTGTAAGACCCGTGAAATTTAAATAATTAAATTAATAATTATTTAATAAATACGGGTAGGGGAAGCCTTTATGGCACTTAGTGTTAATTGTTGTGACGTGGAAAAGTACTAGCTTAAGTGTTTGAGAGTACTTTGGTTGTGGTGAGAGGACTTGGGTTCGAGTCCTATGTATGCCTTTGTGTGTTATTTTAATTTATACATTATTTTGTTAGTATACTTGAATGCTAGACGTGATAAGATAATCCTAAAATTTTAGGAATTATCACTAATGTGAATTGGTTGTGCAATTGACTTGGTAATTGATGGGTTGTGGGTTTAAACCTTGATGAGAACAAATTAATCTCTTTATGTTTGCTATAATACTTGTGGTCTGAATGTGAAAGGGTGGGAAAGCCCTAGAGGTAATGGGCAGCTAAGGGAGTTGGAAAAACAATCCATAATGGCTTATGAAAGGTAATAATAGACATTAAAAAGCCAATTTTCGTTTTATTTCTTTTTACCACAATTAGGAGCCATATAAAAAGGGAGAGTTAGGCAATTAGAAGGGTTTTGGAAGTCTGAAAAATTAGAGTGAGAAAGGAGCACGAATTTGAGTAGAAAAGTGAATTTGGGGTTTGAGAGCAAAGCTGTAATTGATTAGGAGGGCAACAGGTATCACAAAGCCAAGGTTAGACAACCAATTGAAGTAAGAATTCTAAGGTTAGGGGAGCTCCTTTCCATGCATTTATATGTTTGTTGAGAAACTTGGTGTATTCTGTAATGTGCACTGATTTGTGTAACTCTGCCATGTGAATTTGTTGATGATTATGTTGTGAATTGGGGTATTGGATTGTTTTACTGTAATGTGATTAAACTCTTATGAGATTGTATGGAAATTATGGGTTTTTGTGGTACTGTTCATGGATTGTGGTTCAATTTCGCTTGATTGGGGATCAATTTGGTGTATAATTCGTGCTCTTGATGTTTGCATTCAGTGATGAATTACTTAGCATAATAGAGTGCGAGTTTTGGCAATTGGTTTGGTTTCTTTGTGTGTGTGACAGAGAATAAGTCCTCTATTCTCGCTCGAGCTAACTAAGGTTGCCTAGGCGAGAATAGCAGAAAAGAGATTTTGGGTTGTGTCTGCACATCTCGCCCAAGCGAGAGCAGCTCGCCTAGGCGAGGATTCGTGAAAACGTGAGGTTGTGCTTGAGGGTCTCGCTCAGGCGAGGAGCCCATGTTTTGAGCGATAGAGTACCTCGCTTAGGCGAGAGGTACTCGCCTAAGCGAGAAGTCGGGGTGGATGCATGTGTGTTCTGATGTCTCGCCGCCTAGGCGAGTGATGTTGTGTTGAACGAAGGGGGATCTCGCTCAGGCGAGATGAGCTCGCCTAAGCTCGCCTTCGCATGTGAACCTTGTTTGCTTCTAGCCCAAGCGAGTTTAGTGCAGTTTATGTGTATTGTTTGTACACTTTGATGAAACATGGATCAGGAGATGTTGTGCCATGAGCGGGTAGGTTCATGGATGGTGGATAACATGTGATGGTATGAGCGGGAAGGTTCATACTCGATTACTCTCCTGTGGGGATACGAGCGAGGTAGGTTCGTATGTTCCGTGCTCACAGTTGAGAGATGCTGCGTGCGGGGAGGTATGTAGCTTGAGGATCACATGTGTTGGACTACGTGCAGGTAGGTCCGTAGAGTATGACTACAAGCGGGAAGGTTCGTAGAGGCAGGACCACGAGCGGGCAGGTTCGTGTGAGCATCAGAAATCCTGAGTCCATGACTAACCTTGTTGTATGTTAGTAGTTGAAAAGCCTTGGGGAGTGTTGAGAATGTAACTAAGATGTAAATATGATAATAAGATTGGGTGTTTTCTATTATTTAATTTATGTGATTTATATATATATATATATATATATATATATATATATATATATATATATATATAT
>Ga0099822_1008223_pt1 | contig 13366 bp, 6 predicted proteins | sample CowpeawhiteBW_FD_76839 | JGI IMG/M metagenome (GOLD analysis project Ga0099822, IMG submission 76839) | Root nodule microbial communities of legume samples collected from California USA - Cow pea white BW | ecosystem: Host-associated > Plants > Roots > Nodule | place: USA: California | collected... | reverse complement strand
CAAACACACACACACACACACACACATATATATATATATATATATATATATAGAGAGAGAGAGAGAGAGAGAGAGACATATATATATATATGTGTATATATATATATGTGTGTGTGTATATATATATATATATATATACACACACACATATATACATATACACATATATATATATAGGTCTCTCTCTCTCTCCCTCCCTCCCTATATATATATATATATATATATATATATGTGTGTGTGTGTGTGTGTGTGTGTGTGTGTATATATATATATATGTGTGTGTGTGTGTATGTGTGTGTCTCTCTCCCTCCCTCAAATATTCACAATGCTTATATTTATCTTACTCCTAGTTTTAATATTTAAAATCTAAGTTCTGGCTAGCAAGCGAGTATTAACTCTGAAATCAATGAGATATACAGGAATAAATTTCAATATATCAAGTGTATCTAACATCGGATCATAATACTCAAATGTTTTGTTATATGTTTGAGGAATCAGCATTCAATAATGATAGATATTTGTCATATACATGTGGTTCAATAACTCTAACCCTAACTGGCAACTTCAACTAAATTGGTGCACTTGCCAAAATAAACCAACAGAGTAATAACTACTTTAAAAGATGAATTTCATGACTATAATACCAATTAGATTAAACAAAAATTTCCTGTCAGTTTACACAAGCTCTGACACAGAATTGAAGAGTGTACCTCATCCCCTGCAAATAATAGAAAAGTTCTAGTCATAACCTAATAAAAAATGTTGCTTCATAAATACTATCGAACCTACCAGGTCTTAAATCTTCAAAACAGAATAACAAAACTAAAAAACATCATCTCTCAATTTTGGACATTTTTTCTTCATTTTTGTAAAGAATTACAAAATGAATGTTGCGCAATTGCTGACTTGTGCAGCTTGGTCATAGGTTTCAAATCTTGGAATCAGCCTCTGGCATACAAGGCTAAGACTGTGCATATCCACCCTCCCTAAACCTCACCAAGCCAGAACCTCATGCCCTAGGACACCCTATTGCTACAAAAAAAAAGTGAAACAACTAAACAACATGCCTTATTGTACACAAACATCAATAGATTGGATTGATACTGAATGGAGAAAAGTTCCTCCTTGCCAAACACAGAGAATACCATATGGATATCACCCAAACTCTAATATTAATTTAATAAACAAAAAGTGCATAACTACAATTTCAGAGTAAATATATGTTTTATCCCTCCAAAGAATATTCCATACCCCACATTACATGGTCTCTATTACATTGTCTCTAATCCTGTATCATAATAAATATTAAACTTGGCACTTCAAAGATAATGCCATCAGTTTCAATTAGATATTACAATAAATAGACATTAAAGGACTAATTTTAAGTATTTAAAAAGGTGAGAATAACATGACTGTTAGGGTTATATATATATTTCATATATATGGTTTATAGTCATGGTTATAGTTATAGTCATTGAGAGATTGTGGTTCTATATGGTTATATAACATTAGTCTTATACATATAAGGCATTTGACACCAGTTTTACACCAAAACCTTAAGGCAATGTTGTTATGGGTCTCTATTCTTATATAGTGTTTAACTTTGTCTTTTCTATCCAATGTAGAACTTTTTGACTCACACTTGGACTATTCCCAACATCTCCCCTCAAGGGTGAGTCCCTTGTGTTTTTTTTTTCTTCATGATATATTTCCCTTCAGGTGTATGAGTGACCCCTTTGGTTGTGGTCATGCGGTCATTCACTTCGGTGATCCCTTTTTGTTATGGTTATGGTTATGCGGTCAGTCACTCCTAACCATCGGCTCTGATACCACTATTGGGTTTATATTTTATATTTTTCACATATATGAGGTTATGGGCATAGTCATGGTTATATTCATTGAGAGATTGTGGTTCTATATGGTTATATAATATTAGTCTTACACACATAAGGCATTTCACACCAGTTTTACACCAAAACCCTAAGGCAATGTTATTATGGGTCTTTATTCTTATATAATGTTTAACTTTGTCTTTTCTATCCAATGTGAGACTTTTTGACTCACACTTGGACTATTCCCAACAATCAGAACATGTGTTACTACCTACTAGATATTGGCAACACAATTCTTTCAATAATCTCTAGTTGAATTCCATGTATTTCCCACGAAGAGAATGACTTGACGGCACAAAATTCATCCAAATATATATTTTAAAGTATGTTGCTAAGAATGTAACGCACATGTATAGGAGACCAAATGAAGAATATGTAAGAAAGTTAATAATCCATGTATGAAGGAAGGGACCAAACCAGTAAAACTTACATTACAAATACCAATTTAATAAGTGTTTAACTATAGGATCAAATTGAAAATCTGCTCACATGTGTAAGAATATTATGTATGCACAGTCCGGAACGGACCAAAATTAACTCAAACTTCCTTTCAAACTCTCAGAATTTCAATGCAGACAAACCCATTGAACCGGAGATTAGACCTTACAATCTCCGAATTCATACTTTTCCCCCAAAGAATGTTTGCAAATGGAACAAAATAAAAAAATGGACAACGCCACGCCACAGTTTCTTTCACATCCCGACAAATTAAGAGCAACGAAACAAATTGAATGGGTTACAGTCTCACCGAGGACAACGTTGACGCCGAGTTTGTACCTCCGTATTAGCCAGGAAACCCCTTCCACCTGGTGCGGCTTAAGGGTTGCCTTGAGTCCGAGCTCTTCCTCGCACGGTGGCGCGTCGCAGGCGCGTGCCTCGTCATCTAGTATGATTTTTGTAACAACTTGAAGCTTCTGTTCGTAGCTAAGATTCATGGCGTCGATGTGCGTCGAGTAGGTTGTTTGAGAAGCTTTTGAAGTAAAGAAAAAAATTAAACGGCTACTCTGTTTTGAAAATATACCGTGCTCAACACAGTTTTAACATCTCTTGCAAAAACATATTCCTGCATAAATTATATTATAAATTTATTGTATTGGGTTAAAATTTAATTTTTATAATTGTATATATTAATTAGAAAAGTTAATACATTTTTAATATATATTTATTTATTGTATTATTCTGTTTAATTTTGATATATTATTAAGAGGTGTTAACCCTATTAAGAGATATAGACCGATGAAAAATTTAAAATAATTAAGAAGAGTGTTGAAGAATAAACAGCTTGGAAATTATAAAAGCTAAAATACAATAAAGAATGAGAAAATAACAGTTTTAATAGTTACTTGGAAGAGATAAAACAAAAAAATAATAAATAAATATTTAATCATGAAAAGTTATACTTTCATTCTATTTATTTTACTCTCAAATGATTTAGTATAAGTGATTAATTCTTTAAAAAATAAAGTTAGTAATACATTAATTAATAACTATTATGTTAATTTACGGCAGAAAGTAAAAAATAGAATCATCGTCTTATATTGTGCTTCGATAATATACATTCGGTCATACTAATACTAATAGAGGCATTTTGGATACCATACGGTTCACTACAAATATGCTTTGTTTGGGAAATAAGACTTCTTTTTATAGTAGAGTGAGTAATATGGTTGTATCTTAATGCAATTTTAGCCTGAAATCCAATTCTTCATATATCTTGTAGAAATTGATAGAAAAAGAAAAGACAGCTAGAATATTTTTCATAATATATTTGTGTGTATTGATATTGAGAGAGTATTTGGGTAGACGAAACTTTATTTGAAATTTCAATTTCAATTCTAAAGCAGCGAAGAAAGAGCAGCATGATTAAGATCAGAGGCTGCGCAGGAGAAGGCCTTCAAAAGTAATTCCGGGACCAAATGCGAGTCCCAAGCCCCATTCTTGAGCACCATCTTTCAGAAACTCCCTCATGTACTCCATCACATAGAATATAGTGTTGCTGCTAACATTCCCATAGTCCATAAGTGCCTTCCTACTGCACTCTAACTTCTCACTGCTCAACTTCAGAGTACTCTCAAGCTTGTTCAGAATCGCAGGCCCTCCGGGGTGAACAGCCCAGAACAAATCATTGAACTCCTTCACACTGCTTTTCGCCATCAGCTTCCTGCAGAACTCTTCTATGTTGTCTTCAATTTTCTGAGGAAGGTCTCTTCCAAGTTTGAAGTTTATGCCCTCTTCAGAGAGTCTCCCATCAATCACACTGTGTGTCTCGGGCACAAACTTCTGCACTGCATAGCTCAGTTCCATGAAGGGAGACTCTTGACCCACCACAGGGTTGGCTCCAACTATCACCGCTGCAGCTCCGTCACCAAACAGTGCAGCCCCCACAAGATCATAAGGCCTGGCCTTGTTGGGGGGTCTGAACCCAAGAATGGTGGTCTCAGAGGTTGTCACCAGAACCCTGCTACCAGGGTTGTTCTCTGCAATGTCCTTGGCCACTCTCAGCCCTGTGACACCACCGTAGCAGCCTAGAAAGTAGAGCATCACACGCCCAATGTCACTCCTCAGACCAAGCTCGTTTGCCAGGTAAAGGTCACCACCTGGTAGCCTTATCTCACTTGAGGAAACATACACCATGTGGGTGATGTCTTCAGCTGCCCTTCCCCATTCCTTGATGCAGCAAAGGCTCGCCCTCGTAGCCATCTCTACCACTGCTGGGTTCGCTATTTCAAGCTTCTGCTTTATGGTTGGGGAACCCTCCGTGGCCAACTCTGGATACTTGTCAAGAATCTCCTTTGACATCACTGTGTACCTTGTCTTCACAGTGGTGTTTTTACCTGCAGAATGGCAAATCAAGGAACAAAAGATTGTAGCTTAGCTTACTAATGTTTTCAATGCTTCAGGTTATGCACATTTACAGATCCATATTTCTCATCACTGTAACTTTAGGCTTTTTTTTTAAAACAAGACTCTATTGAACCCGTAATTGTAAAATAAGGTCAAAAATAAGGTCAGTTGAATAATTTTTTTAGAATAAAGTGAAAATGTTAAGACTCATAACGACATGGTCAGTTTCCTTTGGTTTTTTTCAAAACGACTCGTAATAACTTCGGTTCTGTATTCGTTTTTTAAATACAAGAATCGGTAGAAGTTCTCACGAGTTTTCTTTTCCAAAAGAAGAAAAAGAAACCAATCACACTTATGACGAATGTCGTCATGAGTCAACGATTTCATCCTAATTTTCAAAATAAATTCGTCTCATCCTATTTTATAATTTTGGGTTCAAAACAACCCTCTTTTTAAAAAAAAAATTGTAACTTTAAATTTAATTCAATTTTACAAATTCGACAACTTATGTGAGATTTATATATATATATATATATATAGTGATTTATGGATATGGGACTTCTGACATCACTAGTTTAAAACAGTGACAAAAGGAAAGCAAATAAGTAATATTGCACTTACAAAGACGCTCCAATTTCTCCTTAATATAAGCATCTGCACACTTAGTGTCACGGATATAGCCCTCCACCAAACACTCCTGAGGGATGATTTGGCTAGGGAAGGCCTTGCCTATGGCAAGTATTGTGGCCTTTCCTGGAGTAGGCACACGCCTAGTATTTGTAGTGGGTGCAGCATGGTGCGTGGAGCTAGCAGTGGAATCACCTTGTGGCATTTTGTTCTGAGGTTTAAGCAAATACTGTTACTTACTACTGTAGAGACAATGAAGACTCACACCACACAGAGAGAATTCACAAGTTATGTGGTTATAAATGAAGCGTGGCATGCGAAGGAAAAGAGGTTGGTGTGAAGCAAGTCCAGCATGTTGTTAGAAATTGTTACCTTAGTGGAGTTTGGTGACATTTTGATGTTCATGGTTTAGATGTGTGAGGGGTTTCACAGGTCAACAGTATTTTACTTTATCAGTTTAGCACCGAATACATTTCTAATTTTCCAACACTTATTCGCCACTGCCAAGTGTCACAGATTGTTCAGGGGAAGGATGGTTTCAGATTTTGAAAAACAAAGACTAACATCAATAGCTTTTCCCTACTAGTTTCAGATTTTAAGAAGTTGAGGTTAAACAAATTAATTTGCACTTTGAGGATTGTGAATCAATGATCTAGTTTATAAAGAATTCTTTTAATGGCTTACATTAAATGGGTCTGAGCCAATGATTTGTTTGTGGCAAGAAAGGGAAAAATCTTTTTACCAAACTCATTTGCAAAATTTTAGTTCGGTTAAAGTAATTAATTTTGTTCGTAGAAAAAAACTTGGGACGTTGGATTTAGTAAACAAGAGTTTCTTACAAATATATTGTAAAGGGATTAGGATGAAAATATTTTTACCATAAGGGACCTTCATTAAAATTTTAATTGAATTAGTTAAGGTTGTGGATGAATTAATAAAAAAGAACGACCGATTAAAATTTATTTATTTTAGGTAGAGCATAAGTGATCGATATTAGACTGAATCTAATTTAATTTAACTTTCAACTCAATACAATTAATTTAATTTAATTTAAATTTCAACTCAATCTAATTTAATTTAATTTTTTTTCCTTGGATTAAATTTGTTTTTCTTTTTTATTTATTTGGGAGCTTATCTCAATATGATTAAATAGCACCTTCAGTCATTATAAATGTTATTACCTGTCCGTTAAAGATAAAAGTTAAAAAATATTTTAAAATCTTCTTAATTTTGATAATATCGTGATAATACTTATATAATTTTATATGATAAAACGTAAAATATTTATTTATAATTAAGCTATTGGATAATTTTTACTTTTATTATATATTTATTATGTTAGCTGAGTAAGTTAGATTCGTTAAGTTTAAAACTAAGGAACTGATCAGTCAAATTTAGGTACTTTCCTTTTTTACCTTCATAATTTTTATCGCATTCCCATAAATAAACTTTTTGTGTTTTGGATCGTTTAATTTATAATGTAAATTTTGTGAACTCAATTTAATTTTAATCGAATCCGTTTGAAATTTCAACTCAATCCAATTTATAAAGAATAAGGGAAAACATATATGCATGAGGATTGTAATATCCCATTTTAATGGACAAAAACTATTGAAATAAAATATCACACAGTTTGATATATTTGAGCAACAAAAGATAAAGAATATATGTAAGGTTTATTTATTTTTTTGTCCCAAATTTAAAGGTATTGTCCTAATCTGTTGGGCCTAAGGGTTGGCCTATACCAAGACCCTTGCTGACCATTTGTTTTCCATTCTGCACATTTCAGATATTAGTTTCCCTCATTCTTCTTAGAAATTACAACCGCAAGCTCTGCTAGGGTTTGATCTCCACCTTCGTCAAGTCCGCTCAAACCCTTTTTGCTTTTATGTAAGTTACTTCTCAACTCGTAACCTGTCTTTTCTGACAAAGGCTCATTGTGGTAACCTCGTCTCCTTTCTGTGCCACTATTCTCAACTCTTGAATCTGCTCCAGGAGCTGTTGTGTTCGTGGGCTTAGGTGTCGGAGTCTTTTGGCTAGCTTTTCCAAGTATAGGGAGCTAGGGTTCACTGTTTTTGAATTATTTATCCTTGTTTGGTCCCATTAAGTGTAAATGCTTGATATATGCTTTTGGACGTGATTTATTATGGTGCTTGTACTGCTAGAATGGTTGGAAACTGGTTTGGCACGTAGGGGAAGTTGGGAGTTCTGCTGAACTCGCCCAGGCGAGCGGGTTGGTCGCTCAAAATTAAAGTTCTCGCCTAAGCGAGCAGCTCTCGCCTGAGCGAGAACAGCAGAAGCTCACCCCTTCTCTGTTTTGAGGGCTCACATAAGTGAAGCCCACTCGCCTGAACGAAAGTAGTCTCGCCTAAGCGAGATGGGCTAGCTTGAGCGAGACCTCGGTGTGCTACTTTACAAAGTCTTGTACTATGCCTTGTATGTATTAGATATGACACAATTGGAATGAAATTGATGCGTTTGGCATGATCTTTCGTATGGGATATATTTGGATAGTTGGTTATTTATATATGTTTTGACATGGGATTAGTATGCATGGGAACTCTATGACTGGTTGGTGAAACATGAACAAGGTATGAGTAGGACGTAATCCCATGGACCCTTCTAGGGGGAGCTCATGGTGGTGCCTCATCTAATGGACGTAATCCCATGAACCTCGTCGTGAGAGTTCATGGTGGTGCCTCAGGTAAGGACGTAATTCCACGAGGGTTTCGTGGTGGTGCCTCACGGCCAAGACGTAATTCCACGAAGGTTTCATGGTGGTGCCTCATGGCCAGGACGTAATTCCATGAAGGTTTCATGGTGGTGCCTCACAACTAGGACATAATTCCACAAGGGTTAGTGGTGGTGTCTCATTATATGTATCCGGATAATTGAGTTTTGAAGTCTAAATGTTTGTTTGCTATCACACATTTGGATGTTCGATATGTATCCTTGACTTTAAATTGCATGTTGAGTTGCTTAATAAAATAATATTTTTACTCTAGCTTACTTTTTTGTTTTGCTTGTATGTTTGTGTGTGGTCTTCTCCTTTTGTGATGATCATCAATTCTTTGATGTGAGCATATGTGGGAACCCCCAATGATCGCAGTGACAATGGGGACGCTGTAGCTTGATGATCATGGATGGGTATTGGGCTCACTATTGAGCCCACATCTGAAGAAGTTTTATTTAGTTTTCTGTAAATCCCTTGCCATGGGCAGGTCTTGGAACTATTGAACTGTTGTATTTGGTTTTAGGCAATGTGGTGCCTCTATTTTCAGTGTGGGTATGATTGGATGACTGCAAACTTTCATACCCCACATTTCGTACTCTTTGAATATTTTATGTATGCGACATTTTATTAAATTGGATTTATATATTTAATGGGGACGTTACAGTATAAGAGAATCAGTATTACAGTCATTCAAAATTTACATAAGGAATTTTAAAAGATTACTCAAAATTTACATAAGGAATCAGTATTACTACATGAGTGCGAGTGATTATTAGAGTTCAGAATACCTTGTTTATTTAGACATCTCCTATATCAAGGCATACACTAACCATATCATCACCAAGAATTTCCCTTGAAACTCTTTTATCATCAAAATAATTATCATCCCGTGCTAAACACATCAAGTACAGGTAAAAAAAAGTGTCACATCATTCATGCATAGCTTCATACATCATATTTTTCACATTAACTCAATTGATCACAAGTTAAAATAAGGAATTGACAATCTGCAACAATTCTCACTTAAACTAGATTTCTCTCGATTGGGCTAGGAGGTTCTCACTTAAACTATATTTCTCTCGCTCGAGCGAGACTACTCTAGAAAGATAGAATGTAGAAATATTGTAGTTGCTATGTTTATATAAACACAATATAGTACAATCATAATCTTTATAATAAAGCCATCATTGAATATAATAAATAATATAGGAAATAATTGATAATGATGGTTGCACACATGAGAAATAATACAAGGACATAATATCAGGGATATTGGGATAATATTATTGACATAATATCTCTGGTATTGATTCTAATAATTAGAATCGTAACTTTCTCTAACTCCCTCTCTCAAACTGAGGTGACTCAGTCATCCCAAGTTTGTGTCTCAAAATGTTGAACCTTGTGTGTATGAGAGAGGTTTGGTTAAACAATCTACAATTTGATCTGTTGTGGGCACATAGGCTAATGTGACTTGATTCTGAAGCACTTGATCCCAAATATAGTGAACATTTATCTCAATATGTTTAGACTGAGCATGCATCACTAGATTGGATGCTAGTGCCTTAGCACTCAAGTTATCCCACCACAAAATTGGCTTTCTAGGCATAGAAAATTTCAGCTCATCTAGAAGTGATCTGATCCAAGTTACTTCTGCTGCTAGGTCAGCTAAGGCTCTGTATTCTGACTTAGTACTTGACCGTGACACCACTTTTTATTTTATTAAGGCCTACAAGATCAATGTCTCTCCAAGGAAAACACACTGCCCTGCTATGGATTTCTTATCATCTATGCTAGTGGCCCAATTTGCATCGGAGAATGTAGTTATATCAAGATCGATTGAGGGTTTGATATGAAGATAAAAATTTGTTGTGCCATGGAGATATCTTAGTATTCTTTTTATTCCTTGCTAGTGATCTACGGTTGGGAAAATCATATATTAGTTGAGTTTGTTGACAGAAAATGTTATGTCTGGTCAAGTGTTGGTCAGATATTGTAATGCACCTATAGTCTATATGTATAGTGTAGGGTTAGCAATAACTTCTCCTTTAGTAGTGAATTGTTTCCTTGTTTCCATTGGTGAAGGGCAACATGAAGCTTTTTCCATATTAAAATTATTGATTAGATCTCTAATGTACTTTGTTTGTTTAAGGTACATTCCATCAGCATCTCTGTGTACTTCAATTCCCAAGAAGTAGTGTAGAAGGCCAAGGTCTTTGAGAGAGAAAGCAATGTTTAATTGAGTAATGAAAGTCTTTAAAGGCTCATTGTTGCTCCCTGTAATTATTATGTCATCAACATATATGAGGAGTATGATATGATCATTTTCTCTAAGAACAAACAATGACGAATCACTCTTGGTGTTTTAAAAGCTCCATCTCAATAAAGTGTCTTTCAACTTATCATACCAAGCCCTTAGGGCTTGCTTTAGTCCGTAAATTGCCTTGTTTAATTTGCATATGTGGCCAGGCTTGATTGAATCTGTATATCCTTCAGGTTGATGCACGAACACATTTTCTTTAAGATTGCCATTCAAGAATGACTTATTTATGTCTAATTGCCAAACCTCCCAATTCAAAATGTATTGTAATAGAAATGACAATTCTTATCGTGTTGGACTTGACCATATAGTCGAGCCCCGCAGTTTTTTGAAAATCTTTGGCAACCAATCTTGTTTTCCTTTGCTCAATTGAGCCATCTGCCTTGTATTTAGTTTTAAAGACCCACTTGGAGTCTATGATGTTATTCTACCCCTAAAATGGTACCAAAGTCCAAGTATGATTAGCTGCTAGAGCTTTAAATTATGCATCCATGGTTGCTTTCCATTTTGGACTGAGTAGAGCTTTATTAACATTTTTTATTTCTTTGTCTTTTGTGTTTGTTTGTGACAACCCTATATAAGGCAGTTTTGGATTGTAGATCCTTGTCTTGCTTCTGGTTTGCATCCAGTACATGTTGTCCTCTTGAATCTGTTGGTTATTTTCTTTTGGTGTGTCATTTACCTGTGAGGTTGCCTCATCTGCATGAATAGAGATATCATTGAATGTTGGTTGATCATCATTGACAACTAAGTCATCGAGAGTTGGTTATTCTTCATTGGAAACTAAGTCACCTTCTTAATGATTCACCTCCCTGTGAGTTGATTCAACTGTATGGCTTGCAGTGGTACCTGCAGGACAAGAAGGAAGAACAATATGGATTATTCTAGTTAGTGTTTTTAATGAATTTCTTGTGTCAAGAAAGCCATCATGAAAAGGAAAATGATTCTCATTAAAGACCACATGTCTTGAGATGAAAATTTTGCCATGAGAGTTGAGGCACTTATAACCCTTGTGAGATTTGTTGTATCCCAAGAGTACACATTGTGTAGTGTGGAATTGAAGTTTGTGTTGATTGTATGGTTTAAGGCAAGGATAGCAGGCACAACCAAATGGCTTTAGAGGATCATAGTCAGGTTTCTTTCCAAATAACAATGAAAATGGACTTTCATTTGGGTTAACTGACGAAGGAAATCTATTGATGAGATAAACTAAAGTAGAGAAAGCTTCCCACCAATGGTGTAAAGGTATTTTAGCATGTGCCAAAAGTGTGAGCCCTAGTTCAGTCACATGTTTGTCTTTTCTTTCAACTCTACCATTTTGTTGAAAGGTATACGAGCAAGACATTCTAAATTGAATTCCCGATTCAATGACTATTTTCTGGACAGGTTTAAACTCTCATCCACCGTCACATTGAAAAGCTTTTATCTTCTTGTTAAATTGGTTTTCCACCAGGCTTTTGGATTCACTGAATGCATATATTGTAACATCCATATTTTAATAAACTGTATTATTTATTTAAAAAAAACAACTTAGAAAATATTTTATTTTTACTAATTTTTCGTATTTTATTATAATGTATTTTAAACATTAAAAATATATTTCATCATGATGTAGTTTTTACTTATTGAAAATAACAATAAGAAGAAAACAAAACTAATAAAATATGTATATATATTAAAAAAATATTAGGTAAAAATATATTATTTAAAATATTATTAAATAGGTGCCTGTAATAAAAAAAATTTCTAAAGAGATAAGAAGATAAGGAGAGAAGATAAGAAGAAGAAAAAAAAGAAAAGAAAATGAAAAAAAAAGGAGAAGATAAGATGAAAAGATAAACATTATCTCTTCATTAATGTAAGTAATGATGATTTAAAAAAAAGCACATGCTTAGTGTAAGGCCCACTTATATTATATGCCTTATTTTAAAGGGGTTGCCCTAAATCAGTTGGGCTAGGACTGGCCCATAGGGAACCAAAGACCCTAATATGCCCTAACGCACTCATTCTTCTCACTTTCAAAAAAATAGTCTCCCATTTTCCTTAGAGTTGTAGTCGTTTCTTTGCTAGGGTTAGGTACCACCTTGGTCAAGCAAGCTCAACCTTATTTTCTTGCTCCACGTAAGTTACTCTTCAGCTCATGCTTCTCCCCTCTAAGCATGTTTTCGTATTTTTAGTAGGGTTTCGTAGTAAGCTCATTTTTTTTTAAATTTGTTCCACTATTCTTCCAGTTTCTAAGCCTGTTCCTCAAGCTGTTGCGCTCAACAGTTGGTGTCAAAGTCCTTGCTAGCTTATTTCTAGGTAAGGGAAGCTAGGGTTCAGTATTTTATTTGACTTCTCTGGTGTTTTCATTCTGTTTCTTGGTTTGAGATAATTGGTTGTTGTTATCGTTGCTTGAGAATGGTTAAAAATGATAATTTGGTGGAGATGGCTATCTGTGCATGCGAGAACAGTGGATAACTCTAATAATCTTGCCTAGGCGAGCCAGTCTCGCCCAAGCGAGAGTATCAAAGGCTGCTCCCTAAAATTTGTGCAAACTGTCGCTCAGGCGACGTGCCCCTATTCTAAACAAGAGTCCATCTCACTCAGGCGAGGAGGTCTCGCCTAAGCGAGAGGACACGAAGGCCACTGTTCCCTCTTTTCGAGCTTTCGCCTAGGCGAAGGGAGCTCCCCTGAGCGAGGAAACCTCTCGCTTGGGCGAGACTCTTCATCCTAAGCGATAACTAGGCGAGAATGTGTGTTTGTTCTGTTTCTTCTCTGAACTTGGGTGTTTGGCACATGCTTGATTGAATTTGTATGTTATAGTATGATATCGGTGAATATGCATGAGTAAAGAAGGTTTATGGGTGGTAAATGGTGAGTTTGGCATGATCTTGATATGGGATATACATGAATGGTTAGATATATATATATATATATATATATATATATATATATATATATATATAT
>Ga0099822_1008220_pt1 | contig 13371 bp, 8 predicted proteins | sample CowpeawhiteBW_FD_76839 | JGI IMG/M metagenome (GOLD analysis project Ga0099822, IMG submission 76839) | Root nodule microbial communities of legume samples collected from California USA - Cow pea white BW | ecosystem: Host-associated > Plants > Roots > Nodule | place: USA: California | collected... | reverse complement strand
TATTAAAAGATAAACATATAGAAATGTATATTTGAGAGATTCTTTATTTATATATATATATATATGGAGTGTATATATATATATATATATATATATATATATATATATATATATATATATATATATATATATATATCCTTATTGTATGTGTACGATTCTTGATTAGGATATTGTGTTTCTCCATTAGAGTCTTGACATAGCATTTGTTTCTAAACATAAAAACCATCCTTCAATATTTAATATTAAACTAACTGCAACTAATTATTTTCTACACATCATCCAAAACTATTTCGATACAAAATTGTTCTGAAGAAATTATTTTGTAGCATGTAACTATCGATTTTCCATCAAATTCTTGCCATGATTCCAGTTGGACCTAACAACTAGTGTTATAGCTATATACTTCAGTAGTTAAGTGTGTTGTCAGCCTAAAAGAATGAAAGCCAGACATAAGCATTGGCACCAGCAAGCTTGAAGCAAAGAATTAATAAAGCCATGTGCATGAAGATCATAGGTGTTTGATGAAGATTGATGAAGATCCACTTGAAGATTAAGTTTTAGTGTGTTAAATTTGAAAATAACATGTTAAATGTAATGTTTTAGTGTTATATCTTGTTGGTAGGCTATATGACATAGGTTAAATGTCTTGTGTACGTTAGTGTGTCTCTTTTAATCTGTTAAAATGGGTTTTAACAGGTTAAAAGGCTTGTTGTATATAGTTTCTGGTATGAATGCATTCAGTTAGTTGAATTATTTTTCAATTGACTGACTTCACTTAAGTCAAGTGAAATCAGTTGACTGTACGGAAAATTCAATCGACTGTTTTCACTTAAACCATATTATATAAGCTGCGTTTTCGTAAGCAGAGGAGCGAATCTGAGTTTTTGAGCATGAAACTTTGTCATTTTTCTCTATAAAACTCTCTCTCTGCAATACACAGCTGTAACTCGTGGTTTGAAGATCTTGGTTGATCTTGGAGGCATTTTGTCTTGTGGGTAGCTTGAAGAACACATGTATGGTTGGCTAAGGACAACCACCATCAGGTTTGGATGTTCTTGTGCCTATGGTTGGTTTGCCTGATGTGATTAGGTCTGTAAGTGTGATTCTTGCAAGGTGTGTGTCTAGATTTTTGTGAGTCAAAAATCTTGTGAGTTTCTTTGTTCAAAAGTGTAATCTTGGTGTGTGATTTGTAAAACTTTTGAATATAGTGGAAACCAGGCTCACATTGTCCTAGTAAACTAGATATAGCTCTATGATTGAGTGAACCAGTATAAAAACAACTGTGCAATTCTCTCTCCCTCATCTCACTCACTTTTAATCTCTTTAAAAACTCAATAAAACCAAGCAATTCGTTCTTTGGTGTGATTTAATATGTTCTTGTGTAATCTGAGGTTGTATACTTGTTAAAAATATTGTTTGGAACAAGTCTTGTATGTAAAAGATTGTTGTTTGAGTTGAATTTGCGAATTCTACATTATGCATAAATCTCCAGTATTTTAGCCGACTGATTTGGCTTTTTAATCGACTGTTTCATAGCTCCATGAACAAATTAGTTTGCTGTTTTATATTAGTTTGTTATTTTATATTTTAATTGACTGAAAGTGTACTGGTCTGCTGCATTTACATCCAAACTTTTCAGTTTATTTGATTCAATTGAAAGAAGGTTTAAACTTTCGAAAAAGTTTTATAAAGCCAATTCAACCCCTCCCCCTTACCTTCTTGGCTAAAATCACCATTTCAAAACTAACAATAACAAACCTTTGTTTTTCAAAAGAACATTAGAACCTTTACACGATTAGCTAAGAGTAATAGGAACAAAGGCTCTAACATTTTAAGTGTAAACGATGTTTTTAAGTAAGATGTATCATTTGGATTAGGCTTAAATATAACTTTGGTCTCTATTCTTGTTTACTTTGTTCAATTCGTTTTTTTAATGTTCAATAAGATCCCAATTTTTGTTAATTTTTTTTTCAATTTGCTCATTTTTTTTAGCAACGTTTAAATCATTCGTGGGTTTTTTTAATTTTTTTTATTCTTTTTAATTTTAAAAAATTTTGTTCACATGTCTAGTCAACATTGTGTCACGTAGCAGTATCAATGTCATGTGTCGAGATGGTGCTAGTGCTACGTGTTAAGTTAGTATCGATGCCACATGTTAAGTAGTATAACTGTCAGACATCTTATATTCAATTTAGTTTCAAGTTTCGTTAATTTTGTTCAATTTAGACATATTTTTTGTTAATTTCTTCAATTTAATCCTAAATTTGTCTCTTTCCAAATTGTGACCAAATTTAACTTTTATATAAATGTTATACTAACATTTTTATTAAAATTCATATTTTTATTAAATATTTCTTTCATTATTTTTAAACCAACTCTAACTATATTATTAAAATATAATTATTAGATTTATGTTTGATTTTTACTACATCTAAAAAATAGGGCTAGGGTTGGTTTAAAAATAATGAAATTTTTTTGTTCTAATCTTAAAAATAATGATGAATTTTTCCTTTAGTTTTAAAAATAAATTAAAATTTTTCTTTTAATTTTAAAAATAGTAAAGATTTTTCCTTCTAATTTTAAAAATAATGAAAGAGAAAGGAAATAGAAGACGATTTCATGTCGTTAGATGTGTTTATTTGTTACAAAAATGTTTCTTTATTTAACGTGGAAGGTGATTGCATGTGTTTATATTAAGTGGTCATCAATAAGAACTTAAAATGTTGTATACTTGTTTCAGTTTTGGGTCTTTGACCAAATTTTTATTTCAAATACAAAGTAGATCTTGGGCCATAAAATTCTTCCGAGTGTTGCATAGGATTGATGTAAAAGTAAGGGACTGTATAATTAATAGTAGTATGAATAAGAATATGGTTAGTTCTTTTATGACATATTTAGTTTGGTTTGTGTTTGATGTTATTTTTTAATGCATAAATTGATGTTGTTGACTAATTTGGCAGGTTACGGTGACGTTGTGTCAAAATAAGAGTTTATTTATTTTGTTATCTTAGAATATTTTGAACAATATGGACGTGGATTTGGAAAAGGTGAAACAAAAGATATAAAACAAACGTTTCAAATGATATATGTCAATTAATTCTTTTATTTCTCACATTTGGATATTTTTACGTTTGTTAATATTAATCTATTGTATTTTTTTTCACATGAGACTGTTTAATATTATCAATATAAGTGTTCAATAGTATAAACCTTTCATTTACTAAGTAATATAAAAAACTTACCCTCTTTATTCTATTATTATTAATTTTTGTTTCATTTGAAGAATGTTTTGCTAAAACAATTTTTATTATCTCTCGACCGTTCGACTATTAATAAATGAAAAGTTTTCTTAGATTAAAAGTAGTTTTGGTGTGAAAATAAGAACATAAAGAAAATGATGTGAATAAATTAAGCTACTTGAAATTAGTTTGTTATTGGGAAGGAAACTATGTGTTGTCCATCCCACCTAAAATGAAGAAACTCCCCACTCAGATAAAGGAAGGGAAATGGATAATTAAAAGTGTGTTTCACGAATGTATTCATTACATTGAACCTATAAAGTGAAGGTTAATTTGTTGTAATAGAAAAATGAATATGCAGGTGAAGAGAAGACTTAACATTAAGGATGAAGCTGACATGCGTATAAACAAGAGTTTTCGTTTTTTGGTTTGTGATGTTGGAAGTTTCGAGAACTTAGATTTTGTGATGCGTGATATAAGAAACTATATTGGTCATCAGAGACAGGCCTTAGGGAATGATCGTGATGGGCATGCGTTGTTGAATCACTTTTCACGAATGATAGAATTGAACAACGATTTCTTTTATGAAATTGACTTGGATGTGTGAAATTGAATAACTAATGTCTTTTGGGTTGATGCTAGGCGTAGTGTGGCATGCGTTGATTTTTGGGATGTCATTTCATTTGATACAACATACCTAACTAACAAGTATGACATAGGCAGTCAATCCTATTAGGTTGTGGCCTACTATCACCCATAACCTACCAAATTTGTATGGCTATTTGGTTGTTGGTTGTGATGCATGTCTAATAAGGCACCTGATGGGATTGTGACCAACCAATGCAAGGCTATCCAAAATGCAATTGAAATTGTGTTTTCCAACACCCAACATAGGTGGTGCCTTTTGCACATTATGAAAAAAATACCAGAAAAGTTGCAAGGATATACAACTTATAAGCAAATTAAGCATGCTTTAAAGCACTTGGTGTTCGAGTCAATTAATGTGAGTGGGAAACTTCATCAGTGTGCTATATTTCATTTGGTAAAAGAATAAGTTTTTGGTGAATTTCATTACTAAGTGAGTAAAGGCATGATCTTAATTGTGAAATATTTGGTAATGAATGTGTTGAGTTGTGATTCAAACATAAGATTATGACTGGAAAACTATGATTGATATTATGTATTGTGTATTAAGCGTTTGGGGTTCCTTGGAACCAGTTTCAAAATGCCAAAAACTAGTAGTACTAGTGCTACCGCTTGGCGCCTGGCGACGTGGGACAAACCGCTAGGTGATAGGGACCCAAAACAGTGGCAGTGGCCATTGGAATCGCACGACACCTAGCCGTGGGGATGGTTTTGCCAGGCGAAAATGGTCAAGCAGAAAACTCTAGAGGTGCGTGGCGCCTAGCGAAGTGAGGTGACTACCAAGCTGTCTAAAGCCAGGTTTTGCCAGGCGACTCAGGAGATGCGCCAGAGGGTTCCAGGTTCAGAATTGGATTGCGTGGAGAATTCTACACAGCTTTGGATGGAGGTCTTGAGGCGATGATTTGTTGGGGTCCTAGAGACAAGTGGAACTTGTATTGGGGTAACACGTGACCACTTGAGATTGTAGTCTGGTAGTTTTACAAGTCTAGTGGAGTGTGCGAAATCATGGCTCGTACGGATGGTCTCGGAAGATTGCCCTCATCGGTATTAGCCGACGAGTTTAGTAGTCTTGAGACAAACACGGACTGTGGTTCGTATTGGGGAACTCCACTTGGTGTTACGAATTGTAGTCCGTAACAAGATCATTCCCACATGTGGACTATAGGTGGTGGCCTATAGCCAGAGGGGCGAGTAGACACTCATGGCAGCAAGTATCGACCAATGTATTGATCAAAGGGTGTAGGATCAAGAGGCATCTAGAGGAAGTGGTGAAGACTTGGGTGTGAGGTTTAGGGTTATTATAAGTGTTAGGGATTTTAAATTGTTATTTGATTGTACATGGTAATGCATTTGTATTCTTTTAAGCTGACCCTATCTGTGTGTATTTGGCAATGATCATGTAACTTGTTATATGGGAGCAGATGATGTTACAGGAGGTACTGGTGAGACTTAGCGTCGGAGCAGGGCAACTTGAAGATTTTTTTCTTATTTCTATATTTTTTTGTAATATGGATTTATATTTGGATTTGGAGATGTAAAGTTGAGTTAAATTTATGTTTTTAACTTTTTAGCGCTTATAATAAAGTTAATTATTTTCCGCGTTTTGGGAAATGTGTTGAATAAATGTTATCTTTATGATTTTTCTTATTAATTTTATTTAAATAAGTAATATTCGGCTAAGATCTTACAATCCTTATTTTCTGTTGGATTATACTTGCCAAAACCAGTATTTAGTCATGGTCAGTTATATGTTGTTGTTTCTAGGGTTTGGAGTAAATCAGGATTAAAGATCTTAATCCATGATAAGGACAAAAGACCACAGAGTTCTACAACAAATGTTGTATTCAAAGAAGTATTCCAAAATGTATAACAAATTAAAAATGTGTTATCTTTGATATCTAAAATTGTGATCATTATATAATATTTGTGGTTTATATATCCATTTCGTATAAAATTAAATTAATTACCATGAACCTAACAATATGTTTAAGCTATATAAATTGGCTTTTATGATAAGCTAATGCAACCAGTCCAATATATAAGATTATACAAATTAGACTAAACTAAACATATATAGAAAGAAAGATCTGAAAAAGCATACCTGAGGACTAACATATTCAAATGAACTATAAAAAAATGAAAAAATCAATCATAATTTATTGTGAAATTGTAACTGAAAGAGGTAACAAAATAACACAAATCGACATAGAAATTGTAGAACATAAAATCTCATGAAAAATATACCATCAATCTTATTTTGTATTCTGCACTCATTGATAACATTATCTAACATTCTATAGTATACTTCTAGGAGAAAAAAACTGCCTTATCATTTAAAGCAATACCAACCATCAACCAACCCACATAATAATAATAAATTATCTACTTATGGACTCAACACCCACACATGTCTTTTCTTTTCACACCACCACAAATTCAATTGAGATAATGTCCTCATTTATAAATTGAATTGATTATAGTCGGTCTGGTTTCACTAAATCCATTGGATAAGGCCACACTGATAAATTAATATTTACAAAAAACAATGAAACAAGTGCCAAAATTATATTATCATATATAAATCTACATACTAACTACAAGACATTGTTATCATATCATATATAATATTGTGTCAAAATTATATTAATAAAATAGTACATTTAAGATAACACATCGTTTTAAATTAGGGACATTTTTATCATTTGAGATAATACATATCCATATAAAAATAAATTTTACTATTATAATAAATAAAATATGGTTTTCATAGACGTATGAAAATGTAATCTTGAAATCAACAACCAAAAAGGTCATTTTTACACTTACAAACATTGTTAAAAGAGCAATAAAGCAGCAAATGTTTCAACTGATAAATTACAAATGATTATCTAGATATTCGTTAAACAAAGGCATTCATATATAATATAATGCAACTGAAAATATAAATAATGCTCCTGATTCATTCTTTTCAACAAAAAAACTACCATAATAGTTATAAATCTCAAGGGGAAAAGATAGTAACATTAAAGAACAAATGACAAACAACTAAGTCATTTTAAAGCACAAAATATTGTTCACAACTAATCAAACGTAATACACGTTTTAAATTTTCTGAACGGTTATTAAATTGTCATAATCTTTCTCAACCTCCAACTTAATGCAATCTCCAACAGTTAAGTCATTGTCTTTGACAAATGTTTTCCATCTAAAACCCAGACAACATTCACTTGCAGTTCTTTCAGACCATTTGACAGAGCATGGCCAGTACCTTGAATTCCCATTACATAGTTTATAATTCTTCCTTGACTTCGACAATGCCTTACCAACAAAAGAAGCACTCAGATACTAAAATCAACATTAACCATGTTATTTAACAAACATGACAATATGACACAAAAAATAAATGACAAAGCAATTGAAAAACAAACGACAAACAAATACCAGGAAGGATCCAACCACATCATAATAACTCAAAGTTTTAACTAATGAAAGATCATCATGATCATTAGCACTGTTGGTAGGAATATTACGAATATCGAAAGAAGAAGCCACATCCCTCGTATAATTCATCTCAATTCCTTCTAATGAAAAAAGCCTATACAAGAAAATATTCTTGGAAACATAATTCAGATGCAAGTACACTTCATCCTTCAACTTATAGTACTTAATCATTTCTTGAACAACACCACTTAAAAGGATTATACCACTTGGTTTCACATCAAAGTTAAACTTAAACCTTTTGAAACAAGGATCAATCAATTCCATCTCCTGACTATAAACCATCTTTTCTCCCAAAATTTGTGAAAATATTCATCCAATTGAATAACAGACTACATTAAGGAAAACAAAGACTATTACATTCAAGGTATACAAATACACATTATATAACACAATGTCTGATAAGTTCTTGAATGCTAACCTCCGAATGGCATAAATTCACCCTAATAGATGAAAAAACCTAGACCAAACCAAATCTTCCTCTGTCACAACATCATTTTCTAGCCCAAGATATTGAATCTCATCCCATTCTGTATTAAATATTCTTAACCAGAAATATCTATCGCCATAGAACAAAGTACAAACATAATGAAGGTCATCCAATTCATAGAATTCTTCAAAATCAAATGATAGTCGAAAAATCCCTTTTTTAATTAACGATTCCTCAAATTCTACATTAGAAACATTTTCCATTGGGTCCGTGAAGTAGTTTGTTCCAATATGTAGTTTCTTTTCCCATTCAACTAAAAAATCATCTTCAAAATCTAGGAATCCTTGAAACAAACATAAGAACAAACATCTATAATCACATATATCTAATATCAAATGTAATCTAACAAAAACAAAAACAAATATGTTATGCATGTTCAATTATTCCCAAATACATCTAACAAACATTACGCATCCTCAAATAAAAATTAAAATCAGTGGAATGATAACCAAAGTAATGATATTTCCGACATCAACCAAAATGAAAAACCCAATAAATAATGACAACAAAAACTTATTATAAAACCATAAATTATATTCAACAATGAAATTGACAAGAAAAAAAATTCAAGCACAGCTTACATCACCCGGGTGCAGTAAACAAATAGAATTCTGGAAAAAATCTTGAAGCTATATCTTTCAAGGTAAGGGAAGTTAGTCGTCTCTTGTGTGTGTGTGTGAGTTAAATGTTTGCATGCTTGTAGTTGATCATATTTGATGATAAAATTGATTTATTGTGATGAATTTATTTCGCATGTATGATTGATGTTTGATCTCATGTTGATTGTTATTGCTTGATTTTGTGTGCATATGTATTTTTATATCTATTACACTTGTGGTTGTGTGCAATTGACAAGATTTAATTATTCTAGAATTTTGATTTGTATCACTAGCTTACCTTGTTATATGTTATGTGTTGCTTTTGTTTTGTTTGTTTCTTTTGCACTAATCACTTAATTATATGAGTAGAGGAGGAAACAAGTGAGGATGCTCATCTGGTGGAGAGTTGTAAGGTATGAAGTAGTGCATAACCTTCCTGTAGTTTGTATAGGAGTTATAGTTCTTTTGAAAAACTCTTAGTTGTATATAGTTCAGTTTTGCTTATATTATATTTACATGGTTATGTTTTTTGATAACTATATTAATATTATATATGTTTATAGCCACGTGTTTTTGCTTTATTAAAGTTTTCATGTTTTCTTTAGTAGTTTTATACTATTAAATGAGATATTACAAATTTGTTGTTTGTTTTAGTTTTAAGGTATATTTTTTCGACATTGCTTAGTGGTTCTTACATAAGAGGGTGTTATGTCTCACTAAAGTATGTATTGAAAATATAGAGAAAAATCATTCGTGAGAGGCATATTTATAAGAGCAACTCACAATTCAAAAAAGGACGAACCACATGTTAAGAGGTATGATGCATTGTGTAAATGATTCTATGATGTTGCTCATGTTGCATGTAAGTCTGAAAGTGCAACTTAATTTTTCTTCCCCCAAATGGACTCAATAACCACCAAACGTGGCTTAACATCTACTACAAGATCCCTTAACTATTTTGAGCTTACCAATGACATTGTTTGTCCAACTACGACATATGCAATGAACACAAGTGTACATAGTCTGTGCACATCAAAAGAAAGGGATAACCATGGTCGTCAAGGTTGTGATCAATTCTTATATAATTCTTTGTTTTTTGTAAGACATAGTGTGGTAAAGAAAAAAATTTTGACGATCATTTTGAAATTTGAAAATGACATCCTCAAACATCATATGGTGTATGTCTTTGTGTTTGTGAATGACATGTTAACTTATGGAGACAATCACACTCATCGAAATTACCTGGACATGCATGGAAAATATTTATACTTAATTAGTTTTAATCTTATGAAAAATGAATTAAAAATATATGTTAATTATTAAAAAAAATGGACATTAACCCGTGGCATTGCCCTGTCATGTGGCACTAACAATGTCATATGTCATACCAGGGACTTGACATGTGGTAAAAAAATTTGTTGCAAAAAAATAATTAAAAAATAAAAAAAAACCACAAATTGACATGTGACACGCTATTAACAGTGTTAGTAACTTTTGTCTGAAATGGACCTAATTCAGTCATTTTTTCAAAAGTTGGGATGCAATTGATATTTTTTTTAAACGGAGACCAGATTGACATACCTATACTAAAGTGGGTATCATTCGAGTAATTAAACCTTTAATTTAATAGAAGTCATCAAATTCAACAACAAATGCTTCAAACAAAGAATCTATGAGAATATTTTCAGGATCGAGAACCCTCAATCACATATAAATTGTTATCTATAGGTGACATCAATATAATGCACTACAAAACCTTTGAATGGAATAGGAATTTAATAATAGGTAAAAGTAGTTGAACTACAATAAGTGTATGAAGGCATGCTTTTGCAATCATACATTGAAACACCATCCCATATCTCAATATATTTTAATAACATCATCACCCCACAATCATACCTGCAAGTATTAGAAAAAAAAATACAAACAATGAAACAAAACCTTAAATCTTTATAGAAGCAATATTGTACACATTTACCATGTAAGTTGTACATAAAATTATAAGCTTTAGACTTACAAATTTGGTTGTACAGGAAGGTCTTCGTTATATACTTCAAATGTAGGCTTAAAATCATAATTAACACTTAACAACAACGAAAATATTTGCTCCATATTAATCTCTCAATTATGCATGGAAAAGTTCCCTTGCTATAATCACTACCAATTTACGTTACTTACAATGTAATTGTCTAACTTTTTTCGACTCGGTCGCCTATGGCCAAGAGAATCTAGGACAAAAAAATCTCGTGATTGGGACTTCACAACATAACACCACCAATGATTTTCATGGACTACTAGGGCAAACAAATAAAGAAAACAAATATTAATTGAAGCACGTGTTAAGCTATTCTAAAATTTGTTACAGTTAACCAATAATGGTACTCACATAATGTGTTGTCAAAATATCCTTTACTGAAAGTAATCCATGACCAAAATATGCCTTATAGTAGCCTAGACTCCATACACGTGTCTTAGCCTTAATCTTTCGACTATCTTCGATAATTGTGGTCTGCATTAAACATATTGCATTTAATATATCAAACATCAACAACAGTCAAAATGTTTATAAAATTTCATACAACAAATTGAACCAATAACCATACCATATACAAAGGACTAACAATAACTCTCTTTTTCTACGCAATCATCTTTCTTTCTTTATACATGAAGGTGTTGTTTTTCAAAATCGATTTGTTAATGTTTTAATAATTTATTTTTATTTTTTTTATTTAAATTAGAGTTTAGCGGGTACTGGTATCCACGTGTACGGATACTATGATACCGTACCTGCCCCATTAACATGTGGGTATAAAAGATACTCGTACCCGTTACCCGCAAATATCCATTTACAATATCCATTTCCTACTCGTTATGAATTTTATCCGCGAAACCCATAGTCAATGGCGGACCCATGTTATGACACAGGGGGCCATGGCCCCCCCAAAATTTTTTATACTTACATAATTTATTATATATTTTTAAATATATTTTTTTAAAAATTCATATTTTTAATATATTTTATATTTTAAAAAAATTATATATTAATGCATAAGATATATTTTTTTATTACCTACATTTATTTTTTAATTTGGCCTTTTGAATATTTTTAAATAAAAATAATTATTTTCTTAATATTTTTTTAAGTGATTACTTGTTTAATTTAACTATCTTTTTATTTAATTATTTTGTTAAACTTAATCAATATAAATAAAAATTAATTATAGTAAAATATTTATATTTAATTTATAATAATAATAATAATAATTTTATTATTTTTTATTATCATAAAAAAATAAATACAATATTTTTACTAGTTTATATAAAAGATTTGAGATTACTTGATTTTTATTTCAGTTCAAAAATATCAAGTTGATCTTCTAGTTATTTTTAGTTTCAATGTGGTCCCAATTTTTAAAAAAATAATGCAATTTGGTCTTATTTTTGTTAAATTTCTTGAATTGCATCAAGATTTTTTCATAAAAATTGAAGTTGTGAATAATGATGATTTTCTTTGTTGATGTAAATGACATAATCTCATTATCAATTTTGATAAAAACTCCTTTCTTCCTTCAAAAAATTTAACGAAAATGATCAAATTGCATCAATTTTTAAAAACTCAGGACCAATTTGAGGTTAAAATATTAGAGGATTAATATAATATTTTTGGATGAAAAAATAGACCAAAAGATTAATTTAACCAAAATTTTGGCTCAAGTTCCACCATTGCCCATAGTACGAATTCTTTTGACATCTCTATGTCTCTTATGTTGTGTTCATTTGAGGTTGAACGGAAATGTGAAGACGGATTACGTAGTAATTTTGACGTTCGTTTGAAGAGAATTAAGAGCAAGGGAATGCAACGATTAACGAGATTTATCAATTTTTCAATCTCACGTATTGGGAGGTCATTTGAGCTAATTTATTAATAAAATACAATTTTACCCTCTATGGTTGAAGAGCTAGATACGATCCCACCTTTAATGGAACAAATGTGTGGGCATAAAAGTGAGAGATTCGATCCCACCTCAAATGGAATGGATCTATGTGGCGTGAAGGTGAGAGATCTGATCCCACATGACATGGAACAGATCTGTGTGCTTTAAAAGGAGGATAGATCCAATCCTAAGTACATGAACTTTATGTTGTAACACCCTCTTTAATTAATAACCCTAATTAAAGGAAATGTCCCACAGAATAACATGGTAAGCAAGATCCTGGAGTATAAACGCTACTCCTTACAGTTATCCTAAAAGAACCAGGAAAGGATTAAGGCACACCACGATGCCCATTACAAAAGAGAACAAGAATTCCAAAGTATTCAAAATAAAGTTCTAAGATAAAGTGGTACATGGGCCACAACCCTAGAGGAAAACATAAACAAGCAAACTCCAACCCAGATAGTCTATGCAGTGGAATCACCATTTTCCTGTTGACCACGAGGAGTTCTTGCATCTGATCACATCAATAAATTGATGATCATTGCAAAGAAAGAAAACCACACGCATAACAATCAAACAAGCAAAGGGTAAGCTAGAGCAGAAAATGATTTATCATACAGTTACATACAATTTCATAGTCCAAGATGCATATATCAACCAATCATGTCATGACTTGCAAACTGTAAGACCCAAGAAATTTAAATAACTAAATAAATAATTAATTAATAAATGCGGGCAGTGGGAGCCTTTATGGCATTAAATATTGATTATGTGATGTGAAAAAGTATTAGCTCAAATGGTTGAGAGTACTTTGATTGTGTGAAAAGACTTGGGTTCATGTCCTATGTATGCCAATTATGTGTTGTTTTATTTATTATTAATTTTTAATAATAATATGCATGATCATGTTGAGTGATAACATGATTATAGAATTAGGTGAATTATGACAAAATATAAATTGC
>Ga0099822_1008211_pt1 | contig 13379 bp, 9 predicted proteins | sample CowpeawhiteBW_FD_76839 | JGI IMG/M metagenome (GOLD analysis project Ga0099822, IMG submission 76839) | Root nodule microbial communities of legume samples collected from California USA - Cow pea white BW | ecosystem: Host-associated > Plants > Roots > Nodule | place: USA: California | collected... | reverse complement strand
TTTTGAAAACTCATGGAGAGATTTATTGGTGAAATACAATGTTGAAGAAAACACATGGTTGAATTCAATATATCAGAGAAAAGAGAAATGGGCAACATGTTATATGAAGAATGCTTTTACGCTAGGCATGAAGAGCACACAACTAAGTGAAAGCATTAATTCATATATAAAGAATTGCACAAGACCTAATTTGAATATCAACCAATTTTTAAGCAAATTGAACGGATTGTTCAAGAAAAAAGATACAATGAGTTACAACATGATTATGTGATGCGCCAAAAGATACCAAGAATGATAGTACAAAGTTCATCATTAATTCGACAACTTTCACAGATATACACTACTCCTATGTTCAACTTGTTCCAATAAGAATGTGATCTTGTATCTGCAACAAACATAATTGAAAGGAATGAAACCAATGTATGTTGCAACTATGTCATAACAGTGGTGGATGAAAAAGGAGAATGGAATGTTTTATATGAGTCATACTTGGAGAATGGAGAGTGGGCAATTACTTGTAGTTGTAAAAAATTTGAACAATGGGGAATATTGTGTTGTCATTCATTAAGAATACTATTTTGTAAGGATATCAAGCTTCTCATAGAAAAATATATATTGAAGTTACTAACATACATATTATTTTATTGAACAAAAATAACGAATATCGGGACTAAATTGAACAAAAAGAAACAATACAACCACAAACTGACACGTGGCACAATTGTGACCTGACACGTGGACATTTTTTTTGAAATTTAAAAAAATTTTAAAAAAATTTTAAAATTAAAATTAAAAAAAAAACAGGAACTGACACGTGGCATGTACTATTCAAAAACTGTAACTATTTAAACACCGTTAGTGAAAATGATCAAATTGACCACAATTTGACGAAAACGAGGACTTAATTGAACACAAAACGAAAATAAAGACCAAATTGAAAAAACAACAAAAATAGGGACTAAATGTATATTTAAGTCCTTTTATAAAATTTTCTAAAAAGAACGTTTTGTACAAAATATTTTGAAAAAAAATTGGTAACAAATTTTGATAAACTATTATTCATAACAAAATGAGCAAGTATTTTTTAAGAAAAAAAATTAAAAAAAATTGATAGAAAATACGTGATTTTTAATAATAAAAACATACAAATAAAGGTCGAGTGAGACTGAGAACAAAGTTGACAGAAAAATAAATAATTGCCACTCCAACACCACTTGGTGGTAAGCCTTATTCAACCAAAAACGACAATATTGAACTTGAGCAGTTAGCGTGTTCATTCCAGAAGCAATATCTCTGCCCAAAAAACCAGGCATAATATGGATATGAGAATTCTTACCTTGTCAAGGAAAAATAAACTTTACCATGCAAATCAATGGATCTCTAATACCCTTTAACTAAGCATAATTGCGGCTTGTGTGAAAAGAGCACACATCTTTATCATGTAATATGAAACCCACCCACCATGAGAAGGGAGAGCAACATAAATTTAAATAAAATCCCATTGGCCATTGGCCAATCATTAGGGGAGCACGTGATTTCTAAATGACAGCAAAAATCAGAAATTTGCTCCAAGGCTTTAATTATAAAAAAAATAAATAAAGTAGGGTCTCCTCTCAAACGAGAAAGAAAAAATCACAGTACCACCATGAAATTTCTAAATCATCTCCCATCGCTACAAAAAGGAACATTTCTTACTTAAATGTTTGTATTTATATAATTTTATTGTATAAAATTATTATTATTTTCTTTTTTGTTATTAGTATAAATTAATATTAATTAATAAATTATATTAGTTGTTAGTATTTGTTACGGTATTGACATGCTACAAATCGTACAAGAAATAAAGTGGAAAGTTCAAGTATCATTTCCAAGAAACTTGTGAAACACTTACAACTCTTATAATTCATAACTCAATTAGACAACAAATTTCTATTTTTCTTTGAATTGGATCATGAAACACAATGATGAAGATAAATTCCTCCAGCCTTCAAAATACGCCTCTACCTGTTGACAAAAAGAAGAAGATGGGCATCTTCCTTCAATAAGGAGTTTTTACGATGATGATGACTTACGAAGAAGTATGGAAGACTTAATAATGATGCATGAAAAAATGTTGAAGACTTAAAATAATGCTTGGATGCAAGAGATATATTGAAGACTTAGGGATTTAGTTGTTTGGGTCTTGTAATCTATGTATGTTATTTAAAATAGTTAAATTAGTATGTCAAAAGTCCAAAAGCAAAACCCAAGCAGTAGACCACTAAGATAATTTTATTTATTAACAATCACTAGAATAATCGATTATTCTTAGTGATAATCGCTATCTCGGTTAAAAGTGATTTTTGAGAAAAACACTGTGATAATCAATTATCACTCTTGATAATCGATTATCACCTGCTAATAATCGATTATCCCCTACTGATAATACATTATCCTGACTAATAATAGATTATCACAATGAGAAAAATGTTTTCAGAGAAGTTTCTGTGATAATCAACTATCACTTATGATAATTGATTATTTATAGCAGTTGTAACTTAAATTATTATATTCTTAACTTATTTCTAAATAGGTTTCTATAAATAAGGTGTAGGCTTTCATTTCAATATACAGAAGTTAGAGAAGTCTCAGTATTTAAGAACTCTTTGTGGGAAGACTTTGAAAAACCTAGTGTGGGTAGAGCGATAAGTTTCATCAGGTGGGATCTTAGGTGATTGAGTGTTGTTGATGTTGCTAGGAGAAGTTAGTCATCCTTTGTGTGATTCAAAGGAGGTGTTCATCCCTTGTGGATTTAAAGGGTGGTGTCTTCATCTCTTGTGTGATTCAAGAGAAGTGTTTTCTAAACCTAAACTTTCTTATTTGTAATTGTATTTATGATTTATTTTAGTGATTGAGTTAATCTTATTTTTTGAGAGATTACCAATTGGACGTAAGGTCTTTTGATCCGAACCAATGTAAATATCTTGTGCAACAACATCACTAATTAGTGAGTTAATCTTATTTGTAGCTGTTATCATGGCCTCCTCCTAATTTGTAATTTCATCCTAAACTATTGAGATGGTTCTTTTGGTGTTGGTAGTGGTACTGCTTGACTCTCCACTTCATTCCTTGGTGGTTGAGTTGTTTGAGTTTCAACAGTTGGTGCATTCTCAGAAATTTCAGCAGTTTGGGCATCTGGTGCAGTCTTAGCAGGTGTTGCAGTCTGCTCATCCACAGGCTTATCTGGGCAATTGTTCCAGTTATGTCCAATCTGATGGCATATGCTACATTTTTTTCTTCCCATTTGTAATCTGCCATACTTTTTGGCATTACGAATGTATGGAATGGACCACATTTTGTCCTTTCATCATTATTTTCTTCATCCTCAACTGTTTAATTCTCGCTATCTGGCCCACTAAGTAATTCTTCTGAATGCTATTCATCATCAAATGACAAGTATTAGTTGTTTCCTCCGCAAATCTGAGCTCAAGAAAGATGAAGATGAAGATGAAGAAATTTCCCTAATTGCAAAATTTCCCCTAAATTGAAAAATTAACGTTAATTAGTCATATGTATAGTACACGTAACATACCCTAATACAAACCGTGCCACCTGTACAATGCTTCGTTAATGATTTAAACGACGTTACAGAAAAGGACCAAATAAAACACGAATTGCGAAAATGAGGACCCTTTTAAATATTCGGTAAAAATGAGGACCATTTTAAACATTTTGTCAAAATGAGGATCATCCGCAACAAACACTATGAAAATGAGAAACAAAAAGGTATTTAAGCCTTTAAATTTAAATAACTGAACTGTATTACTGTACTTCAAATCCATGTTTTCTAAATTGAAGTTTCAATGTTTATAATTTGGTTATTTAAATTTAAAATTATATATTTTATTTCAAATTTAGATTTTATGAAAAAAATGGTTGCACTTTTATTAAATCAAAGAAAAACAAACCAAATATATTATAGGATTTTAAGTATCTACACATAAATTTGACATTATAACGACAATTTTTAATATTTCCACGTAAATTACAATAAAAATGTTGTGAAAAATATATAAACTACAAACAAAAAAATATTTATGTTATATCAAAGATATTAAAAGATAAATAAGCCATAAATAAACATTGACTTTTGAAATATCAAAGATTCAAAATCATTTAGAAAATGAAGATGGTAATTGGTATAACTTTATGTCATAAAGTTTTCATAAACCTGAGTTATACTTTTAGAGTTTCAATAAGACATGTGACTAACTAATATCCAATTGATGTGGTCGCGTCATCTTAATGATTAATCATATCAGAATCCACAAGAATGGGAACTTCAGTTGCAAGCCACGATGCAAGACCGAAGCTAAGTGCATGAGCAATTCCAAATCTGTAAGGAAATCCAATAATAGAAACATATCGTTATTTAAATTCAGAAACATTAAAAGGATGCTCGCTAAAATATCCTATGAGAAAAAGGAATGTCACATGATCCTAAAATTTAGGTTATTTATCCACAAGAAAGAATTTACAGCTTTAAATCATTGTTAGGTTACTAAAAATGAAACATCCTTAAAGAGTAAAAATGCCAAATGACTATAGTAACACCAGTTTGGAAACATAAACATTAAGCCCCACATCAATATTCTGCTAAAGTAAAATAAAGTGTCATGTTAAGCTATATAAATATGCACTTGCATTAAACAACTCCAAATGTTCATTGACGTGAATGAAGCAGAGCATATACCTTCTAGTTATCTTATCTAGGTTTACATGTTGATCAATCAACAATATAATTTGACCAATGGTCCTAATTGATTCTTGTTGGAATCTTAAGAATCCTAACTATTACTCCGTCTCTCTGTGATGTGAGCAGAATGAAAATCAAGAATCTGATACATGATTCAAACACCTTTAACACATATAAGCAGAAGTTATATGTAATTAATAGTTAGCAAATTTTTTCACACAAAGACCAAAATACCTCTTTATGTATGAAAAGTATACAAGTATGACTCATTATGCACCAATAACTTTTATAACATAATAGAACCTAATGCAAAAACTCATGAATTGTACATAGTGCCAGAGTGCATAATGATGCCAGAAAATCACTTCCATTGAGATTTCCCGTTAAATTTTAATTTCCATAGACAGACAATTTCCTAATTCCGAGATTAAAAGTTTCAACCATGAAATGAGTGCAAAAATTATCAATTGCTAGTGGCACTCTTAAAGTTGAAGGAAATAATTGAATCAAGTAATTGTGCAATCCAACATAAAATACTTCTCAGTAGGGTTATGTTTCCTCCTAGAAAGGCACCAAACATGACTGTAGGGTTCACATGACCACCATAATGGTTTGCCCCAACAGAAACAACCACAAAAAGCCCAACTTCATGAGTCACTGATGAAGCTATGAGACCAGTTGGTGTTACAAGTCCATTATTGGTAAGCTTGCCTACCAAAATAGCAATTTAATAGCTACACACAAAATCCTCACATTGTTGAGCCTAAACAACACTAAAATGGAGCATATGACAATTGAATTAAAAAAACTAAAGCTTTATGTCATTTCGAGATTGATTGAAACCAAACCACAAACACATAATGTTTCTAGACCATATAAGAATTTCTCTTTCGCAAGTGAGATAAAATTGATGCAGAAGTTAAACGATTCAACACCTGAAGAACAATTTCAAAATGATCTGGCTCATTTCTTATGGAATATATAGAAAAACAGTTTTCACTTGGATCATAATGCAATAATTTATATTCATACATATGAAACTCCAGCTCTAGTACCTGCACCATTTGCTTATCCCTAATTCCCAATAGCTAGTGTGTATTTAAGTCCACTTTTGATGGTTTTTTCTTTGATAGCAAACTGTAGATTTCTTTCCCATTATTGACACGCTACACATATTCACAGGGTACACAGACTTAGGCAACACAAAATGAATGTGACAATAGATATAATTTGGAGTTTGTACAAACCTTTTGTACATATCCCCGAACATCTATCTTTAGCTTTTTGTATAGCTGCTGCATCAAAAGTACATAAATTAGAAAGTTACTAACTATGTAAAAAGACATTCAAACCACAAATTTAATAGTTTTCTTATATGCACCTTGTCTAGCATTCCAAGGCTCAACCATTGTCTGTTCCAGTTGACTGTAGAGAGCATCATCCATTCCTCCATCTTGGTAGTGATCAATTACAATTTCAAAATATTAGTATAAAGCTCAGCTCTGCAAAAATGTAACTTCCATAATTTAGTGGTTGGAGACTCATTTAAGCACAGATTCCATCTGTCTCCTTGTTTGCCTGTCATAAAAATACAAAAATGGTGATTTAAATTTGAAATAAGCAAGATCAAGCTTTTATAAGACAATAATAAGGAGATCAATTAATAATTGAAGCATTAATCTAAAAATATTAAGTTAACCATATTCAATGCACAATAAACTATCTAGATGAATCATACCTCTTCAACATATGCATATCCAGATCTTAAAATCTTTAAGACAACAGGAGGCAATTTTTCTATTATCAATCAAGTAAAACAATTTTTAATTACATAGAATTTTGGATTATCTAATTACCATTCTCAGAATCACTTGTAATTAGAAATGCTCCTTTTGAAGTAGTGAGATTAGTATCCATAAGCTCAATGCAAAAGTAATTGAGTATCTCCATCAACTTAGATAAATTGGATACCAACTAAAATCGACAATAACAATTAAAACCATGAAAGAAATTAAGAAAATAAAACCTCAAATGCTAAAAATGAGATTCTTCTATTGAACACACATGTCCATCAAGCTCAAGCCAGTTTCATAGCCAAAAACAACATTAATCCACATTTTCACCCCCAACAGTCAAGACATACTCATCAGACACACATAAAACAAAATCTAAAACATGAAAATTACACTCCAAAAACAAATAAGTTAATTAAATTGAAAGGATTTTACCATTAAAAAGAACAAAAATCACTTGTAATGAGCTTGTCACACTTCATTAAGGATAATACATGATAATAAGGATAATGATCAATCTTTCTTTCTTCAAGTTGGTTATCTATAACTAATACAAAACAAATGTCTTACATAAACCACCCCCTCTGAACAAACTTGCAAAATTATGCTTTTGGTACCATAGTGATTATAAAACCTTTCTATAGTAAACAATAATAAACACTAAGAATTTTCTTCAATTTTCAAGGATAGGTTCTCTGTAAACTGACTTTAAATTAAAAAAATAAAAATAAAACATGAATGGATAATAAACACACAAAAAATCAAATTGAAAAAATAAAATCAACTTATTCTGAAGTCTAGTCTTACGAAGCATTTTAGCCACTTCAAGACGCAGAACAACATGTCTGCACAACGAAATTAACATCAATATACAAATCATTGAAATAAAAATAATATTAGAAAGGTAAAGAAAATGGATTCAGGCGTGTATACCTGTATTCATAAGTGTCTTTGAAGTCCTTCTCAAAATACTGGATCTGACCCATCCTAAAATGTTAGGGTTTGCAACTTTGTTCGATTAGATCTGCTATAAGATGACACAAATATTCTCAACTAAAATAGAATAATCAAACATTAATAATGGACAGAAAAGAAGAAAATGAGTACAAAGATGAATTTCATCGAACAATTGGTGCACATAACGCAACGATGCAAAATGGCGGTCAAGAATAAAAAAAAAACCTCAGATGAAGGTCTTGTGCCACAGTTGTCGAAGTTGGAGCCCCCAATCTTGGTCCCTTGGTGTGGTCTAGAGTGAAACCGTTGTAAGGAGTGAACCCTGGTTCCGACAACCCATCGCAAACCGCAGAATGCTAGATGAAGCAAAATGGAAAACAAAAGAATTACCAGATGAAGGAGAACAACCAGAACAACCATTAATCCAAAATAATTGGAAAGGAAAATGGAAACAAAATAATCAGTAGATGAAGGAGAACAAAACCTTAACAAAAAAAAGCCAAAGAAAAAAATGGCTAAAGTTAGGGTTTTAGAAATATGAGCAAGAGAGAAAGTATTATGGTCGGTTCATTTCAGAAATCAACAGTAAAATATAGCAATTCAGTCTTCACTGAAGCTTCTTAAACAATTTTATCAATTTGAAAAAATAGCTAATCATGTCAACTACAGTATTGGCGCCATTATAGATACTCAGCGAAACTTCAGATGTTCTGTGAAACTCTAAAAATTCGAAAAAACCTAATTAAAGAACACGTGTCAAGAATTTAGGTAAGGGTATTGGGATAATATCCCTACCAGTTTGGGTTTTTATATTTATAGTAGATAGTTATTTAAAATAATTTTTTTTTCAGTTTTATTATTTTACTAATTTTAGTAACTATTTTTTTGAATTGAAATAATTATTCAAATGTAAAGATAAATAAACAACAAAACAAATAAAATGGTCAAGTAATTGAAATATGATTCATAGATAGTAAGTAAAAGTAAACTGTGTATTTAACCATAATAATAAAAAGAATAATAATAATAATAATAAATATTGTAACATCCCGTTTTAATAGTTTTTATGTTATCAAACAAAACATTAAATTATGATAATTCAAAGGCAGATGATAGTAATAGGCCGGTATAAGGTATCAATACAGTCATCCTTAAAATAACCATACATGTATTGCCTTTACATACAGCTTACACTAAGAAAGGGTTACAAAACACCCAATCACTTAAGCAAAACAAAGGGTGAAAGCTACTTCTGGAAGCGCTCAAACACTACTCAACTCCTATTCAGGAGGGGTGTATCTTCACCTGCACTTTTAGTTGCTCACGCCAATCGATAATGGCGATCATTACAAAAGAGAAAGACACACGGAACAAACATATGCAAGAAGGGTAAGCTAACTTAAATAAAGAGAAATCATGCAATTTAATAATTAAGCATCAATCAAGGTTTATCACATTTACCAGAATTGTTCAAATCGCCACAATCATAACACACAATCACAATTCTAGGCTCGATATCCAAATTATGTAAGTGACATTGGAGCTCTTGGTGGCTTTCACCTATGACGGTTCCCAAACTCTGCAGAGTTTTGGGCACAAGGGGTATTCACCCAACCACTCCCAGGGTAAGCCCCCTTCGCTTCTATGACGGATTGGGTCCATAGACTAGGACCTCCTACTACTCCTCCTGACATAATCCATTATACTCTATATGAGTCTTAATGGTTATAGGAGCATCAGGATACCACCAATATGAGTCCTCATGTCCTTACATTCACTAAAACCATCATCCTTAGAATTTCCCTTAAAATCCTAACTCCATCACATTCTCAAATAAACAAAATTCACACAATTCCATCAAATAGACTATTAATCATAAAACTCACATACAAAACATGCAATTATGACATCAGTCCACTTAGCATAGCTTCATTTAATCTAAAACAGAGAAGATAATCTAATTCTATAATGAATCTCGCTCAAGCTAGAGGATCTCGCCTGAGCTAGAGAGTTGTCTCGCTTAGGCAAGTCACTTTCGCTTGGGCGAGACTCCAAACAGAGAGCAACCCCAAAATTTGAGCGAATTCTCACTCATGCTAAGTTGTTTCGCCTAGACGAGATTGACTCTCGTTCAAGCGAAACCAGCTCACCTAGGCGAGACCTCGTGCAACATCAGGGGTGAATTTCTGGTATTTTCGCTCAAGCGAGAGCTGCTGGCCTGGGCGAAACCATCAGAATTTCAATCTGTTTTCACATGCAAACCACGCTGTTCATGCCAAACTCGAAATTTACCACACACAATTGTTCATACTCATCAATCAACACATAATTCATGCAATTCTAACCCTAATCAACGATTCCTTTGCGAAATTAGAGTGAGAGGTTAGCTTCCCTTACCTTTTTCTGATTTTTGAACTTGGTAAGACAATACCTCAACAAGGAGAGCTCAGAACCTCAATCCAACCTAAGAAAATGCAACAAAATAGAGAAGGGTTAGACCTAATTAACCAAGAAACTGAAGATGAATTATGTGGGGAGAATTAGAAGGAGCTGTAGTTGGTTTAACTTACTCTAAAGAGGGAAACGAAGGTTGCAAATTCACAGAGGGTCCAACAGGGGCTTCACTTCCAAGGCCTGAACGCAAGAGTAAGAAACTGTGACTAAGGGGAGAGAGAATTATGAAGGAGGAGTGGCTGATGGAGTATTCAGTGTGTGAGGAGAGTGTAGGGAAAAAGAGTTAGTGTTCTGTGTTTGGTAAGAAGCATGGGTCTCACAACTATTATAATAATTATAGTTCTAATTTATAATAATAGTAGTAGTAATAATAATAGTAATATAATAATAAAAATAATTGTAGTTAATAATGATAATAATAATAATAATACTTATAGTAGGTAGTAATAATGATCATAATAATTATAGTTAATAAAAAAAATTATAGTTAATAATAATAATATTATTATTATAATTAGAGCTAATAATAATAATAATAATAATAACAACAACAATAATTAAAGTTATAATTGATAATAATAACAATAATATAAAAGTAAAATAATAAATATCATAAAAATTATATTATATTGTTGTAAATGTTATTATTAATGAAATGAAGTTGTAAATTCAGTTTTAAATACAATAAATAAAATTAATATCACAATATGGTGCAGTTAATTGATTTTACAAAATAATTATAATAGTATAATTGTTATTATATTTATTTAACCATTAAAAATAATATTAATATTAATATAAATTATAAATTATAAAATTTTTAAAAGATTAAAAATCTATTTAGCAAAAATATTTAGTACAATAACATTTTTTATAATTAAAAAAAGCACTTATACTAATAACATCACTATGAATAATAATAATAATAATAATAATAATAATAATAATAATAATAATAATAATAATAATAATAATAATAATAATAACAATAATAAATAATAATAATAATAATAATAACAAACAAATGATAATAATAATAATTTTTATGCTATAAATATTAATGTCAATGCAAATATCAAGGCTAATATTGACATACTAAATAATTTATAATTATATATAAAGATACATCAACAACAAAACAATCAAGAAGGACAACTAATTGAAATATGATATCGTAGTAAATAAAACTAAGATGTGTGTCTAACTATAATAAATATAAAAATAATAATAATAATAATATCCCGTAGTGATAATAATAATAATACCATTATAATAATATTCCATAGTGATAATAATAATAATAATTTATAACAATATATAAAGGAGATTCTTCTTTTTGTGTCTACATTTCAAAATATCAAATTTACCTTTTAAATATAATAATTTATTAAATTTTTAAAAATTGACCGTTACTTTTACAAGTTTTTTATAAAATCGGATCCCTGCTTCTTCTCTTCTTCTTTATTTATCAATGGTTATTATTTCATATATGTAATTTTAATTTATATATTAAATTAATAACATTACAATATTATCACCTACTAATATAATATCACGTATATTTAAAAAATGCATACACAGGCGCGATATTGCTTGTGTCTACGCTAGTAATAATAGTAATAATAATATTACACTAACTAAATATATAAAGAGATACACATTTTTTATGTCTTTTTTTTTGTTTTTATAATTTAATCATCTCAATTATTATTTATTAAATTTAAATAATTATTCATAATAAAAAATTATTTGTCAGTTTTATCATTCTACTAATTTTAATAACTATTTTTTTTTCAATTCAAAAAATACCAAGATATAGAGATAAAATAAATAACAAAACAAATACAAAGAGCAAGTAATTGAAATATCTTGTAGTAAATAAAAGTAAAATATGTGTCTAACTATAATAATAATAATAATAATAATAATAATAATAATAATAATAATAATCTATAGCAATATATAAAGAGGATTTCCTCTTTTGTGTCCACATTTCAAAATTCCAATTTTACACATGAAAATATAATTATTTATTAAATTTTTTAAAATTGATCGTTATTTTAGAAGCTTTTTATAAAATGGTCTTTCTTTGTTTCTTCGTTTTTTCCCTATTTATCAATCGTTATTCTCTCCTCTTTTCTGATATATTTCACTTTATTTTTAATAAATATAATTTTATTTTATATATTAACTTAATAACATTACAATATAATCACTTACTAATATAATATCATGCATATTTAAAAAATGTATACACACAGGCGCGATAGCATTTGTGTTTATGCCAGTAATAATAATAATAATAATAATAATAATAATAATAATAATAATATCACTATAATAATATCGTGTAGTGATAACAATAATAATAATAATAATAATAATAATAATAATAATAATAATACTAATAATAATAATATTAATATTAATATTAATACAACTACATATATAAAGAGATAAACATCTTTGGTGTCCTTTTTATTTTATCAATTTTATCCTTTCAATTATTATATTTTAAATTTAAATATTTATTTATAATAAAAAAATTTATTTTTCAGTTTTATTATTTTACTAACTTTTTAAAATTGAAATAATTGTTTAAATGTAAAGATAAATGAACAATAAAACAAATAAAAATAACAAGTAATTGAAACATGATTTCTACATAATAAGTAAAAGTAAAATGTGTATCTAACAATAATAATAAAAACAATAATAATAATAATAATAATAATGAATATTATAATAATTATAGTTCTTATTAATAATAATAATAATATTAGTAATATAATAATAATTTTTTTTTATAATTAATAATAATGATAATAATATTTATAGTTGATAGTAATAATGATTTTTAATTATAGTTGATAATAATAACTTGTGATAGATATTGACCAATAATTTTGGAGGAGCAAAAATATTTATAGTAAAAAAATTTGAACTCATCAATAATTTATTAGGAATAAAAATCTGTAGTTATTCCTTTCTGATTGTAAATAACCATCTTGTGTTCAAGAAATCCATCTTTCATCTTATTCCGAATTTTATTTTGATAATCTTCGTTGTAGAAAGTGAAATATTAAGAGTTAAATAAAATGAATTAGGCAATTAATAAAGTAAAATATCTTTAATTTGTTTGTTTTTGTCAAAGATTGAAATAATTCAATAATGGTCGACAAATCCTTCAAATTTGAATGGGTATGAACATCAACAATGAAATGTTGTAGTGAAATTTTAAACTAATCATATATTCATCAATATACCTATTTTTTTAAGTTTAAGACAAAAAAAATTATCATAATCTAATAAAAATTAAGACGTAATTACTAACAAAAATATATAATAATAATAATATTATATATTACAAATAAGAGTAATAACTTTACAACTAATAATATTAATAATACTAATAGTAATAATATATAATAGTAACATAA
>Ga0099822_1008210_pt1 | contig 13379 bp, 9 predicted proteins | sample CowpeawhiteBW_FD_76839 | JGI IMG/M metagenome (GOLD analysis project Ga0099822, IMG submission 76839) | Root nodule microbial communities of legume samples collected from California USA - Cow pea white BW | ecosystem: Host-associated > Plants > Roots > Nodule | place: USA: California | collected... | reverse complement strand
TTTTTTTTTTTTTTTTTTTTTTTTTTTTTATTTTTTTTTTTATATATATATATATATATATATATATATATATATATATATATATATATATATTATTTACTTTATTATTTTATTTTTATTTTATTTTATTTTATTATTATTGGTATTTTATTTTATATATTTTTATTTTTTATATTTTTATATTTTTTATATATTTTTTATTTTTAAAACAACATTATTTGCTCGGACGAAATTGGGTGTTGACAATATCGTCATAACCTTGGCCACAACATCTAGGAGTGTGCAGCTCTAAGAGATAAAGTAGAAAAGTTGAACCAAACATGGCATCTAAAAAAGTTCGTTAGGATGGACCATCCAGAAAGAAGATTACATCGTAGGTGAAATCAGCCTAAAAGCCCTTGAAGGCCAACGTTGAGAATTTTTAGGTGTAGGGAGCCACTAAAAAGAAGAAGTTAAAGCGGGAACAAGAGTTGAGAACGACCATTGAAGCACGTTATTAACATTGTATTCATGGGCTTATCAGTGGGGGGCACACCATGTCAACTCAAAAAAGGCACGTTCGAGCGCTCAAAATAGGGCACTTGGTGGAGAAGAGACTCAAGAGTATGCACTTTACTTTTTTATATGAGAACTTTAAGGCGCCTGACCCCAATTAGGACGATCTAATGATTATATCAATTGAGTTCACCAATATGTTATAAGCAGAATTTCGATTAACCAATGTAGCTCGGTCAATACCCTTAATTGGGAGAAGTTCCTCAAGATGGACATTGTCGATGACCTCATCATTTCGTACAATGAGCAAATCGTCTGATTCTTGGGCAAACGAGTTTACACATACGACTATATGGATTTACAGACCTAGTTTGACTATATAGATATCTTTTGGTAGAAGCCAACACATCAAATAATGTATTGATTGATCGTCCTTGTTTGAATGCCTTAAGAGCCATTGTGTCTACACCACACATGGCAATGAAGTTTACCTCTAACAAGCAGAGGATTTGCACGATCTATGCCGACTGAAAAATAGTCATGGAATGCTATAGGGGAATTTTGAAAATGATGATATATCACCCATCCAAAAAGGTTCACCGATTGGAGGTGGTCATGGTCGATTTGTACTTGCGAACGAACACGAAGGATAAAATGGAGCCCCAAGGAGAAACCAAAGAATAGAGAGTAGGTCGATTGGATGGCCAAGTTACTCGGTTGTGAACCGACCTGGGCCATGAACAAGAGCAAACAGGAATACTAGTTCTAAAAGACAAGAGAGACTTGATCGCACAAACGTTAGCAGACTTGCTCAATATACATCCAGGGGTAATTTCGAATGAACTAACTATCTTGGTAAAGAACATCGACTAACAATAGAAGTTGAGGTAAAGAAGTTGTAAGAGGCATGCATCACAATAGAGTTCAAGTACACCACCTGGCTCTCGAATGTGGTATTGGTGAAGAAGCCAAAAGGTTAGTGGAGCATGTGTATCGAGTTCACTAACCTCAACAAGGCATGTCCATAGGATTTGTACACCATATAATTGGTTACCAATGTATCACTCGGACAAGGAGAATATCACCTTTATAACCAAATGGGATAATTATTGTTACGAAATGTTGCAACCGAAAATCGCGACGGGACGACGAACCAAAAATTAAAATTTGCAAAAAATAGAGTTTGGAGTCGCCACCATAGTTATTATAGGAAACTATGGAAAACCATAAAAAAGAGCAACGTCTGCGAAAAACCAGATTTTGGGTCTGGGAGTCGGTTACGCGTGGAGAAGGTATTAGCACCCCACAACGCCCGTCCTAAAACAATACCTTTAATTAAATGTGCAAAAGTTATGTGGTTTTTTAAAACATTTATTTTTCCCAAAAATAATAATAAATGAATTTACAAAAGAAACAAAAATATTTTTTTGGTTTTTTGGGCCCGGCGAGGATTAATCCTCGCTCCAACATATCTCCATGTGAATGGAGAATCAGGGTTACGTAGTTCTTTACGAACAACTATTTGGAAAAATATTTGAAAAATGATTTAATTTTTTTAATAATTTTGAAAACCTTTTTATTTAAATTTTTAGTATTATTTTAATATCGATGTCACGCGACGCGAGCGGCTGGACAAACACTGAAAATAAATTTTTTTTTCTTATCTTTGATTTTTTTTATCTTTTTATTCTTTTATAATTTTTCATTTTTTAAAGTTATTTAAAAGTTGATGCCAATGTCACTGCGACGTGAGCAACCAGATAAATATTAAAGAGTAAACAAAAAAACTATTTTTTATTCTTAGATTGATATATATTTTTTAGAAAAAAAGGAATGAAAGTCTAAAATGGGTGTCATTCGACTTGAGCGGTCGAACAGACACCAAAGAAATGGAAAAAAATATGTTTTAATGATTAAAAAAAATTATAATAATAATAATTGATAAAAATAAATAAAAAAAACAACTAAGAGTGACAAAAATTAGAGGTGTCTATGTGGGTGGTGATGAGAGAAAGAAAGAGTGTAAAGAATGCTTTTTCTCTTTTTTTTCTACCTCCTTCAGTATAATTTTTTTAAAGAGAGATAAAAAAGGAGGTGTGTGTGAGAGTGGTGATGAGAAAGAATTAGAGAAGAATAGAGAATATTTTTTTTCGGTCCTTTTTTCATATGACAGACTGTGTATTTATACTCACGCCTTACAATATCAATGCGATCTCAACCTTAATTGTTATAAACAATATAAGGAAGGAATTAGTCATGATAGCAACACATTATGGGAATCAAATCGCAGTATATCAGAGTACAAAATCAATCAAGATCAATAATATTGATTCTAACCGTCCACAAATCAGAGAAAAAAATCACTCCCAATTAGTAATATTGATTCTTACCATTTGAAGAGATATTGATTCTCATTATTACAATCATATCACTAATTTCTCTTTCAGGAACAAAAGGTAGACCATATGTTGAGTTGTTGGACTCATGAAGGAGTGCGATAATTAATAATAAATTGAGCTCTTTCTTCTTCTTTTTTTCTCTTTTTTTCATCTCTCTTTTTTTCTTATTTTTTTTCCTAAAATTAAAGTTTGAAAAATCTCTTAAGAAAATTTTGTTTCACATTTTTTTTATTTTCCATTAACTAAAAACTTTTTTTTTCGAAAATAAATTAATTCACCCGAACGAAATTGGGTGTTGACAACTGCCCCTCTTTACTTAGATTTTATTGGATAATATGAAAATTTGACTTTTTCATTTTATCGTAATAAAGTATAAGTAAAGATAAAAACACTAATTTCGTTCGAGTTTCAAAAGAAGATAATTTGAAGATTAACTTGACCATACCAAGTAGAGGGTCTCGGTTTGACACACTAATTCTTTTTGTTTTTTTTTTTTACTTTTTGAAAAAACCAAATTAGACCAATCCCGTTGAGAGGGTTTATTCAAAAGATTCGGTGATCATTACCATGTAGAGGGCCTCAATTTGATTTTATTTTTTTTTGACATTTTGAGAAAAGATTAGAAAAATCCCGAGGAGACGGTCTATATCCAAAAGATTTAGTGACCATTAACGTGTTGAGGGTCACGATCTGACAAATCACTTTGTTTTATTATTTTCTTTTCTGACTTTTTAAAAAAACAGTTTAGACCAATGTCATGGAGAGGGTCTATATCAAAAGGACAGAAATCAATGACCATTGCTTCGCAAAGGGCCTCGATGGAATAAAGAAATCAATGACCATTGCCTCGTAGAGGGTCTTGATGTAAAGAGATCGAAGACCATTGCCTTGCAGAGGGCCTCAATGTGACATAAGAAATCAATTACCATTGCCTCGTAGAGGGTCTTGATGTAAAGAGATCGATGACCATTGCCTCGCAAAGGGCCTCGATGTGACATAAGAAATCAATGACCATTGCCTCACAGAGGGTCTTGATGTAAAGAGATCCATGACCATTGCCTCGAAGAGGGCCTTGATGTAAGGAGATCGATGACCATTGCCTCGTAGAGGGCCTCGATGTAACATAAGAAATAATTGACCATTGCCTTGCAGAGAGTCTTAATGTAAAGAGATCGATGACCATTACCTCGAAGAGGGCCTCGATGTAAAGAGATCGATGACCATTGCCTCGTAAAGGGCCTCAATGTGACATAAGAAATCAATGACCATTGCCTCGCAGAGGGCCTCGATGATGAGAAAAATCATGACTATTGCTTTGTAGAGGGCCTCGTTGTGACATAAGGAAATCAATGACCATTGCCTCGCAGAGGTTCTTGATATAAATAGAAGGAAATCAATGACCATTGCCTCGCAGGGGGTCTTGATGTAAACATAAGGGAATCAATGACCATTGCCTCGCAGAGGGTCTTGATGTATAAAAGGAAAACTTGAATTTTGCTCATGAAGTGTCGACTAACACCACGTGAATGCCTAACATTTTTGCAATTTACAAAAAAAGAATATCATTGCTGACTTTTTTTCAAATTTCTTTATTTTTTTTGGAAATAATATTCAATGATTTTGTGGAGTATGATGGATGACATGATGTGAATGTGTGTACATTGTATGGTATGATGAAACAGATTAAGAAGACTCTTTTTGTATCTTTCATTTCTCCTTTTTTCATAAATCTAAGAAATGTTGGAGGAGTTATGCATATGCACACGTTAGGAATCATTGATGATGTATGACATGCTATGATTTTCTTTTTAAACCTAGATGATGATGCATGCATGAATGCGTGGATGCATGGGTGGGACTCATGAGACTCTTATTAGGTTTTTTTTTCATTTTTCCTTTTTTCATAAATCTAAGAAATGTTGGAGGAGTGAATCATTGATGATGTATGACATGCTATGATTTTCTTTTTAAACCTAGACGATGATGCATGCATGGATGCGTGGATGCATGGGTGGAATTTGCTTTATTCAAAAAGATGAATTACTCATGTGTGCATGACTTGGTATGATGTATGAATTATTCTTTTGCCTTTTATTGAAATCAAATTCGAATTGGTTCTTATTTCATTGTTATTTCTAATTCATGGAATCATTCTACTTTGATATTTTTTTACTTTTCCAAATCATTTCTTTGATCTAATCTGCTACTAACGAATCATTTTTTTTATTCATTCTTTTGAAACACTATTTGAATGACACCCATGAAATTGCCAAGGGCTTGAAAAGGCTTGGATGAGGTGATGAAGATTAACTAGGTAGTTGCCTCAATTTGAATTGGTCTCGGGGCACAAAATGTGTCTGGGTTTTCCCTAGTTATTGATGATATGAAGGAAATGATGGGCACTTCAAAAAGTTGCCCCTAGTGTGAGAGCCTAGGATGGTCTTAGGGTGCAAAAGTGCGTTTGGCTTTTCCCAATTGAGGATATTGAAAAATGACGGGGTCTTCATAGGATGCCCCTAATGTGATCACAATCTTCAATGTAAATAAATGCCGAAATTCAAAATGAATGATGGGAATATATGAATCACAAACAAAGTGACTGCCCCATTTTGGGTTTGGGATTGATAAAGATGGACTATGTTAAGGTTGGTCAAGGTTTAGGCTTAGAGTGGAGGCTACTGTATGAGCAAAGATGGAATTTCATGAAGAATGAATTGAAAGGGGACAACCCAAATTTAATCAGATTGCTTGATTGCCCATGCTAATTTTGAAGCTTTGGAAATATGTCACCCCAAAATAAATTGCCCCAGTATTTAAAAGCAAATCTCTGAACACACTTTTTTAATCTTTTTTTTAAAATTTTTTTAAGAACAAACTTGTTAGCAAATCAAAATTTTCCTCTAAATTAAAACCTTCGAAAGATAACAACCAATCTTTAATCTGTGTCGACATTATTAGGCTTGTATTATGGCCAAGGCTAGGGGTATGGAAGTAAATGATAGTAAAGGCCCAAACAAGTGATGTGAGGATTGTTTCAACAAGGATCTTCGAATAATGTTTCATTTAGAATTTGTTTGACTTCTTCTTGTTCACCTTTTTTTTTCTTTCTATATTTTGACCTTTTATTCTCATTCTTTAAACTTTTGCTTTTTTTTTCTATATAACCATATCATTTCTTTCTTTTTTCTTTTTTCTTTTTTTGATATTTTTGTATTGGTGAACTACCAGTCAGATGAAACAAATGCAAACATTATGTCAACCCTTAGTGTGAGGGTGACCCTTGTTTAGGATAATTTGAAAGAAATTTGTTGAAAGGCTCAAATTGGGTAGCAAAGGATAATTACTTATATTTTTTTTGGATAAAGAAACATGGCCACACATCATTTCAAATCATGGTTGTTTATTCTCAACAAAAACTTTAACTCAGAGGAAAATAATCTAGTTCATGTGACAAGATGTCCCTTGTTTTGTTCTTTTTTTCACTTTTTTTGTCTTATTTTTGCCTAAACTATCCATCAGAGTTTTTAGCCTAGCTAATTATTCTTCATTTTTTTGTGTTAAGGAAGTTTCTTGTAATCATTTTTAAGATATGTGTCCCCTTTATGATAATTCTCCATGGAAAAGAAAACAAGGTTTATGGTGGAAGAGAGATGGAAAGGAAGATATATTTGAGTAATTTCATGCATCCAAAATTAGATGGGTATTTCAAAAGAAATGATAACAAACAAAATTTTATTTCCTTATTAAATCCACCGATTTGACCAAAGAAGTTTTATTATGTACTTATTTTTTATAAGAAATATTCCAAGAAATCGATGACAAGAAAAATGAGAAACAATTTGAATTTATTTTAGTGCAAATATTTTTGTTTTAAACTATGAACATGGTACCATGGATGACCACAAAATGGGAATGCAAATGCATGTTTGTGCATCGCAGAGCACTTATTTATTGATATGCTAATGAAATGCATGCTTATACCTTAGGAGACATTTTTTTCTCTTTTTTTTTTTTATAATGGTGTGATTGTGATGAATTTATTATTATATACAAAGAAAGGTGAGGGTAAAGGATGCAAATAGTCTCCCTTTAGTGCCTTTATTTAACATGGGTTTAATGCTTAAAGTTCTAAGAAGTTCTAAGGGAAAATATATGTGCTCACAAGGATAGTTTCCTAATACCTAAATATCAAGGTCACTAGAGTTATGGCCCACTTCATGGAATTTCCCACGATGGTTGGTAAACAACAAGAAGTGGGAGTACCAATGAAGCAAACAAACTCTAGTTGGGGTTCTCACAATGACCACTTAGGAAGTACATCCATTGTGACACTGCTACACAATTCCCTCTATTTATAAGCAACTTAGACCCAGGTATAGGGCCCCACTCATGTAATGAATAAAATGTGTGTGTGTGAAGGGAGAACACAATGTATACCCAAACCCACACTTGGCAATTATTCCAAATACAAAAATAAAGAATAATATACACATACAATTATTCTAAATATAAAAAAAGATAAAAACAGATACCCAAAAAAAATGAGAAAGAAAAAATATGAAGAAAAACCACATCAATTTTGCACATTCAAATAAATGGTCTGACTCTCTAACATCCCCAGTGGAGTCGCCATCTGTCGTAACCGAAAATCGCGACGGAACGGCGAACCAAAAATTAAAATTTGCAAAAAATAGAGTTTGGACTCGCCACCACAGTTATTATAGGAAACTATAGAGTTTAAAATATTTATTTTCTCCAAAAATAATAATAAATGAATTTACAAAAGAAACAAAAATATTTTTTTAGTTTTTTGGGCCTGACGAGGATTAATCCTCGCTCCTACGTATCTCCATGTGAATGGAGAATCAAGGTTACGTAGTTCTTTATGAACAACTATTTGGAAAAATATTTGAAAAATAATTTAACTTTTTTAATAATTATGAAAACCTTTTTATTTAAATTTTTAGTATTATTTTAATATCGATGTCACGTGATGCAAGCAGCCGGACAGACACTGAAAATAAATTCTTTTTTCTTATATTTGATTTTTTTTATCTTTTTAATCTTTTATAATTTTTTATTTTTTTAAATTTATTTAAAAGTGGATGTGAATGTCACTATGACGTGAGCAACGAGATAGATATTAAAGAGTAAACAAAGAAAACTATTTTTTGTTCTTAGATTGATATATATTCTTTTAGAAAAAAAGGAACGAAAGTCTAAAATGGGTGTCATGCAACACGAGCGGTCGAACAAACACAAAAGAAATGGAAAAAATAATAATAATAATAATTGATAAAAAAAAACAAGTGAGAGTGACATACCTTCAAAAATGTTCAATATCTTCTCACCTTTTCTCTTTTTTATTCTTTGCCTCCTTCTCTATCTTTTTTGTTTTTTTTTTCAAGATAGATAAAAATGAGAGGTGTCTATGTGGGTGGTAATGAGAGAAAGAAAGAGTGTAGAGAATGTTTTTTTTTCTCTCTTTTTTTCTACCTCCTACAATATATGTTTTTTTTGAAAGAGAGATAAAAAAGGAGGTGTGTGAGAGTGGTGATGAGAAAGAATTAGAGAAGAATAGAGAATATTTTTTTTCGGTCCTTTTTTCATATGACAAACTGCGTATTTATACTCACAGATTACAATATCAATCGATCTCAGCCTTAATTGTAATAAACAATATAAGGAAGGAATTAGTCATGATAACAGCATATTTTGGGAATCAAATCGCAGCAAATCAGAGCACAAAATCAATCAAGATCAATAATATTGATTCTAAGTGTGAACAAATCAGAGAACAAAATCACTCCTAATTAGTAATATTGATTCTTACCATTTGAAGAGATATTGCTTCTCATTATTACAATCATATCACTAATTTCTGTTTCAGGACAAAGGGTAGACCATATGTTAAGTTGTTGGACTCAGAAAGAAGTACGATAATTAATAATAAATTCGGTTCTTTCTTCTTCTTCTTTTCTCTTTTTTTTCATCTCTCTTTTTTTCTTATTTTTTTCCTAAACTTAAAGTTTGAAAATTCTCTCAAGAAAATTTTGTTTCACATTTTTTATTATTTTCCATTAACTAAAAAAAAATTTACTTTTTTTTTTATTTTTTTTAAAAATAAATATATTCACCCGGACGAAATTGGATGTTAAGAGTACACCATATAATCAGATACCAATGTATCACTCGGATAGGAGAATATCACCTTTATAACCAAATGGGATAATTATTGTTATGAAATTATGCCTTCAGCCCTAAAAACGATGAGACAACCTATCAAAGGCTCATGCACAAGATCTTTTAGGAGTAGATAAGCAGGAGCATAGACATGTATGATGATGATACGATGGTGCTAATTGTCAAATTAGGCTTAGTTTTAGGGTCTAGGAGCACTTCATTTGGGAACATTATTATCTGTGTTTTTAGTTTTTAATTCATTTTCATTCATTCTAATAAAATTCTAAGTTTTGTAGAAAATATGTGAAAAAGAGTGTTTTATAATGATTTATAGTTTAGTAGTTTTGAGTCTTTAATATCAAAGATAGTATAATGGAACTTAGCTCTAATGTTATTTAACCCTTTTGACTTTCCGTAACTTAATCTTTAATTGGGTTTTGAAGTGGAGTTAAGAGGAGCTTTGAAGACTTAATGAAGTTTGAAGTGTGACCAGAGAGCACAAGAACCTGTCAAGCCAAAACCAACATGTCAACATCATGAGGTAACTCGCTTGGAGTGGTCTTGGCTACACCTGGACTAATTCATGGACTACACATCAACATCAAGTTGTTAAGAAGTCTAAGAAGTGGTCAAAGAAGGAATCTAAATAGTTACAACTATAGATAGTACCTAGGAGTAGGGTTGGACATATTTGTTAAACTATACTATAGTAAATTGTACTATATTAAACAAAAACTATTTAGAATATTAATTGAATTGTATTATAAAACAATTTAGTTTTAAAAAATTAAACTTTTATTAAGTTAACTAAGTTAACTATTAAACTATAGTAAATAGACTCTTGATATGAAAGAAAAGACTAAAAAAGTAAAGTACCAACAAATAAGATATTGGTTTTCTGTTTTACGCTTTGCTTTTTCACATTGGAATATTTTTTTTACTTTGTTTTAATTTTTTCTATACTATTCATAATTAATTTATTAAAAAAATTATAAATTTTTGTAAGATCTTATTTTTTATTTTAAATGAATTTTATTATGTAATGTTATTTTTATATTATAATTTTACAAAAGTTGTTTTCAACATTTAAGTTGTGTCACAATTAACATTTTTATAATTTTTTTATTTATATTAAAGCTTTCTATAACTTAAAATGTAATTAAAATATTAAAACTAATATAATAAATACAAATATCGGTATTAACGTATTTTTTACAATGTAGTATTACATTTTAGTTTTACAATGTTTATTATGTTGCGTCAAATTTATTTTAGAAAATTCTCAAAATTAATATTTTTTTTAACATTTGTTTTCATTAATATTTGTGTGAAAAATGTTCTAAAAATTTTATGAAGTTCTAAAATATATTTCGTGAAGCAACGAACCAATAACTTTTTATATATTTTAAGAATTATTTAAAATAAATTCTCTTTAAAAAAATTAACGCCACATAATAAATATTTTTAAACTAAAAAATAATATTACATAAGATTTTAAAATAAAAAATACGTTAGTACCAATATTTATTTTTATTATACTAATTTCAATAGTTAAATTATGAAAAACTTTAATATAAATAAAAAATTATAAAAGTGTTAGTTGTCACAAAATTTAATTTGTAAAAATAACTTCTGTAAAATCATAACATAAAAATAATATTACATAGTAAAATTCATTCAAAATAAAATAAGATCTTGAATGAATTTATAATTTTTTTAATAAATTAATTATAAATATTTTATATTTTTCTCAAAGAAAGAGTAAAGAAAAAAAAATTAAGACAAAATAAAATAAATATTTTAATATGAAAGAGAAAGAATAGAACGTAAGACAAAAAACACATAAGTCTAATTCTTATTCTAATACCAATATTTTATTTGAGGTATTTTGTTCTTTCAATCTTTTCTTTCACATTAATAACCTATTTACTATAGTTCAATAGTTAAGTTAGTTAACTTAATATAAGTTTAGTTTTTTAAAACTAAACTATTTTATAATACATTTCAATTATTATTATGAATAGTTTAGTATATTTTAGTTTAATATAGTACAATTAACTATAGTTTAGTATAGTTTAGTAAATTATGCACAGCCCTACCTAAGAGTCCTAGTAGAGTGTAATATTCTCAAATTCATTATATTCTTTTCTTTTAAATATATTAGAGTGGGAAGAAGAAATGGAGCCCAAAAACATTACATTTTACAAAGTTCATAGTTTTGGATATATTTTCTTAGATTTGGGATAGCTTTTGTGAATAGGATAGTTGAAGACTCAAGCCACAATGATGGAGGAGTCTTAAAGGATCTTCATCGTGAATGTATTCTAAACTTTCCATTTTTCTGTTCTTAATAAAAGTTTACCTTTCTTTTACTATTTTGGAGTTCTTTTAATATCTACAATATTGTTCTTTACTTTCCTGTGACTTTGATCCTGTCTTGCTTTTAGAATTCACTTTCATGGCCTTCAAAACTAGTTTTTTTGTCAATACCCTTTTTTTCTCAAACCCATTTTCATGAGACTTGGTTCGTGATTTTCACCCTTATTCTTTTCTTGGTTTGGTTTTTGGATTCATGATCAATGCCAAAATAGTGCAATGTCACTAATCTATCCAATTCCTTTGAATGAAGTGATTGGTGTGAAGAGATGAAATTCATTGATAAAGATTCATCTTTTTTAGTTCGCATTTAAAAAACTCATTTTCGCACTTTACAACCTATATACGGTTTGAGTTTTAATTTCAACTTTTTTTCATGTACTGCTGTTTTTACTCATTTTCTATCATTGTTAGCATGTTCCAATTCATAGTTTTAGGATTATAAGCATAAATCATCAAAAACCCAAAAAGTAAGTATTTTTTCCGCCTAAAGATCTTGATTCAATTTCAATTGTGATATATGTTATTTCTTTATTCCTACACTGGTTTAAGCATTCAGACATACAGTGCTGCAGAAAATAACTAATTCATAATCATAGATTGATGGACGAGATTGATGGTTAAAATACCTTTTTGGTCCCAATTTTCGTCAAGTTTTTTTAAATAAGTCTTAATTTTGATTTTGTGTTCAAATAGGTTCCAATTTTCATCAATTTTGTTCAATTGAGTCCTTTTTTGCTAACACCGTTTAAATTATTAACGACCATGAACACTGACTGCCATGTGTCACTTCGTGGTTCTTTTTTTTTAATTTATTTTAATTTCTAAAGCTTGAATAAATTTTTAATAATTTTATAATTAAATAATTAAAAAGCTATAAATTTAATATATTTTATTTATTTTTCCCTCAAGTTTTTTCGTTTTCTTTCTTCCTCTCATTTTTTGTTCTTTCTTTCCCTCTTCTTATTTCTAAAGCCTAATGTGTTCACTTGAGAAGATGAATTTGGAGGAGAGTGTGAAGATGAATTTGTGAGTATTTTGAGTAGATGGATATATGTGTTTTTTTAGTGGATTTAGAGAGTAAAGTAAAATTTGGAGATCAATTTTATAACGCTCTTTTAACTTTGAGAGAAAGGGAATGATTGGATTTGAGTGGATTTGAGAGTGGATTGTATATTGTTTTTTTTAAGCGATTTAGATGTGATAATGAGTGGATTTGGAAGTAAAGTTTATGAGTGATTTGATTGATATGATAATTATAAAAAAATATTTTAATAGAAGTAATAGATATATTACCATATTGTCCTTTATATAAAAGTAATATAAATTGATATTTGTATGAGTAACAGTTATTGTCTTAATTTTTATAATACTAAAATTGTAAAAAAATAAATATTGCTATGGGATCGGATATGCAGAAAGTTGGATTGGATATCTTCCATGGCTAGATTCGTTCCATCATCAAATGGGATTAGATCCCTTCTCCACAAATACGTGGATTGGTTCCAAAGTGCATGGATCCCTCTCCACAAACTTCTTGCGAAGATTGATTCCAATATCCATGAATCAGATCCCTTTAGAGGATAAAAGGGTATTTTCTCAAACAATCCCTTCAAATCTGCTTAAAATAAACGAGATTAAAAAAGTAGTGCATCCTGCAAATTATCACTTTCACTCGCTCTACAATCAACTCAAACAAACTTAATTTTCACCTCCTAATCCATCCTACCATTTCCTTCCAATGAGGAACTCGAGGATGAGGTGGCTGAATCAAGTGAAAGTGAGAACTTGAATCTCCTTGTTAAGAGGTTTGGTAAGTATCTCAAAAGGAAAGGTATCAAAGGTAATCCCAAAAGGTATACTTCCAAACACAATGAATCAAACTCTTCTAATTTTACATGTTATAACTGTGGAAAACAAGGACAT
>Ga0099822_1008208_pt1 | contig 13380 bp, 7 predicted proteins | sample CowpeawhiteBW_FD_76839 | JGI IMG/M metagenome (GOLD analysis project Ga0099822, IMG submission 76839) | Root nodule microbial communities of legume samples collected from California USA - Cow pea white BW | ecosystem: Host-associated > Plants > Roots > Nodule | place: USA: California | collected... | reverse complement strand
ACTAATCAGTCAAGTGTTATGAAAAAAAAATTCTAAGACAATTTATCTAGTTAATATGACAACCACAATGTCTACCAATAACTAATCATAAATTGATACAGATTTATTTCTTATAATAATTTTATACTTTTCCAGTAATTGTTAAACCAGTTGAACAGTAATTGCTCAAACAAAAATGCTTATTGTAAGTGCTTATCAATCAAATGTCTCCAACTTTTACATCTTAGCAATCTTGCATGTAATGGTAAAATTGTGATTGGACACAGGAGAGTATCAGGGAAGCAATCAATTACTGGCGCAACTCTGACCACCAAAGACAGTAAATTTTTAATCTTTCCAGCAACAAACTTCACTTCATCGCGCTTGCACATACCCCCATAGTAAAAAAGATTCAATATTGAAAAGAAAGATGCAACCTTCAACATGCAAGAATCGACGAAAATATGTAAAAACAAAAATGGCGAATTAAGAAAGGAAGAGGTTTATTTGGTAACAGGTAGATGGCGAGAAGAGCGATACCTACCAAATCTAAGCCCGTGGAGTGTTTTTCACTTGATGACAGTGAGAAGGAAAGCCACCGGAGGGAATCGAGTGATACAAAGGAGGGAAATGAAATAGAAAGCGAATTTTGACTATTTATATAAAATTAAATAAATAAAATATATTTTTTTATACATTTAGTAATAACTTAATAAAATTAGGGATATACTTGTCCACTATGTCTACATAGGTTATGTATACATATAAAAGATGTTATATTTTTTTAATATAATTGATTTCATGTTTTTGCTATAAATTTGTAATAATTATATATTTAAGTTGGGAGAAGTAAACATGTACCATGAGTTGATAATTATAAAGTGTGTCAAGTTGACTTTAAAGTAGATACCTTCTTAGAAACATTATAAAAGTTATAAAGTAATGAAGTTATAAAATAATACATCACTATAATATCACTAAACTTATGTAGAAAGGCAAGAGAGAAACAAAAGATCTAAAGATAATTGAACAAAAGACAAAAAAAATTAAAAAACGCGTGAAACTAAATCGATATTTACAGTTTGTTTTATATATTTTAACCAGTGTTATCTTTTAATATATATATATATATATATATATATATATATATTGTAAGGAATTGATTTATCTTTTAAATCAAATTATAATAAAAAAGTTACCTAAAAGTCAATGATTTTGTGACAAAGTATGTTCAGTCACGTTATTTAATTTGTTATCGTTATTTTATACATTATATGATCTGAACTACGTGAAAATAATAAAATAAAATAAAAGTAAATTTTTACTTGTTGATGGCAATATCATGAGACAATTTTTTTAAAAAAATGTTCAACATCTAGCTTTAAATGCATCTTGAAGTTAACGAATTAACAAATTTCATTTGTGTATATATATTTTTTTTACTATGTATGTATTTTTAAACCTGACTTAAAAATTGCACAAAATAATTACAGATTTTTTACAAAGTCGTGTGAATATATATATATATATATATATATATGTTTCAAAAGTAAAATGACAATATTCAAAAAAATATTTACCAACACTTAAGGGTCATAAAATTTTATGTTTCTAACTAGACTTTATTAATTATGTCCGCAACTTCAATGACATATTTTTGATACATGGAAAAACAATGATCGAGAAGTAAGTAAGAACTTTTACTATTATATTATTATTATTATTATTATTTCTAGTATTTCTAGTATTTCTAACTTCGCAAAATTAGTGTGTTTAGTAGACAAGTAATGTTTTAACAAAATACATTATCCAATTTATTAAAAGAATATATCAAATTAAATTGAATTAATATTTCATTTTGTTTACCTTTAACTCATTTTAACCAATTCTCTAATTAGCAAGTTATTTGTGTTAATATGATATTTTTTTTAAATTGTACTTAAAAAAATAATTTAACATTTCAAGTACAATAATAAATAAATTGTAGTAAATTAATCCAAACTAATTCAATATGCATATATAACCCATATAAAGAGTGAATACTATACTATTCATGTCAAACTTATCACTAAAATTTTATTAGTTAGTTATGTGAATTTACTTCAATTATAGACAAAACTCAATCTAATTCATTTAGACTCAATTAAATTGAATTAATCATACCCGAGCACTAAAATTCTACAAAAATTAGTTATGTGAATTTCATTTCAATCAAAAACAAAATTCTATCTAATTTATTTGACTCAATTAGATTGAATGAGTCATTAAATAAACCAATCTAGTTATCCTAATAAATATCTCTAAAAAGATTATGATAATCATATCCGATCACTAAAATTTTACATAAGTTAGTTATGTGAAATTTAATTCAATCATAAACAAAATTCAATCTAATTTATTTGGACTCAATTAAATTGAATTGATCACTAATAAATTAATCTAATCATTCTACTAAATATCTCTAAAAAGTTTATGATAATCATATATCAATCACTAAAATTTTATAAAGTTAGTTATGTAAAATTTACTTCAATCATAAACAAATTTCAATCTAATTTATTCATACTCAATTAGACTAAGTTAATTAATGAATAAATCAATATAATTAACCTAATCAAATAAATATCATGATAATCATATCCAATAAAATATTCTAAATGATTATTTTAAGTATTAAATATGTTATCTGAATGTTTTATAATAAAATTTTTATTTTATTTCAAGACTAAAATATATAATTTATAAAAATCAAACATAACCAAAACTCAAGATTCAAGATTGAGGACAAAAATATAATTAAGTCAAATAAAAAATAACACTTAATTGTTAAAGAATGGTTAATTAATCGTTAAGATAACAGTATTTGAGAAAATACTAAGATTACTAATACTATAAATACATATTATTGTAGCGCCACCGGAGGACCCACCTCTGCACAGTCCCCTCCCTCAATCAATTCTATTTCTCCCAACTTTTTCCCTCAAAAACAACAACACATCCCAACCCATCTCTCTCTCTTTTCCGGCGTTTACGCCTGTAACCCCTTTTTACGTTTTACTGCAAAGTCCTTCCCCTTCTTTCTTTTTCAATCTTTCAATCTTTTTATTCTCCGTCGTAATATTTCGTTCTTTCGTTCATATCTATCTATCTATCTGCTACTTGTTTTTCTTTTCTGCTTTTCATTAATTTTTCTTCTTCTCCCCAATTTGCTTATCTGCTTCCTCGGATTCCTTACCGCTTCCCTGATTTCACCGTTATGACCTTTTCCCCATTCATTTTCTGAGATTTTCCGAGGTTTGCACTGTTGCCATTTTATTATCAATTTATTAGGGTTTTTCTCCTATCTGCACCGACTTTATTATTAATTATCTGCGTCTGTGTTTTCTTTTTGATCAATCAGGGTTTCCGAGAGATGGCGAACGAAGGAAGTAATACTGAGACCTTAGCTCCCGCGGAGCCACATCTGTTCGAGGTATTATATGAAGCGTGGTTCCGTGTCTTGAAAAAATAAGTAGTTTAGATGCTTATATTTATGGTGAAGTTTGTGAATCAAACAGTGTTGTTTGTTTAATGAGTTTGAAGATGTGATGTACTGATGTCGTTCAAGCATTCTTTATTTAAATCTTGCATCCGTTAAAATTTTGATCCGTATGTTACTGGATACTGAGAGCCTCCTGCAATCATTGTTTTGATATTTTCAACGGTTCTTAAATCATAAGAGTTTACTGGAGAAGTTTTTTGTGTCTGTTGTGTGAATGACATGTCTTCCAGGGGGGAATTTTTCTTGCTAAGCGGCTAGTCCTCTTTCTGCACTTACTAGTGTAAATGGAGGCCTATTTAATTTCTACACCAGAATTTTTCTGTTTTGGATGTTTTGGCGTGAATGATATCTTCTTATCCTTGTATCACTTAATTCTTGCACGGTTCAGTTGAGTATAATTTGATCACGTAAAACATAACTCATAATCTCTTTTGTAGAACCGGCACGTTGATGCTAGCCAACATCATCAAACTTCGTATGCTCCCGCTACAACTGGGTCTGAAGCCGCATCATGGACTGTTCATAGCTCTACAGGAAATGGGATCTATTCTAATCCAACCTACCAGTATGATCAACATCCACAGCCGCCTGCAAGAAGCATTCAAGATGGACACAATGTATCATCAGTTGCTGGTAATTCATCAAATTTGGGAACAGCTAATGTAACCCAAGATTACAATGCATACGCATCATACCCAAGTTCTTCTAATCCATATGGTTATGGCAGCATGGGATACTCGGGCTACTATAACAACTATCAGCAGCAGCCTAATCATACCTATTCACAGCCTGTAGGAGCATATCAAAACACAGGTGCTCCTTATCAGCCTATTTCCTCCTTTCAGAATACTGGGTCTTATGCTGGATCTGCAAGTTATTCAAGCACTTATTACAATCCTGCTGATTATCAGACTACTGGAGGTTACCAAAACAGCAGCGGATATGGAAATCAAGCGACTGTGTGGAACAATGGCAGTTACTCTTCTCATCCGTATACTAATTACACCCCAGATTCCAGTGGTTCCTATAGTTCTGGTGCTGCCACTACTTCATTGCAGTATCAGCAACAGTACAAACAGTGGGCAGACTACTACAATCAAACAGAAGTCAGCTGTGCACCTGGGACAGAGAACTTATCTGTCGCTAGTTCATCTGCTTTGGGTTGCCCTATTCCTGCAGTTACTAGCGGTTATGCAACTCCAAGTAGCCAGCCACCACAATCATATCCACCATTTTGGAGGCAAGAGTCCAGCTCTTCTGCTATACCTTCTTTTCAGGTTTGAAGATTATTTTCAGTCCAAAAGTGTGGAAAATGATTACTTCTTAGAATATTTGACCTGACAGAGCAGATACATTGTTATTCATACTGTCAAGTTGCTTCTGTTCTGGCTTTTGTTGAATTCCAATTCTAATAAAAGAATTTCCATGATGGATATCTAATATTTGTCTGGCTTCAGTTTTATGAGATTGTTGTATTTGGATGATTAGTATTTTTTTGAAGTCTAGTTTAGTTAACTTAATAATTTTATGTTAATTTCTTTTTGTGGTCAGCCTGCTGCAGTAAATGGTGGTGATCACGATGGTTACTGGAAACATGGGCCCCAAAGTTCTCAGATACAACAAACTAATCCTATTCAGCCAAACTATCAAAGTCCTTTGGATTTAAAATCTTCTTATGATACATTTCAGGATCAACAGAAGACTCTATCTTCTCAAGGAACCAATTTGTACCTCCCTCCTCCTCCTCCGCTGCCTCTCCCCTCTCAACAGGTAAACTTGTCACCTGTACAAAGTGCTCCATCTCCAGATGCAAAACGGGTAAGCAAACTTCAAATTCCTACAAATCCACGAATTGCTTCAAATTTGACATTTGGACAGCCCAAAGCCGAAAAGGATGGGTCTTCAACTGTTTCTGCTCCGAAACCTGCGTATATTGCTGTTTCGTTACCAAAGCCAGCTGAGAAAGTATCATCTAACGATGCTGCTAATTCCATACTTAAGGTGATACTTGGACAATAATATTTAATGGATTTTTAAATTACATAATGCATTCTAAATTATTATCTTCCTGACAATTTTTTTATTTCATTACATTATTTGCTTTATAAGAACATCATTGTACTATAAGTTGATGGAAACTAAGTGTTTGGACTTACAAGCTTGGCCATAAAAGAAAAAAAAAAGTATTATCTTTTAATAATTACCGAACTATTCTTGCTCACAGCCTGGTATGTTTCCCAAGTCTTTACGTGGCTATGTGGAAAGAGCTTTGGCTCGTTGTAAAGATGATAAGCAAATGACTGCATGTCAGGCAGTCATGAAGGAGGTGAGATTTTAGTCTTATACTTAAAGAAGAAAATATATGATGATAATATTTCTTTCATATCCTGCTCTTTATTTATTTGCTAGATTTGTTTCCCCCTTCCTTCTAGTTTTGCAGCTTTTACTCTATGGCAAATGATACATGTTTGTATGTAACGTTTGAATCAAACAAAACAGGGTTGACGGTCTTGACCTTAGTTATTCAGAGCAGAAGAAGTATATGATTTTGTAATTTCGTATAACTTGCTGTCATGTTTTTAAATTGATACTCTCCAGTCATTCAGAAAAAAAAGTTGACGTGTTTATAGAGCTAATGGTAAGTGATAGAGGGACATTTGTGTACGGACATACCCACGGCAACATTCTTAATTACCTTTTTTATTGTAATTAATAATTTCATTTTTCATCCAATCACCAACCATCATGTATGGTATATTAACTTTTATAATGACTATCTTGAAAGTCATACTAGGGATGATTTCTGATTGGTTGACTTTTATATCGACTTCAATAGTGTAAAAGGTTTTACTGATAGTGCATGTCTGTGAAACTCTTCGTAATAGTGAATTTAGTTAGATTCATCTACATTGTTGATGCCTTTTACATTGTCATCTGATCATGATAAGATTATTGAATTTTTGAAATAATGACTTTAAGAGGAACATCTATGGTGATTTCTGTTTGGTTGATATTGTAAAAATCTTTATACTGACAATGTCTCAATGAAATTCTTGAATAAATACCTGCTGCCAAATCATTGTACATGCACACAATGTCTTGTAAATTTTCCCCTCAATAAGCACACAACTTGTGTGTGCACAAGGATGAAAGAGAAATGTAAGCTGTAGAATCTTATTATCCGCTACAGGGAGCACATGATACCATTCAGTGCAGTAAAAAGCCAGAGCTTTAGGACTATTATTTACCATGAGATCTCCCTTGACAATTTCTTTCAAAATCCTTCTTGGTCTCCCTCTCCTCCAGTGCATGCAAGAATGTTACTGAAAACGATTGCAGTTTTTGCCTGCAAAGGGAGACAATTATTATCTGATGCTGTGTCTGAGAATTGGAATTTATTTTTACTTATTTTCACTTATGGCAATTGACTTCTTGTCCTTTTTGTTGATCGCTATGAACATCAATCATATAGGTTGTTTTCTTGATTTTTGTTTGTGAGTTTGCTTCTATAATAATCTTACCCGATTCCTTAACCTACTTGGCAGATGATAACTAAGGCAACAGCTGATGGTACCCTCAACACACGAAATTGGGATATGGAACCACTTTTCCCAATGCCAGATGCAGATGTGATCAATAAAGAGTATGATTTCTCTTGTTTTTGTTGGTTGAAATATCATTATTGTACCTACCTGAGTGTAAATTTCAGGTGTTTATATTTTTTTTTTCTTCTGATTTTCATGGTTTGATCAATTTCTGTTTATTCTTCCTATTTTCCATTTGGAATATGTACAAGGAGGAATTAAAGTAGCTTATTTCTTTTGTTTGGGAGGACCAAAAAGTGAAAAATTGAATGTAGTTAAATTAAAAGAAAGTTAAAAATTTAAAGTAAAGTAAATAGTTTATGTTGTACAATATAGAATTACGGTACTTTATTAAAATAGGTATACAAAGTATTAAAAATTTTGTTTGATGTGATAGTATGATAGGAGCTTCCTCTTTATACACAACAAGAACCTATGTGTTTTAAATGTTATTAGAAGCCATACAAATTTCTGTTGTAGTAAATGTGACATTTTAGAAACTATTAATCATGTTGCTTGATTTTAATTGGATTTGGTCAGATTAGAGCTTATAGTGTTGAGTGTATTTTATCGAATCTGTTAGGCCTCTTGGTCGCTCACAATTAAGCCTCTTTTGGATCATCCATAAATATGTATTTTTACATTCGAGATGTCTAGTCTTTAGTATGAGGAGGTGTATTAGAGATCCTCCATCAACTAGAGATATGACAAAATTATAGTATACAAGTGAGTGCAAATCTTACCTAACAAGCTTTTTGTGGGGTTGAAACTTACTTGCTAAGTGCAATAAAACACCAATTCATAAAGATGAGAATGTATCTATGTAGTCTTTATCTGATACCAAAGCACATACCTAAATGCTTATCCTTAAAACTTATACTAAGTTTTTACCTTTTTTTATTTTACATCTGTTGAAGGTTTTCTTAATCTCTAAAGCAATACATTAAGGAAAAAAACTATTGAATGAACAACTAGAAGCATCTAATCTCTTAGAAGTCCTGATATCATTTATCTGCTTCCTCTTGAAATAATTAGGATAATTTAATGGAAAGTGATGCATGTCTTATTTTATTTTTTAATTTTATCCTCATTTTATTCTTTTTCAAACGTATATACCATGCATTGCATCTGTGCTTCATATGCATCCTATCCTTTGTAACATTAGATTATAATGTTAACGATAGAATATTATTTTAATGTGATGTTATATTATGACAAATATTATTTGTTGCTGTTTCGAGCAGTAGTTCACTGTCATCAGCTCAGGATTCTTTGTTGCCAAAGTATAAAAAAAGTCCTAGACGATCTAAAAGTAGGTGGGAGCCCATGCCTGAGGAGAAGCCAGTTGACAATCCAGTGTTAATGAGTAATGATGCTGTGAAGTTCAATAGTTGGGTGCCTAATGCAAAGGACAGAAAGGTATTTATATGCTTGTTCAAGTAATTTATGGAATTTTCAAGGCTCTAGCTGGTGTCATTCTTGTTACTTGTTACAAATTGGGTGGAACTGCAGTTTAATTAGTTTACCTTTTTGTTTTCCTGTTTTCTCTTTAGTTTTTTATTATTGGTTTTGCTTCATTTCATGCCATTTTTATCTTATGGGTTATGTTTGAGGCTATGCATCGATATAATCAGGGATCTTTACTATTATGCTATGGATAATAGTTGCTTTGTGATCCCCATGGCACGATCCTAGTCTGAATGATCCTTTGCTTTTCAGATAAGTTGGTGGTTCACATCCCATATATTTAGTGTGCTCACTTTTATTCTACATTTCAATATCCTGCAATTTTTGTGTGAGCTTCTGTGAGTGAGCTAGTATCATATGAAAATTGTATAGATGTGTCATTTGGTTGGCTTATGTATTGTCATAATTATAATTATTTTGTTCATAAAGCTTCTCAAGTTCATTGTATTCTTTTATGTTTAACCAAACTGACTGCTTTACTTATTTATATTGTTCTATAAACTGTGTCATTATTGACATATACCGTAACTGGTATTCTTTGTTGGGTCTGGAGTTTGGTACCCTTGTTTACGAAAACATGGATTTGTTTTTTGTGTCTTTAGCCTTATTCATTTTCAAAGAACTTTTTAATCTTGTGAAGTATTGTTCTTTTTTCCTCATACCAGAAGTGCTCTTAAAGTACAATCACGTTGAGAATGAGAAGTATGTGTGCCTATAAATTTTAAAGAATGAATGTTTCGCTTACCTCATAAAATGCCATGCAGGTGGCAATGGAAAACAAAGAAAGCAAGGAGGACGTGTTGAGGAATACTAAATTTTCTCCATTACTGCAGAGAATGTCTAGTAAGGCTCTCCAAAGGCCATTTAAGAAGCAGCGTCTTACTGATGCTTCTATTGTTTCTGAAAATGGTGATGCATCTAGTGATAGTGACAAGGAACAAAGTTTGACTTCGTATTATACTTCTGCAATGGCATTTAGTGATACACCAGAGGAAAGGAAGAGACGCGAAAATCGTTCCAAAAGATTTGATTTACAAGGCCATCGAACAGAAAATAACCACTCTAGGAAAAAACATGCTGGAGCTGGAAACTTGTACAATAGAAGGGCTAGTGCCTTGGTTCTGAGCAAAAACTTTGAGGATGGTGCCAGCAAAGCTGTTGAGGATATTGACTGGGACGCTCTGACTGTGAAGGGCACTTGCCAGGAAATTGAAAAGCGATACCTGCGTCTAACTTCTGCCCCTGATCCTGCCACTGTAATGTCTCCTCTCAATAATTTAAATTACTGTTACTTTTCTCTGTCTTTCTATTATTTCCTTTACTCCCTAACTATGAACCTTATTAAACTGCTATGAATTAAAGGTACGACCTGAAGAGGTTCTTGAGAAAGCTCTATTGATGGTTAAGAATTCCCAGAAGAATTACCTTTATAAATGCGACCAGTTAAAGTCCATTCGCCAAGACCTAACTGTTCAACGAATACGCAATCAGTTGACAGTCAAGGTATTTTTTCTGATGGATAACGTTCTAGTATTGCTTATTCTTTTTTTCATTTTTATTTTTTTTAAAATTTAATGGTTTCCCACTTCTCCTGCATCTCTCTGGCTATGCTACTGATCAATTGTTCAGGAACCTCTTTAAATTTTAAATTTCCATATCTTTATTGAAGTAATGAGATATTATAGTGAAAACATATCGTCCCGCACTTGTATTTTTCTTATTTTAACGTGTTCTGCATATCAGAATTCGTTTCTGATATAACATAATGACGTCATCTGATGTAACCTATAGAAAAAGGCTTTTTGTGATGGTAATTTGCATATTCTGTATACACTGATATATTTTCCACTTTTCTGCCGTTGATAGTAAGTAACCCTTGAAAGTGTGATTCAGGTGTATGAAACACATGCCCGATTGGCACTAGAATTTGGGGACTTGCCTGAATATAATCAGGTTAGTTCTGTATATTATCTGTGAAGAAAAATGCTTTATTTAGTTTTAGGGTCTGATTACTTTTTTGTGTGTTTTTTCTTGTGAATTATGCATCTGTTTTCCTTCTGAGATCAAGGATTAAAATATTTCACTGTTGTTTTTTTGGTTGGAGGGGTTAGAGTGGAAATAGGGAGGATAAAATTTAATTTATCAATACTTTTTCACTTTATTTATCACCTATTTTCATTTTTTATCTCTTCTCTTTATTTTTCTTCACCTTAGTACCCTTTTTAATTTTTACTTTATTTCTCACCCATTTCCACCCATCGTTTTAATTGCTATCTATCCTATTTCTCTAGTCTCTCTACCAAACAAGGCATAAAGGCAATCAAGGATGAAAATTGGGTTCCATTCTTGCTCGTTTTGAAATGTGAATGATTTATTATAGACGTTGCCGATGTTATTCAACTTGTAAATGAACTTTACATATCGATCCTATTTGTGTGAATGCAGTGTCAATCTCAGTTAAAAACTCTTTATGCCGAAGGAATTGAGGGCTCGGATATGGAATTTGCGGCTTACAACTTGCTTTGTGTTATTATGCATTCAAATAATAACAGAGATCTCGTGTCATCAATGGCCAGGTTTGCCCTGCGCTTCCAAGCCTTGATTTCTTTTTTGAAAGGACTCATCTGTCTGAATTTTGTGATGTTATCTCAGATTGAATCGGGTGTGGGAGTTATCTCCCCAAAAACATGCTTTGATAACTATATTGTGTTTCACCTATCAGAATTTTTGTGCTTTTGTTATTATAATCTGCATTGTTAAAATTTACTAGTTTTGGTCTTTTGGGAGTTCTATTCCCTGAAAAGTACTTTGATAATTCTGAATGTTATTTAAAATTTGGAAATTGTTGGTTTGAATTGTAGTCATGTGATGGGAAGGATTTGCCTGCTCAAAACCTCAAATGTTAGTTGTTTGGGATAAGTGAAGTGATAGATCTAAAAATGTTTGAGAGAAAATAAAAGGATCGAGTCTAGGAATGAATTTACTGGGTCAATATTTACATTCTGAATTAAGTTTTTACTATAATTTAAATTATAAAGAAAATTTATAATATGTAAAATATACATCCAGAATAGAGGATATTAAAAATGTTTAATTGAGAGAAAATAAAAAGGATTGAGTCTAGGAATGAATGTACTGGGTCAATATTTATATTATGAATTAATTTTTTACCATGACTTAAATTATAAAGATAACTCATAACCTACACATCTATACTTAAAATATATTAGAAGTTTGTGTCCTAGTTGCCCGAAAGTCAATTTTGATCCCATCCCTATTCCTTGGGTTGAAATCACTGATTCTCAGATGCTGATGAACAATAGAGGATTGGATCAATATATGCCGAGTCTTTCCATGGATATACGGAAATATTTTTCCAGAAATTATTGTAATAATATTATAATTATAGCCCAGTCTCAATTATTCTGCCATGATTCATATAACGTCTCAAATTTGAACGTCTAATGTTCTCAACACCAGGTTGTCACCCGAAGCAAAGAAGGATGAAGCTGTAAAACATGCCCTTGCCGTTCGTGCTGCTGTAACTTCAGGAAATTATATTGCATTCTTTAGACTGTACAAAGCAGCTCCTAACTTAAACACCTGCCTTATGGGTGAGTGTTTGAAATTAACTTGTTTTCACCGTGTTAAGGGGATAAACTGAAGTGATTTTTTATTTTATTTTATTTTCCACAGATCTATATGTTGAAAAGATGCGTTATAAGGCTGTGAACTGCATGTGCCGGTCATATCGCCCAACTCTACCTGTCTCGTACATTTCTCAGGTTCTTGGGTTTTCGACTGGAGGTGCCATAAATGGAGCCAGTGACGAAAGAGATACAGATGCTTTGGAAGAGTGTTCAGAATGGTTGAAAGCACACGGTGCTAGCATAATTACTGATAATAATGGAGATACACTACTTGATGCTAAAGTATGTTCGATCTCTATCCTTCTCATATTTTGATTTGTTGAAACATCACTCATGTTGAGCATTATGGTAGTGTTACCTTGAATCATTGCATTGACTTCTTCCACATTTTGAGAGGTGGTTTGGACTTAATCCATGAGCCGGTTCACCTGTATAAGTCTAGAAATTCACCGTCACTAATCGACTTGTGAAATTGTTTTCTTAACCTGATTTATGGGTGGGTGATCTGATGGACATTTTTAATTTGCAGGTTTCAGCATCTTCTCTGTGTATGCCTGAGCCAGACGATGCTGTTGCCCACGGAGATACCAATCTTGCTGTTAATGACTTTTTAGCACGAGCACCTTTATAGCCAAGTTTATTGTTTTTGAGGCACAGAATGATATGTGATATGACGTGGTGGGTAGAACAAAGGCTGTGTGATGGATGGTCGTGTAACTTAGAGTCAAACCTTGGGATTAGTAAGTGGAATATAATGAACTGTGGGAAGAGAAAAATATGAAGCCGCCTAAGGTTCCAATGAATACGTAACATACATACAGCCTTAAATATTGATTGATTAATTGTTTTGATGCTTACTATTCTTTCCTGGAGAAAGGTCAGGACTATAGGTGCAATGCAATGTAATTTAGCTCTCAAAATAGTTATAAAATTTCCCTCTCATTTTTGTACGAGAATGTCTTCTGTACTTTAGACAATTTCAAATATTCATATTTTATATAAAAAATTTATAACATGCTTTCGATTTCGATGGTTAATAGCATCTAATATAAAGTCGGGCCGAAATAAATGAAGAAACATGTATATTTTGTTACATAGTTGCAAGCTTATATGCTTAGGTATTGCCTCCTGCACCCTATCTTTTTTTTTTTTTTTTTTT
>Ga0099822_1008203_pt1 | contig 13385 bp, 11 predicted proteins | sample CowpeawhiteBW_FD_76839 | JGI IMG/M metagenome (GOLD analysis project Ga0099822, IMG submission 76839) | Root nodule microbial communities of legume samples collected from California USA - Cow pea white BW | ecosystem: Host-associated > Plants > Roots > Nodule | place: USA: California | collected... | reverse complement strand
TTTTCAAAACCTTTAACACCAACAACCAACCCCTTTCCCCCACCCAACAGCCGAAACAACAGGAAAAAGTTAAGAAAAAAAAAAAAAAACAAAGGCATAGCATAGACTCACAGTTCCATACAGCATTAAAGTGAACCAATCCACCTACCTGAGTGAGATCTAATGGGAATCCATATGTATCCCACAAGACAAATGCTTCCTATAATCAAGAGACAACTGCATGAGAAATATCCCATAGGTCTATTGAAAACAACATGGAATGACATATTGAATAATAAAATCAACAGTTCAACACTGGTGTATTTGTGCATTATTGCAAATGTGATTATAACACAATCAACAAATCATTATGATAAAATTAAAGGAATTAATGGTTATGGATAAAAACAACAGAATTTTAAAGTTGAAATGAAAAGAATTTCATTTAAATCACTTCCCCAAAGACAGATAAAAAATGACACAACAAAAAAAAAATCTGAGCTAAGTGAAATTTCACAAACATATTTGTTTGCTTGAATTTTAAATAGACGGCATATACTTGCAAATACATATGACTACAAGGTAACTGAAAATAACAGGTTCTACTTGCCTCCCCACTCAGTGTCTTTCCTTGAACATGTTGAACAGCTGTCTCAAATTTCTCAATACCCTGGGAAAAGGAAAAACAGTCGGGTTTTCTTATAATCTTTAAATGTATAACATGAAAAAGAAAATGGCAAAAACCATCTAAAGCAATGAATAAAGTACACAAGAATCAAAACTAATTTGAGAAATGGCTGTCATTAAGATTGACTAATGAAAACCCATAAATATACAGGAGCATATGCCTATGGTCACCTTAATTAAGGTTCTTCCAAAGCTTTCCTCCTCCTCTTCAATTACATTCCGAATGTGTGTTTCCTGTTGTTTTAGCTCAGGGAAAACATCACCCATCAAATTCACCACCACACTTACAAGCCTGGGAATCAGTAAAAATGAGGACAGAACATTACAAATAGAATGTATGTACACATATTTATACAAACACGGAATCATTGGAGAATGAACTCAGCAACAATTCCGTAAAGAAATGTACAAAATTTGAAAAAAAATAAATAAATAAACAGGTGAAAGAATTCATTTAAGAAAGAATGTCATCGAAAATGAAAGAAAAACACAGTAGAGAACAGAACTAAGAGAGAATATATGAGTTTACTACAAACTAAATTGATTACAAAAAAATCAATTTACAAGTAGAAAGTTTACACATACACATAATTAATACATTCCCAACACTAACAGACTCTCACCACTGTGTCACGGAAAAACCAAGAGCCAGCAGTTATGACGACCTGTCAGGATGTTGCTGAAGGTTAAACATGCAGTACAGCTGAATTATTAGCCAACCTAACTTGATAAGAACCTAGGGAGAAGCACACCACAAAAACTAGTTGATGCAGTTGCTGGACCAAAGCCCAATAAACTCACTCACTCCAGTCCTATACATTGCAATAGAAACTGAGCATCTCACCATGCTCCACAGTAGTCTTTCTATGCACTGGCACTTTGAGTAGTCTCAGGCCAACAGTACAATGGCAACACAAAAGCTAGCTGTTGTAGTAGAAGAATCTAAGGCCCAGTAAAACCCACACTAGAATCTCATACTTCCAATGTGGGACTCAATCAAGTCCATGACCTTGCAATTGGATCCTAGCATAACTACTCAAACACACATAAATATGTTTTATTATACTTATGGTACCAGGACGCAAAATCTGGCAACCTGTGTTGCACATTATGTTCATCAAGCTAGCGTATCCTTGTCAAGAACATATCAAACAAGGATACAATTAGATACGTATTCTGTGGTATTTCAGAAATTAAAAATAATAAAGTACTTAATATACATAGACAGAGTGCTTGGAAGTTAGAACTGTAGCTTATTGGTAAAACTAATGATCCCGTTTAATGAATTATCGTTGTCCTTTGGGTTAAACCTTATTCCGATAGAATGCTTTATCAGTGAGGGTCCGCAACTTATTAGCACACGCAGAATAAGACAACACTTCCCAAGGCTCCCACACTCTAACCCCTTTTTCTTAAAATAGTCTCAAATATCACATTCCACTGATATTTGTGTGTGTATATAACAATCATAATTTCTTTTAGTCTTATATTTTACTACACTCATTTTTATTTTTATAATATTCCAAACATTAAAATACATAAAATATATAATTTTTGTGATTTATTCCATGAAATCATTTTCAGGATTGATATTTGAGTACCACTTAAGTGACAGCAAATGTTGATAGAAGCAACTCTCACTCTCACTATTTGTATATACACTTGGATAATATTTAATAATAATTTTCAATCTTAATATGTTTTTTAAATTACCATAACATTTATTTTGTTGTTTTTGTGAATTAAATATATGCATAGATATACACTCTCAACGTATTTTAATTTATCCTATATTTATTAACATGAGATGAATCGCCTTTTCAGACATCCGTTGTATCCAATACATGTAACATATCCATGCATCATAACTGGCAACAAAGCTTTACAACAAGATTCGGGCAACAGATTAAATTGTTAACCATTATACATACCCATGGAAAAATCCCTCTTTAGCTTTTAGCACTTCACGTCCATACCGCACAGCTCGACGAAGTATACGTCTCAGAACATACTCACGACCATCATTACCTGAAAATATATGGAAACCAGTCAAATATTAAAATTCCTTAGTTTAATACGGATCTACGTGATGCCCACACAAACTAAAAGTTTTACAGCTAGTATTCCAGATATATAATAATCAAAAAGTCAAAAACCTAAATAGATTGGCTAAGGGAATTTATTTTTTGCAGTGCAGCTACCAACAGACTTAAACCTGTCAATGAAGAACAGGCCTCCCTCCAGCTATGAGAGGGAAAAGACAAAAAAAATGACGTGACTTAAAGCTGCCATTTCGTGACTCGCAATGTCAATGAAAATACCATTCTATAATATCATACCAGGACGAGACCCATCAGCAATGGCAAATGAAAGAGTTCTGATGTGATCTGCAACAACCCTGTATGCCATGTCAACTTTATCTACATCATCTGCTCCAACTTTACCAGAATATGGTCTGGCACCAGTCGCCTGTAAATGGGTTACACAAAAGCAAAATTACATATCAAACAGTTTCCAGTCACAAATATTAAATTAAATACAACTACTAAAAGAAAACAAAAAAACATTAACAAGGGGATCATTCACATAGAAATTTAAAAAATACATGCAAAATCTTAAATGCAAATTCATAAAAGCATTCACAGGATTTTAACACAGCACATGGAAATGCATGCCATGACACATGGAAAATCGTATACGTAACTACATATATTTCTGTAGGAACCATAAGTATTTAAAAATAGAAAGTAAAATCAACATTTTGCATATGTTGGTTATCTAAGGTCAAAAAAGATATTTATTTAAATAGATATTTGAAATTAAGGAGTTGTCCAATGGTATTAGATATCGAGGAAACTTGAGGAATAAAGTTGGTTAATCTAAATGACCTAGTTCTGTCCAAGGTGCACAAACAGAAAACAAGAAGAAAAAAACACAATTTAATGTGATTCAACTTACAGTGAATTACAAGTTTGCATCCATTGTAGGCAAAGGTAGTAAAACTTTAAAAAATCACTATAGACAATGGGTACCAGCCGGACAATCAACATTTAATTCCGTGGTAATTTTTATAGACTTACATTAATTACATATTTAAACGTTCCAATAGAACCTATTTATACAAACTGATAACTATGAGTTCAGATAGGTTAGGTAATGCTCTCTCCGCTTGATATCATGTGTACACAGTCTGCTATAAAAGTGATAAGTGATACTACATTACAGAATTACCTGCTGACTACCATCAAACACAAGGGAAATATAATAAACTCCAATGCCTTCACCGACATACCTTCTGAATAACATCAAAGATTGGCAAGAAGACATCAGTGTCGTAATTGCTCATTTTGTTCTGTAGTACAGAGGTCAATCGTTCAAAACCCAGGCCTGTATCGACATGCTTTGCTGGAAGCGACTTAAGAGAGCCATCAGCCTCCCTATTGAACTGTTACCAGGTAAAGATAGTCACATACATACAGATCCATGGTGACAGAATAAGACTGCATGCTAAAATGGATTCTAGTACCAACTTAACTTAGCAAAGTACATAAATGAGAGGAGAAAAATTATTGGTCTCTGTAAATCATTTTAGTACCTGAATAAAGACAAGATTCCATATCTCAATGCAAGTAGGATCATCGTTATTAACCAATGATGCAGCATCACGGTTACCAATTCTGTCAAAATGTATTTCAGTGCAAGGTCCACAAGGACCAGTATCACCCATTTCCCAGAAATTGTCCTATCCAAAGATACAGATTTAGTAAGATATGCAGGCTTGGTTCAGACAGAAATTACAGTACAATACTAAATTTTAATTTTGTATGCCATATGATTCTTATGAAAAAAAGTTGCATTCTAGTTGTTTTCTTAGAGGAAAGGTGAAATGGTCCCAGCATTCATTTGAGAAACCCAAATAATCTTTTAATTGACAGTATAATTTCAATTATTACTCGCCAATAACTACCTGCAGTCACACTGTTACCCATTAAGTACGAAAAATAATTTATCATCACATGATAAAAATAGAGTAACAAGTTGTCCGTGAAATAACATCCATCCATGTATTTTGCTCTAATACTAGTATAAAATAATCCATATTGTTTACTACAACATTAATATGATTTTGTTTCACATTTTAATTTAAGACATGGTGAAAGCATACTTTACATCCAAAAGGAAGCACACGTCCAGGAGGCAAAAACTTTAGCCATATATCTCTAGCCTCAATATCAGGGGCAAGACCAGCCTTGTCATCACCACCAAAATATGTGGCATACATGCGATCTGAAGGTAACTTGTAAACCTGAAGCACAAAACAGAAGTTCATGATTTGAACTTAACAAGAGCAAAAGTTATGGATTATATAAATCAAGAAGTCAAATGACCACCGACTTCGCAATTTAAAAATGTAGCACAATACCATAGATGCAAGTTAAGCATTCCAATTTATTTTTTTCATAGGAAGTGATCATTAAGTTATCCATAATTAGCAAGTAGTAGAGGCCCTTAAATGTGATAGCCAATGTCAAGATTGCAGTTGACAATTGAACACTAACAAAATCCTGCATAATATTTAAGTCACAATAAAAGTACTCAATGCATTAATAGTGGGCATGGTGCAATTGATGGAGTGGAAGTTGGAAGTGCTGTTGACAGTGATGGAAAAATTGCTAAATGAAAGTGTAACTGGACACCAGAAGACCAACTTACCACCACAAGAAACGCACAAATTAAGCAAACAAAATGTTTACAGGTGGGGTAGCTGTAGTTAATTACTAGGTAGCTGCTAGTTATTAGATATCATTCTCATGGACAAAGCACTTGGCATAGTGATCTAACATAACAATATCAATGTTTACAACAAAGAGGATCATAATTCAAGATGCAAAATATGAACTCCAACCAATAAAACATACTTCGGTTAGAAGCTCCCACGCCCAGCTGATGGCTTCTGCTTTAAAGTAATCCCCAAAGGACCAATTTCCCAACATCTCAAAGAAGGTGTGATGGTAGGTGTCCTTCCCTACATCATCAAGATCATTGTGTTTACCACCAGCTCGAATGCACTTTTGTGTGTTGCAAGCACGAGAGAGTTTACTCAAGGCAGTGTTGGGATCCGCAGTACCCAAAAAAATTGGCTTGAACTGGTTCATACCTATCATCACACCACAAATAAACCTTAACACCGTAAATTTTTCCCGGAAATCAAATAACGCAATGTTATTAACTTACTATTATCACCAATATATATATCAACAAATATGAATACTCTCCACTACAAAAACCTCTTTAACACCTACCATTTCCCTCTTCCCTCTCTTCTCTCACCATAAAAATGTTAATGTTAACAAATTATCACAACGTATTCAGCATCACTTCATATTTCAAGTCAAAACCCTTACCGCCACCACGACCATTTCCAATTCCAAACATAGCATGGCAAACGTTGACTTGAAGAAGAATTTGAAAAAAATCCACACACATAATCACTCATCGGGAAACATACCAGCGTTGGCGAAGAGAAGAGTGGGGTCATTGAAGGGGACGACGGGGCTGGACTTCCAGTTGACGTGATTCTTGCCTTCGAAGAAACCCATGAAAGTGTCCCTCACGCGCTTCGCCGGCCACTCCTCATCGTGAGTCCCAGCTCCGGGCATGGCTGCGACGGAAGACGACGGAGAATGAAGAGATCTGGCGGCGCGAAAGGGGACTGACAGTGGTAGTAGCGGCGGCGGAAGAGGGTTACAGTTTCGAAAGGAAATGAACAAAGCTCTTACACCAAATCCTCTTTTCATTCACTCATCTAGTAGTGTCTTGGTTTTTTTTAAGGCGAGTTGGAACAAACGAACAATTCCACCTCTCCAAATATTATGTAATAACTATTTTTCTTTTATGAAATTATTATTGGGCCATTTTATTTGGTCAACTAATCGCATTACAGACCCATTTTTGCCGGCAGGCCCGAGTTTTTGGAGACGATAATTTGTTTATTCTCCGATTAGCGAAGATTTTTGGAGTTTAACTATCTCTCACTGAAAAAGTGTAGCGAGTATTTAGTTTAATGATATCGTAGATATGAATAATCAACCCTAGTCATACCTTTAAAATTAAAATAGGAGAAATTGTAAGAAGTAACATAAATATTAAATAGATATGTATTATATTTATATTTTTATTAAATGACATTTATATCCTAATAAATGATATTTTATTGGGATATAAATGACATTTATATTTCTTTTATTCTTTTTGATAAATGGAATAAATTCTGAGAAATATGTTAATTGTTTAGGACTGATATTTTATTTTATTATTATTTATTTATATTTTTGAATAAGTAAAAATTAGTTTATATTTGTCAGGAATTAAACAACATTTATTATATATTATTTGGAATATACAAAGACATGTCCCACTGTTGCAACGTATTCTTTTCTCACTACAAATTTGGACGTACTCGTCTTCTATTTTATTGTATATTTTACTGCAACTGCAATCATATAATACCATCAATAACCTTTGAGATATTTACATAGAGGGTGAGGCCTTTAAGTTTTCAGTGGATGAGGTGCATATAGTAGACTCCAACATGTAACTTCCTTTGCCCTATTTGATAGAAGACAAAATGATAGAAAAATGAAAGTAAACAATAAAGTGAAAGTTAAAGGTTTTTGATATAAAGTAAAAAGGAAATAGAGAAAAGATTACGAGTGAAAAAATAATGAAATACCAATGCGGGTTCAGTATGATTCATGATTCACACCACACCCCCAAGCTCAGCATAGTTCAAAGGTGATCAAATTTGATTAAGGTATATCATCCTAAAACATTAAAAAGAAACGTGCTTCTGAAGATGCAATCATGAGGTCTGACTAAAAACATTAAAACGTTATCTTTGTTCACCTGTTAACCATTCTGGCCATGAAAACATTGGCAAAATAATACATTTTTTAGGACATAAACACTGAAAATTATACAGAGTATCCACATTCATACAGGGTGTCAACAGATCCTAAAAAAATTATAAGCTTGCAGAGCATAACATCCTGACTTTAAAAAATCAATTGAAATGTTGCTTGCTTATCTCCCTGTCTGCCAAAGCAGCAAATGACATGCCAATTAGTCATAAGTCACAAATTGTGAAAGTTGCAAAGCAACTGGGGTCTGCAAGGAAAATTGTCATTGATTATGAATGGCACTTTGCACATCAAATCTCAAACACAGTGAATAAATGGCGCTTCCCCAATTCAGAGTGTTGCCTAACCGAGAAAGTATGTAGGATTCGTACAGTTCTTTTTAATGAAATTGAGTCACTCACCATAATAGATGGTAATCTTAAGGAACATACTATAAAGGAGATTTCAGAAGAGATTGTTTGATTTAGCGAAGTGAATATGAAGGACCAGAAAAAGAGTAACGGGATGAAACTGGCACAGTGGTAGCTTCCAAACTATCCTGATAGTGTTGCATCTGATTGTCTTCAGACAAAGCATCAGCAGCAGAATGTGTTGAGTAAAGCCTATCCTGAACAGCCTCTCTCTTTTGCAAGCTATCACATTGAATCAAAGTTCTTCCTCCAGCCCAATAGGAGCCTGAATGGATTTCCTCTCTAGGTTGTCCATCTTCCTATCCATTAAAGCAGCATATGGTAACTAACTAGCCACAAAGCCAAACCAGAAATCACCAATTGATATCAAACTGATAGCCACAAAATCTTGAGTTACTCAACTCAATCAAGGTAAACCTTGATATCAATCCCATTATCAATGAGTGATTGAACTACAGCTCTGATTTTCCCCTCAAACTTGTCCCTTTCCCTTGGGGTGTAGGAAGCAGTGTAAACATCAGCTTCTCTTGCTCTTTCAGATAAAATCTTACCGATGGATATGCATGCTGGTATGTCTGACCGAGACCTAAGAACAGCTTTTATGTCCTTGGAGTTGGTACCTGCAACTGCAACCTGTTTGCTTGTCACCCTGTGAGTGAGTGAAGCTGATACAAAGCGTTTTGAGATAAACACATCAAGTGTAAACGGCTCCATGTACGCAATCGTTCTTTGTTTAAAAGATATGTGCTTGTTTGGATTCTTTGATTTCTTGCCTTTTTGGTATGTGTAAGGTCGACTATTGTCGTCATCAAGGAAATCCTCTACCCCAAAAAAACTTCTAGGTGCCTTATGTACCTGTATAAAAGAAATGACTTAACAATGAGTATTAATACTACACAAATGATTCACCTCAAATAGGCATTTTGGGCTTGTTGAACTTTATCTTTCAATTGGATAAAATCCACACCAGCTACTTGGAATGGTAACTTCGCACATAAAGTGCTACATGTCCTATTGAAAGGCATAGCCACATAATGAACGGTAAAACAATACCAGGTAGTTGATTTGATACACTACAAATATATGTGGGAGCAATGAATTCACACTAGTGCTGAATAATCTCTAGCTAACTGCTGTACAGCATAAACCTTTTCCATTCCAACTATCAACCAATGCCCTTCACAATCTTTAACTGTTGCACTACAATTAAAACCAGGGCCCTTTAATATCACAAAATAATATCCTCTGTTATAGTTTGTCACAAACCTAAACTACTGAATTTTATTCCTCCTGTAGTAGACCTTCCAAACTTTATTTCTTCTATTAAACTTAGGCTCATTCCTAACTATATGCAAAAGCTAAAGAAATTATTTTATTATCACAGGCCAATTTAACCCTATACAACTTCATAAGCTTCAGGATTTCATACTTTGTTTGAAACTTAGCATCTTATCTAATTTATCTATGAAAGGAATTATTTCAATTAAAGGCAGTAATGCCCATCACACCATATTACATGAAACAAAATGAAAATGAAGTGTTCATTATCATTTGTTTTTGACACATATTTGAATGGTTTTCCCCCATATGTTGTACACAAAGTCTTCTTTATAAACCAATGAAGTTGCTCCCAAAGTCGGAAACTTAAATCAAGATTCAACCAAATTCTATAATTTATTAAACAGACAAAAAGGAAATTCTACTGAAAAATATTGAAAAAAGTAAAAATAATTTAAATTGTACTTTGAAAGGTAATATAAGAGACTTTACCTGTCCACTGCGGAAAAAGCACGAAGGCACATATACCCAAGGCAAAACTCTGTTTCCTTCAAAAGCATAAGCACGGGTTTTGCATGTTATGCCAATTGCTTGTTTCAACATGTTTCCTTTAAAAACAGTATTTTCCATTAATCAGTTCCTCCAGTTGGACAGGAAAATAATTTGGTCAATCATAAGACCATAGAACAATCCAATATTACACCAAAAAAATAAAAAGGACAATTTATAAGAATGAAGTCTTTGCAGCAGTTGAACAAAATATACACAAAAAGTTGTTGCTTTACAGAGTAAATGAGGAAAAAAAGAAAGCCACGCACCAAGACTCCAGGAACAAAGCCGACGAGAATTATATGCCTTAAAATCCCTGAAATGCATAACCAGTGACATAATACAACATAATAGATGAAAATAATTTATTTTCTCACATCCAGCAGCAAAATTGACAGTACAACATGGGCAGAAATAACCATGACAATACTATAATTCAAACCACAAAATACAAATCCCAACTCCCTACTCCTTACTCAGTTTCAGCATCCCAAGACAAGAAGACACGGAACCATGACCTCACAAACATCCCAAAATTCTATTGAATGTCAAACCCACACAAACAAGAGACACGTATACATTCCATCACAACGTATATTCTCGATCGAGCCACTCAGACAAATAAGCAAACACTTGGTGTGCAGATGAGAAACAATGCTACTCAGACCCCATCATATTTCATACACTTAGTAGCCGAACCAAATAAGATACCAAGCGAAACGAAGCGCGTCAAAAAGAAACTTACTCAGTGAACAAAGGGAAAACAATTTGAAGTTCTGTTGGGAGCGAGAAGAGAAGCAAAGAACATGTTACTGGTTGCTAACAACGTCTTCGGGGTTCAAAAATAGCTCTTCTTTTTTATTTGTTCCATAAATATTTTAAGAGAAATACCTATTTATTAATTTGGTCTTAAAACTAATTTAAGATGAGAGACATATGAGAGTCATAGACACAAATTTTCATGCGATAAAATATTATAGAAATTGAAAAAAAAAATATTAATGTCAAATAATATGATAATTAAAAAAAAATACTAGTTTATATACCAACCATTTTTTAAAAGAGACATGTTACTATACGAGAAATCATTTAAATAATTTCTATCTTTGATCATATTGTAATTATTTTTCATTTTTAGTAATTCAAAATTCATATTTACATAAAAAGGAAAACAGTATAATTATAGTGTGAAGAAGTCTTGTGTGGGAGGAATGTTTATCTTCACTATTCTTCGTTTTTAACTTTAAAATATTAAAATTTCAAAATATAATTAAAAGTAAAATAAAAATATAAGATGTATATATAAAAAAAAATATTATATATTGTTACAAATAATTTAAATATGCGTATAAATTTTTAACAAATTATTATTATAAAAAAAAACAGTCTCTTGAAAAACCTTTATCAAGTAAATCCAATTTAGTTTTATAAAAATTCAACATAAATCAATACCCAAATAAATCACCCTAGTCATTAAGCTAACAGAATCTTGTACCTAAAATTAGTGTTATCTATTCATTTGTTGTTTGTGGATTTATACTGTCATAAATTTTAATAGTTTAATTGATATTTTATATATGAGATATTTTATTATAACAATTTCTTAAAAGTTGAAATATGAACTTTTATTGTTATTGTTATAAATTTTATGCATATATTAGTTATTTTAGTATAAAAATACAATTTTGAATTTAATGTGTTGATGGATTAAACTAATCATTTTAATGTGTTTCATTAATCATCCATGTATTTGGTTCAACGGGAGCTAGATTTACTAAATTGTAATGTACCTGAAACTATTCTGTGGCCACAAGCAAGGGTAAAGCATAAAAAACAAACCTTTGTGAATAAGTTACTACAGCTGTTGATTTCATCTCAGAAGTGTTATTGTGCAAGTTAAAAATCTTTAAGAATATTTATTCAAGCTCTTAGTGTAATGAAAAGAAAAACAACAACTAATATTCATCTACATGTATAATCAGTGAATAATAACGTTGTATATTGATAAATTCGGATGGAAACAATCGTCCATTTATGAAAATTCAGCTAAGTCAGTTTAACAAGCACCATCCATAACCAGAGAAAAGTAAACAGTGAAGAGTGTTCTTGCAAATTACCCTTAATGAAGAAGCTAAGATTCTATTCCCAGCACAGAGACAATAACCTAAGGCTCTTTTCAACTGAGTGACAAAGATCAAATCCTTAAAACAAATAAAAATAATAAACAAGATTTTCCCTTTCCTTTGTCCCCAAGGAATTCATTTATCTAATTCTGAATTGCATGAACTGCATGAAAAACTTGTGAGCCAGACTTGCACCATAGAGAATTACAAAATTTTTTGAAAATAGTTTAACTAAATGGCTGAACTGGAAGATCCTTGGTTGTTTCAACTAAAAATGGAATTGGCTTTGTTGGTGCTGGCAACCGACCAATGCTATCAACTTTATCCTTTTGCTTTGGAGGAGGTCTAGCTGCTTTAGGCAACAATCTTCCTTTCTTTTCAAACCACTCAGGCTTCAGCAGTGCCCTCAAGCCCAACTTATTGTAATACACCCTTCTCACAGACCCACCAGCTGCTTCAACTGCTTCCTTAGCCCTAACAGTAACCCTTGATACCTGTAAAATCGCTGTGTTAAATTATACTATGGTATTTAAATATTAACATTTCCAATTATAACATAAATCTCAAACTACAACATTTTGTTTGTTTATACGAAGGTAAAAGGAAAAAAAAAGGTAAAAGTAACAAATATCAAGTATAGCCGAGATGTCAAAATTCTTGGTCTTGTTTAGAAATGTGAAGTTAGACACCCTACACCCATTGTACCATTTCAATTACAAAGGTAAAAATCTTGCTGCGCCCAGTTAGTTTATGTTGCTAATGAAAAAAGAATTTCAAGCCACAATATAACTAATCATAAAATATTTAACAAAAGAAAGAAAAACGATTGATTATGACTATGTTGAAATTTAAGAAATGAGATAAAGATAAGTTTAAAAACTGATACAAAGATATATTTCTGAAGTTAAAACTTAAGAATCAAAAAGCGTGATTATGATCCTCTAAACACGTATGGTCTTCGTATAAAGTCTACCTCTAGATGAATTGGCCACTTGATCTGCTCTGAACCACGCCCCATCAATCTCACTCCATCTTTCGATTGCTTCCCAAGTACCCCTGCATCCTATGGTAATAATAATGACAACAAGAATGAGAGGAAGCACATGAAGCAAAAACAATTCCAGAAGAACTGAAAAGGTGGGGTAGCAGTTATAAAACCTTGAGTGTTTTCATTGTAATCAATTCGGAAGAATCTATCTTCCCAGCATTAATAAACTTTGCAATTTTACCCAAACCTATTGGCTGCAGAAAAAGATGCATAAAAATTTTAACAATGTAGACATATAAATGGCTGATAGATTATGAGTTTCTGAGATTAAAATAAGAACCAAATAAAAAAAAAAAAAAAAAGAAACAAAAACTTGAAAAAAACTGAGCTACTCAATGGTAATAAATCCAAAATAAACAATCAAGGAAAAGAAAACATAAATAAATCAACA
>Ga0099822_1008202_pt1 | contig 13386 bp, 5 predicted proteins | sample CowpeawhiteBW_FD_76839 | JGI IMG/M metagenome (GOLD analysis project Ga0099822, IMG submission 76839) | Root nodule microbial communities of legume samples collected from California USA - Cow pea white BW | ecosystem: Host-associated > Plants > Roots > Nodule | place: USA: California | collected... | reverse complement strand
GTGAGAGTAGCGGGAGGCCCTAGTCTATGGCAGGATAATGGCCTTAGACGCTTAAAGGCTAACCTTGTGTGTGGTAGGGTGAAACCCATTGGCAATGGCTCTGCAGAGCAGTAGAGGCCACCACAAGTGCAGGCGTCCAGTGAATCCGATCTTAGTATAGTTATCCGGATAATTGAGTCATAGTGTCCTGCTTGTTTGCTATAACATGATGTTTTGTGCCTGTTGTGTTGCATGTTAAGGTATATTTAAGTACTTGTCCGTCGTATCATGAAAAGATTCAATTACACTAGCTTACCCTTGCATTTCTGTTTGTGTTCCTGTTGTGTTTTCTCTTTTGCTATGATCACCCTGGGTGGGAGCAGATGGAGGAAATTCTGGGAGTAGGCCCGGCGATAGCAGTGGTGCAGCTTAGGGGATCTTTCTGTGTGACTCTCTGGGTTAGTTTATGGCCCTAAGTGCCTTTTGTAACCTCATGCTCTAGAGGAGCATCGCCTTTTGTAGAACTGTTAACTTTCTATTAGGTTGCCTATGGCATGGTGGTATGCCTAAATTTGTTTTCACAGCATACTTCTGGATGACTGTAACAGTTAACTTTTCTATCGTTTTTGTTCATCTGAGTGCTTCTCGTTATTATAATGGTGTGATACTTTATTTAGTAGTGTAATCTATTAAAATGGGATGTCACAGATACTTTGAAGATGAAAATAATACAAATTATTTTCAAGCATGATACTAGGAATTCAATTGTTGAATTAAAGGACAATTTCTTAAGATTCAAATAATTGTAAGTGAAAATTTTCATATTAATTCTTTTAAATTATAGGTGAAATGTTTTATATTAATTCTTTAGAATATGAGAAAACGTTTTCAAATATAAGAATATTCAGAGAAAGATATGAAGTTAGAAAAACTTATTTAAAATAAGTTTCATATCAAATACAAATTCAAAACTATAATTTTTTAAACAAAAAATAAACGAGGATTTCAATACTAAATTATATATAATTTTGTTATATTAGTAATAATAATTAAATATATAAGATTTAAGTATATTATTTTGACCCCTCCAAACTTTTTTTATCAAGATCTGCCACATGTTAATGTACAAAGTAAATCCATATTTATTAAAAATAAAGTGGAGTAAATATAGAAAAAAATAAAAAATAACTCTTAATGAAGAGAAAATAATTGTTAATGAACACAAAGTAAATTCATATTTCTTAAAAACGAAGTGGAAATAAATGGAGAAAATTGAAAAAATAATTAATGAATAAAATAAATAAATAACTGTTATAATAGTGTTATATAAAACATGTAAAAATAATTGTTAGTGTTTAAAAAATAAATAAATAATTGTTATAATAGTTTTATATAAAACATGTAAAAATAATTGTTAGTCTTCAAAAAATAAATAAATAATTATATTATAAAGGGTAAATTAGGATAAGTAGTTGTAGACACAAAAGAGGGATATTATCAATTATCATAATTTTATCAAAATAGAAATTTGACTCCTACTTTAAAAGTCTGGTAATATTGAATTAAATTAAGGGGTTTCGCAACTATTATATAACCTCCCACATCACAAAGTCACATATTAGGAAATAAGTCCTCCTCAATGATAAAGTAATTTTCTTCTACATGCGAAACACATTTTTTTCACACCACCCCTCCAAATTGTAAAAACCTTTATCAACTTTCATCATTTAATATCTTTCTCTATATAAGTTCAATATTATCAAAGTTACGATAATCTCATTCTCATAATCCATGTTCAATACATGTCATATAACCACTCAATGTAATATTTTTTCTTTATAAATAACTACATTTACATAAAACATATATTAAATTAACAATTTCATAGTAGATTTTGGATAACACCCAGACTTTACTCAATCTCACATACATCAAAAGTATATTTCGGATATCATCTAGGCTCTACTTGGTCTTACATATCCACACTTTTCGACCAACACCCAAACCTCAGACTTTACTCAGTCTCACACACATCCACAATAGATTTTGGTTAACACCTAAACTTTACTCAGTCTCACACATCCATGCAATTTTTATTTTAAAACCTTAAAATCATTTATTTTTATCTATAAAATCTTCCCATCTTGCTCAATAAACATACAAGCCCACCCCGTGAGATAAGGTTGAGAGTTATTTTCTTTTTTCATACTTAGGCTCGCCTAGTGAGCATTATTACTCAACAATTCACTTTGGAGGTAGTGGCAGATCTTCGGCCAATATCTTTAGGGTGCCAATATTTTGATTGAATATTTCTTTTGTTCCATTTTTTTGTCTAAAAATGTTTAGTTGGTCCTCAAGTGTTTTTAAGTCTCATTTTGGTCCCGATTTTTAAAAATCAATGCAACTTAATCTTTTTCATTAAATTTCTTGAAGCGGAGTAATAATTTTTTATCAAAAATGATACTAAATTATGTCAATTATACCAACAAAGCAAACCATCATTATTCACAACTTCAATTTTGATGAGAAAACCTTGGTCCTATTCAAGAAATTTAACGAAAAAATTACAAAATTGCATCAAATTTTCAAAAATTGGGATCAAATTTAAACTAAAATAAAAATGGAAGACCAATTTGATATTTATGAATGAAAATAAGAACCAAGAGGGTAATTCCAAAATTTTTATATAAACAAGTAAAAACATTTTATTTACTTTTTTATGATAATAAAAATATTAAAATTATAATAATAATAATTATTATAATTATAAAATTAAATATAAATAATTTTTATTTTACTATAATTAATTTTCATTTATAATGATTAAGTTTAAAAAAAAATAATCAAATAAAAAATGTCAAATTAAACAAATAATCACTTAAAAAATAGTTATTTTTATTTAAAATATATTTAAAAGGTGAAGTTGAAAAATAAATGTAGAAAAAAAAAGAATTTTCTTCATATATAGATATAAATGTATAAAAATTTATTAAAATATGAAAAATATAAAATATATTACAAATATTAACTTTTAAAAAATGTATTTAAAATTATATTCTAAATTATATAAATATAAAAGAAAAGTTTTTGGGGGGCCATGGTCCCCTTTGTCCAAACTAAGATCTGTTCGTGTTTGGAGGTATACTCACTTAGTGAATACTTGGCTTGTTTATGACTAGTTCTTAATAATCATTTTCAGTAAGTACATTAATGTGTAGTATTATCAACAAGTGTCACATCCAAGGAACTTAGCAAAAAGTTACAATATAATTGTTTTGGATTATTTGGTAAAAGTAGCAAGAGATTTTAATCTAGGTTTTTTCCTTAGCCTAAGACGCAAAGGACATTGTTGTGTGTGGTAGGATGAAACCTATTAACAATGGTCAGTGCGTATCTCCAATGAATCTGACATTAATGAATATATCCGAATATTTGAGTTTAGAGTGTCTATATTATATGTTTCACTTCACGACGACTACTTGAATTGTATGCTTATGTGTTGAAATCTCTTTTACTTGCCTATATGCATGCTCCTTTTATAAAGTAGATTACCTTTTTTTGTGCTTATGTCGTTATGTTGCAATGATCACTATTATTTGGTTTGAGTATATGAGGAATCAGGTGTTGGTTCAACAAAAGATGATGATGGTGGTGCAACTGTATGGTCTTTAGATAAGTTTTTATTCACTTCGTTATATTTAAAAAAAAATTCACAGTTCTTATCCTTTTATAATTATTTTGTTTTTGTTGTTGGAGTTGTTTATGAATTTACTTTGATGTCAATTTTGCCTTTTAGATAGCTACAATGAACTAATCATCTATTCTTTTTGGACATACTTGGATAGCAATTATATAATATCTTAACTTAACTAGTAGTATTGTACTATTTATTGGGGTATTACATTATTAAAGTATAAAATGAATTTTAATTTCAATAATTAAAAATATTATGAGTTTTAATTTATAAAAATTATTTTATAGTTTATAAATGATTTGTATAATTTTTGAATTGCGTAAATAATTTTTTTAATATGAATAATTATTTGAATTAAAAAAAGTAATTAATAAGAATAAAATTATGAAATATGTTTTATTTAAATTTTTAAAAATAATTATTAAAATGGTAAAACCGAACAAAATTTTTTTACACCAACATGACGAAGTATAAATTAATAATATAGATATTCATTTTTAAATTTAAGCGTTTCATTAAAATTTTAACAACCGTACTATGTGATGTTCTAAAAAATATGATTAGTGAAAATGTGATATAACCAACTTTATATATTCGGTTCAATATTTGATATTATCTCTTTAACATATTTTCAAAATATCTTAATTTTAATATATTAATGTTTTAATATATTTAAAAATATTAAAATCAATATATTTTGAAACTATAATAGAAAATCAAAATTAAATATAATTTTAAACATATATTCTTAGCCAATAATATCATAAGGAAAAGAAGCCTTTGTCAAATTAAAATCAACAAAGAAATTGTTTTGGAATAACATAACCCCTAACCAAACACACCGTGGGTTCTGAAAACCCTACTACTCTTAACCCTTCCATATAAATATTACGTAAAACCACGCGAGAAACCCTAATAGCAGTTTGGGAAAAAAAAGGGAAAGATGCAGATCTTCGTGAAAACCCTAACGGGGAAGACCATCACCCTTGAGGTGGAGTCAAGTGACACCATTGATAATGTCAAAACAAAGATTCAGGACAAAGAAGGTGCAGTTTAATTGAAACGTCACCATTGATTAATCGTTCTCTCTTATTCGTTGTTTGTTTGACTCGTTATGTATCTCTCTCTTTCCAGGGATCCCCCCGGACCAGCAGAGGTTGATCTTCGCCGGGAAACAGTTGGAGGATGGCCGTACCCTCGCAGATTACAACATCCAAAAAGGTCTGCAAAACCTCAATTTCGAAATTGCTTTGTCTATGTTATTTGCTCTAATGCTTTGAATGCGGTAATTAATTGATTTAGCATTTTTATTGGATTGTAGGAATTGTAGTTAGCCATATATGTGTATGAAAGAGTGTAGGTGTTTGAGGTGGAAATCTGTAGTTTTTAAATTGGTAAAAATTAACATAATCTTTGTGAATATGACGATCAGGTGCTTTTTACTTTATTGTGTCCAACTCCAAGCATCTTCGTGCTGCTTGGCTGAGAAACAGCAGACCCCAAGTATTGCTAATTATGCTCAATAACTTTAGTGTAAATTATGAGACTTATCATTAGGTTGGTTTCTCTATTTTTGCAGAGTCAACATTGCATCTTGTTTTAAGGCTTCGTGGTGGTATTATTGAGCCATCTTTGATGGCATTGGCCAGGAAGTATAACCAGGATAAGATGATTTGCCGCAAGTAAGTTTACACATCCTAGTATTCGATCCAGTTGGTTCATTCAGCACTAATTTGACATATTGTTCTTGTGTGAAGTATAGTCAAAACTGACAAGAAAACTTTTTATATTGTATACTAAAGTCACATGAAACTCTGTTGTAATTATGTTGCATGCCTAATCTGTTGGCAAGTAGTGTACTGATTCAGATGTAAATGCTGAATGCTGAGTGCTGAATTGAGTGTATGTCTACCCTGAATATCTGTATGGAAAATGTATGGCAACATCAGATTGCTGTTTTCTCTTAGTTGCATGTGTCTAGAAAACCCTGTGCCAAGGTCTTCTGGCTCACTACTCAGCCACTATGTCAAAGACCTATGTTTTGTTCCTTATACCGTGTTCCCACCCCCCACTCGGCCGTCAGTTGATTTGAACCCTTTTATTTGTCTACTCTAGTCCCAAATCCACTCATTCTTGATCAACCATTGCGATGGATAAGGGGAGGGATGCTAAACTTTTCGTTCAGAATAATTTATTTACTGCTACTAATGACATTTTCACCCTTGGGAATGAATTGTTAATCATCTAGAGTGACATCTAAATGATGAATATTGTCACAAGGGTAAAATACCATTTATGTACCAGAGAATACCCATATATCCATAATATTCCTTCCCTTTATTTTCTTTACTCTCATTTCCCCCATCCAAGCTAAGGCCAAGTCCCTTTTACCTTTGACTTCCTTAGATGCATTGAAATCTTGATGCGTGTTAGGCTATGAGCAGCTATCTTTTTTATAGCAACAGACTTACGTAGCGAAATTGGCTTTTGAATAATTGCTTAACTTGCTTAGGCACTGCTGAATCAAAAGGCAACTTCCTTTACAGATGAATTATTTTATGGAACTTGTTTGTAATTTGGATTGAGAAGATACAATCAATGCATCAAATCATATTTTCTGTTATGTCTGTTTGTCTGGGAATTTCCAAAATGTTCTCTTGGACTTGAACTTCGTTTTTATAAAATGAATTCGATATTAATAGGTTCCAAGCTTCAAATTAAGTGCACTCTAGAAAGCATTCTGGCTTACTTCTGTCGTAGTAAGGTGGTGTTGAATTCTGATGTGCTGTAAATGAAATGTAATCTGAAACGATATATTCTTGAAAAATGAAATGGTAGTATTCATAGCAAAATTCTGTTTCTTTTGAGAACCAAGGGATGCATGTTGGACTACAAGTATTAGAAAGCCTACGTTATATACAGTGGCTTAACCTATTCATGTTCAGTGTCCATTAGATGACTAATGTCCATTCACAGCCATTATGCTCATTAATCAATTTGCTTCGCAGGTGCTACGCACGTTTACACCCTCGTGCTGTGAACTGCAGGAAGAAGAAGTGTGGACACAGCAACCAGGTATAATAAATTTTTAGCGCCATGTCTCACTGCTCAATTTTTATGGAATGAAATTCCGTGTTATCTGATGAGGCTTTTACTTTTGTATTGCAGTTGAGGCCAAAGAAGAAGATCAAGTAAACTGTTCTGACTGCAAGATGCAAACATATGTTGTTATGGATTACTGGATATCTTGTAAACCTGACAACTCCATTAGCTTTTTAGTATCGTAGGAAATCTTTTGGAAATTTGACAGTTTCTCATGATTTTTGTTTTCAATGAGACTCGTTTGAATTATTCTACCGTTCCTCTTGATGGTGATACAATTTTGTTTGACAATAATGCTTTTCAAGTCATTGTTTCCCCGACTATTTTTTATTACTTTTATTTCCATTATAAGTCGTGGAAGGTCAGGCCCGTAATCTTAACTCTTTAATTTCCTTTCACATAACTCGTGATACACCATTACCGTAATTTTGATATCTTAATTCATTTTATTTATTTAACTCGGTTGCCCTTGGAAGCGTAAAGAATTTCTTTTTTTTTTGGGCTTGCGGTCGGAGGATTAAAAAATATTGAGGGAGACGACGTTGTTTTTAAGTATGATGGGGGATTCTAAGCGTTGCTGCTGGTCTTCACTGAAAGTTTAGTTTATTATTGCGCATTGAACAATTATTTTCTAAGTCAGTATGATTTTTAACAAATTAAGTACAAAAGCAATGCTTTATACCGTCCAAAAGTAGATGTGGCATCGCGGCTTCTTCTTTATTTCAATGGCCTATCACAAGAACCTAAATGTAATATCATGGCATCCTGAATCAGGTTAATCAGTTTGCAATTCTCTTAAAAATGAAACGGATCCATTGGCCGCTATTCGCCTTTCTTGATACCAGGATGATAAAGAAATGTGACCTTCAGTGAGTGAAAATAAGCCTTTTCTCTGTCGCACCTTGTGCTGAGGTCTCGCTTCATATTTTATCTGTTATGAATACCAAATCACGTAAAATAAAACACTTGAATCATTGCAACCCCTGTTTTGTGTGTTATCTGGTTTGGAATAGGAGAAATATGTATACCTGGTTTGGAAAATGTTTTGAATCATTCTTCGAGGTGATTCGTTTGCTGCATAATCCAACCGAAGCAACTCGTCTGAGGATAGGCGCCAACCGAGAGCACCTAAATTTTCCTCCGCTTGTTTAATTGACTTAACTCCAGGAATTGGAACTGTACCTTTGCAAATGCACCAATTTATGGCTACCTGACATGATAAATGAAAGAATGAGATGGTGATAAAGTGTGCTGTTCGGGCAAGGCTGGTCAAGTAGTCGGTCAGCATTGTCATTTTCCACGCACCTAAGACAAGGACAATTAAGTGGGTTGGTCGGTGGTTCTGTAAAAGGCTACTACTTTATATATAACCTTTAAAAAAGTAAGCTGCGTAGGGAAGTACCACATTTATAAACATAAATGTCATATTAAAAGTTTGCTTCTAGGTAGTTGATCTTGATAATGAAGCAACACTAGTTCTCATGTTTTATGTGGATAAGATGTATGAGAAGACTTCTACAGTGTACACTTTTCTAATCATATTTAAAGTTTTACCTTGCTAATATACATCTTACTTAATGTATTACATTTTACTAAGGTGAAACTTTAAACATGATTCCAGGCGAAGAGGACCCAGCTTTGCAAAAGTGATAAAACTAGCTTAAATTTTGGTAGTTGTTGTGCTTCCCAATACATGTGAGAAAATGAAGTCCAACAAAAAGGAGTGATAAACACATTACTATCTATTCATTGATAGTAATATAGAACTATGCACAATGGAACTAGTTCTCTTAAAAGATCTATGATCAAGCATTTAACTAGTTCTCTTTTACTACTAAGAGACATTCACAAGATATCTACAAGAAATTGGCACCATAAAAAGAAAACGAAAATGGGAAAATGATTACTTGTGACATGGTTTTCCGCCGTTCATTTGCAATATCTCTGAGGGAACTCAATAAAGGATCTAGTCCCGGAAGTATTTGTTTAAATAGCAACGCCCTGTGAAATGGGGTTAATTACTAAACTATTCTACAAGATAATAATGCATTGTGATACAAAGTTATTCTCTGTTTATCCCCCTAAAGTATTTGCTTAAAATATCAACATACCTTGGACCATTTGGAAGTTTAGATGGTGAGTATTTCCCAGTAAGCATTCCAAGTCCCAGAGGACTATAAGCAATCATTCGGATACCCAGAGAGTCACATATACTCTTGATCTCTAGTTGATCTTTCCCCGTGCTGAGCAAAGAAAACTGCACCTGAAACATTGAAATCATGAAGAACATTATTAACATGATACCAGTATAATTACTGATTGGTGTCTACATACAAAGAGCATGCCTATTTTCCCATTATGTCTAGCAAAATTTGAATGCTAAATTACATTTACACATAACTTCATACCTGGGCTGAGCATAAGGGGACTCCACGGTCTTTCAGATAATCATGTATCTTTAGAAGCTGCTTTGGTCCGTAATTACTTACTCCAACACCTTTAACCAAACCCTAAACGACAACATATATATGAGTACAAAAATTTGGATCATTCAATAAATTTAAATTAATTTTTCTGGACGATGTAATAACCATTTAAGTTAATGTTTAAATATGAGGATCTAACACTGAAAAAGAATGTACAATCAAAAGCACTCTGAATGACTTTATCCACGTTGTGCATTAAGAAGAAGATTAATGTTTTCCATCCAACCCTTACAGGTTTATGCTACTCACGCAGCATTGCAAACATCAGTTATGAAGTTAAGATAGCAGAACACGTTCACAAGTTACCCTTCAGCATAGTTCTTAACAATGTTTCACTCAAGGCCTTAACTTGATTATATATACCCATAATATTGCTATTAAACGTGAATTATCGTAACCTTCTCATACATTGCCACTAAACCATCCCAAAGAGCTAATTCCTGCAAAGGAGCATAATTTGCAGTTGACCAGTGTAGTTGTCCTATCCCAATTTGCTCAATTTGCATTCTATCTAGTGACGCCCTGAAAGTTTATTTCATCCAAATTCAAAATCATAGGCAAAAAAAAAGATACTTAAAGCAAATATTTCATACACACAAAGAAATACCTGCAAGCATTCACAAACTGCCCTGGTGTAAGGCGCCATGGATATGCAGCAAACTTAGTAGCAATCACTATGTCACGTTTGCTCCCTTTTTTCTCTAAGGAAGTGTTACATTCAATATGGTCAACGAATGTGAATTAAAGAATCACCATATATATAATACACACACACACAACACTTGTGATGTAAAGATTTTATATACTACCATTCAATTACGAACCATCATGTATACAAGTATTTACTTCGATAAAACACTATTTCAAAAGTTTAATGAACGTGATAATTATGACGCAGAAAATTAACATAAATCAAACAACAAAACCATTTAGGAAGGGCAAGTAACAACAGAATATATAACAAAGTAAGTGAAAGTTAGAAAGGAATGTGAGATGAACCTTGAAACTCTCGAATGAACCTCCCCAGAAGCTTCTCACTCTGACCGTTTAACCTTCCAGTGCCATAAGAATCAGCAGTGTCAAAGAGATTGATGTCGTAGTCCAGAGCCATGTTGAAGATTTGTTGGAGCTCATCATCCATGGATTCCTGGTATCCCCAGAGAAACTGATTGCCCCATGCCCACGTTCCAAACCCCATCGGAGACACACTCAGAGGACCCATCTTCACCTGCCACAATCAACCATTGAAATTTGAAGCCACCTTCCCACTCACACCATACATACATGCCACAAAAGGGAAATTGTTTTACCTTTTGGGTTGGCCAAAAGGGAGGGAATTTGAGAGACTTGAAGGAAAAAGATGGTGTTGATAATGCTTTGGGGTTAAGATTCCAAGGGCCAACACTGCAAACTGAGAGTGCCATTGATGAAGGGTGAGTGAAAAATATGAAATTCAAGAATTAGACCGAGACCAGTTTGGAACACAGTTAACCAGCAACGTTAAAATAAGTTGATGTTTTGTGTGTGGTAACCATTGATTTTCGATTTCCTTTTGGATCAGTTTAGAAAACAAAAAAATAATCAGAAATTGACAGCTGTGGGATTTGAACCCACGCCCTTTCGGACCAGAGCCTAAATCTGGCGCCTTAGACCACTCGGCCAAACTGTCTTACTTGTTATAATGATTCATTTATTATTTGAATATATATAATATAGTTGTACAATTCATTATCACGTGAAGTTGATATTCATGCATACATTTTATCAAGGCCCAGCTAACTTTTATATAATAAAATAAATTGTTTGAAGAAAATGTTTGCTAAGTGATGTTTGATTGAAGATGGGAACTTATCGTAATGTCTAATTCACACTCACTATTTTCGCTTCATATTTGATGTCTGTGCATTTATGATATCGCTAAGATGATGGTTGTTTATATGGGGTAGGATAAGAGATGAGTCTGAGGTGGTGTTCTGATCCATTGAAATGTAGGGACACTCTTCTAATCTTCTAATTTAATAAATATGATAACTGTAATTGAATCTGAATGTGATCATTGCTTTTTATATTTTAACTCTTTTATGTTTAAAGTACTCAATTTTAATCCCAATTTACAACAAATCATTAACCTTGACCGCACCAATCAATATTCTGGTGTTTTAGCAGAATATATGTTGCTGAAGTCACTTTAAGTAAGAAAACTAACAAGTGGAAATCATAAGAACTGAAACAATTCCGGTGATCTATTATTACCAATTTATTATGGGACATAATCCCATATATTGAATATCAAACAAAGTTAGATGATCATATTATATTATTCTAATCAAAAGCATGGATTTTGTGTGGCAAATAATTATGCAGACATTCTAACCATTATAATCCATTCCTCAAACAGGTTTTTCTACTGAAATTCTCTTCTGTTCTAAGGGCCATGGACTTAGTTGAAATGAACAAACATATTCTCTGCTTCATGAATTGGAGCAATATCTTATTCACACGGTTCATTCGTTTCGTTTCTGTTCCTGTAGAGATCGCACTTGGAATAAGCTAAAGTGATAATAAAAGAGAGGTCCCCTTAAAGAATATTAAGTATTAACCCCTTGAAGTGGGAAAAGGAAAAGGAAGGAAGAACACACGCACACACACGCAAAGGGATGGGAAAGGCATGCAAGCATGGACAAACAGAGACATCATTGCACATTATTTTCTTTTCCAAATCTCTACACAATTGAATTTGGTGAGGCTAGCTTAATTCTCTCCCTATCAAATTAAGCCTACAAAACTTTCTTCCAGTTTCTTGGCCTATTCGACATTCTTCAAGGCTGGAATGTTGAGTTTTCACCAGTTGGCAGCACAAGATCCAGCCAAGTACGAACCAATCTTTGTTCCTTCTCGGAGGAAACAAACATCATACATGGAACACAGAGTGTTGTTCACTTTTCAAGTCCAGAAATCTAGCCACTGAGAGCTGCTACATGACTGGTCCAAGATGCCATTAGGGTCCACACTATTGTACCATTTTTCAAGTGATGCTAATGGCATCTCAGCGTGATCATTATCATCCATTCTCAGAACTTGGTGTCCTTTGTCCTCAGATTTCTCACTCCTCATCATGCTATTCTCATTTTGATCATCTGAATACACACCTACTCTCTCCTCCAAACCCTCATTCGAAAACCTTGGTTTTTCTTCAGGCTTCCAACTGCTGTATCCACTGCCTGAACCACCATCCTCTATGCTGTGTTCTTTTCCACCCTTGTCTTCCCTTCCACCATCATGAGATGACACCACCAAATCACTCAGCTTCTGCAACTGTTTGAGAAACAAATAACTAAGTTAAAGGGTCGCATGTTTTGTTGAGAGAATCAACAACAGTAAGAACTAAGAACTAATCTTGTCAGAACAACAACCAGAAACTTACCTCTACTTGCAAAGACTCCTTCTCTTTCTTTAGGGACTCAAACCTAGATGCTAAATTGTCATATTCATCCTTCAGTTTCCTGTATTCTTGCTCTATGCGTTTTGATTTCCACCTTGCCCTTCTGTTTTGGAACCATATGGCAACTTGGCGAGGCTGCAGGCCAAGATCTCTTGCCAGTTGCATCTTCTTCCTTGGCTCAAGCTTTGACTCTGTCTCAAATATGCATTCTAGCGACCTTATCTGTTCATCACTGAACCTCCTCTTGTTTTCTATCTTCTTGTTTTTCCTCCTTGGTGCCTCCAAGCTGGTGAAGCTTTCAACATTTTTTCCCTTTGATGCTTGAATATTCTCATCTCCCTCCATCATGTGAGTAGTGAGAAAGGAAGTATTTTATGGGTGAATTTGGAATTGGATACACAATCTGTTTGCCACCAACAAATAAAAAAGAATTATGTGATTTAAAAGTCCGGTGAGGGGGGATCAGGTGCAGAATATATAGGTAGCCATAAAAGAAAGTATCTGAAAAGCATTTGTTTCACGTTATTGGAACTTGTAATGGAAGGATGATGGTGTCCTATGGGATAAGATACCGTGTGGCTCTTTCTATCTTTTGTTAAGTAAGAAGAAATGATCTTGCTTCCTTCGTTTACTTGTAGCCTATCTATCGCCCATATACTATTTTGTTTGTAGAAGGAACTCAT
>Ga0099822_1008199_pt1 | contig 13387 bp, 5 predicted proteins | sample CowpeawhiteBW_FD_76839 | JGI IMG/M metagenome (GOLD analysis project Ga0099822, IMG submission 76839) | Root nodule microbial communities of legume samples collected from California USA - Cow pea white BW | ecosystem: Host-associated > Plants > Roots > Nodule | place: USA: California | collected... | reverse complement strand
CAAGTTTGTATAATATGATACACTTGATGCCTTTATATATGATGACAAAATTGTTAATTTTTGAAATTAAGTTTGAGGTTTAACTTTGTTTAATAATAAAACTAAAAAAAATTATTTAAAAATGTTTCTATAAATATTTAATAAAAATGTCAATTTTATTAAGAATATCATCATAAGTTGTATACAAATATTAAATTGAGTCTCAATCTAAGGAGGGACAATATTGCTTCATTTTTACAAAAATTAGGACTAAATTGAAACTAAAAACAAATATAAGGACCAAATTGAGTCACTTTGACATGTGGTACAACGGTGAAATGACACGTGTAAAAAATAAAAAAAAATTCAAAAAATTCAAAAAATGCAAAAAGAAATTCAAAAAATATTAAAAAAAATAAAAAAATCAGAAATTGACACGTGGCGTTGATTTTAACATTGTCTGGTTAAAGTTAACGGTGAGGACCAAATTTAGTCATTTTTAAGAAAATAAGGACCAAATTGAGACAACGAAAAACGTGAGGATCAAAATGAAATTTCATGACAAATAAAGAGACCAAAAGAGTAATTTAACCTTTATTTTTTTTATTGATGATTCTAGTTTTTTCACGCCTATTTGAAATATTATAATAACTTATGAATATTTTTGTATAATCATATACAATAATCAGCACCACGTACTATGTATTTGTATTTGTATATAATAATTTACAGATCTATTCATACAAAAATTACATGTAAATATTACTTGCATATATTATCTATAAGTTCTAGGAATACACGGATAATAAAGATAGTGATGATGATGATGTGGATGACAGTTTTTATGCTAATGATAATTATTTTAGGTAATTTATAAATAACTTAATTTTACCACCGATTTATTGATAATTATTTTTTTTTATGGTAGATTTTGGCACACAAGGTTATGAGGGTTAGTTTTGAGCAAAAAATCTGCATTCAATTTAATTTTCAGATAACAAGTTTTTAGATTCTATATGTATAAGAAAATAAAAAAGAGAATAAAGTAATTCACAACACAAACATAATATATGTGTGTCATCCACTCCAAACATTTCATTAACCATCGTCACATTTTTATTCTTTATTTCTCATGAGTCACTTTTACACTTAATTTTATTTATTTTTATCTCTTTCTTTCATTGTAGAGGGTGGAGCACATTCATCACCCAAGAATGTGCATAAATTATTAAAAAAAAATGGAGCATAAATATGCCTTCCTATTTTCCATTGGCAATATTAATTAAGTTTAAAATTTTTCCACAGTTTTAACTAAAGGAGAGAGGTGCATAAATAATATAATATAATATAATTAAAAAAATAATGTGTTTTATAAGAAAATGACAAGAAATCAATTTTCTATTAATTATTTTCTGGATAATGCGTGGATTTGCCGGTGATAGAAACTTGCCAAACCTTAATCTCTCCATCAAGAGTGCCACTGAAAACCGAAACCGTGTTATTATGTGGTGAAGCTTCATCATTCTCCAGAATAGCGGCCAAGGATTTAACCGGTTTCCGGTGACCGTCAAGGACAGCAAGACATCCAAACCGTCCATCAGTAGCACGCTTCCAAATCCTGACCGTCCGATCAGCTGACCCACTGAGGAGCAAATCGGAGACGGTGACCAAGCACAATATCGGCTTCTGGTGCCCCCTGAGAGCCCCACTCACCACCATGTGGTTCGCACTGTCCTCTCTCTCCCACACCAATATGGAACGGTCACAGGCACCTGAGAACAGCACCGAAGCGTCGTCGTTTAAGGCCAAAGCGTTCACCGCAGACTTGTGCTTCTCCAAAGTCGCCACCAGCACGTGCCGCTTCTCTCCGGCGGGTCTCGCCCACACGCGTATTCTCTTATCCGCGGATCCAGTGTACACAGTCCCATCAAAAGACACCGCAACCGCGTTGACCGCGTCCTCATGCGCATTCACGGACTCCACGCAGCGGAAATCCGAGAGCCGCCATATCTTCAGAGTCCTGTCCCACGAAACGGAGTAGATGGCACCGTTGGTAACGGCGAGCCCCGTGACGGCGTCTGCATGTTCGATCCAGAGCCGTTTGTTATGGCGACGGATCGTTATATAGTTCTTCGGGAGGAGGAAACGGTGGAGACGGTCTTTGACGGTGGGGAGAGTGGTGAACACGCGGTGGTGGGTCTTGTGGTTTCGCCAGACGCGGATCTTGGAGTCCTGGTGGGTGGTGAGGACGAGGTTGTTGTCGGTGAAGGTGATGGCTTTGGTGGAGTTGGAAGTGGGTTGGATGTTGAAGGTGTGGAGGGTGGTGCAGGTGTGGCGGTCGTAGACGTTGATTTCGTGGTCCGTTGCGGCGTAGAGGAGGTTGTTGATGACGGCGAGGGAAGTGACAGGGCGAGAGGGGTGTGGGGTGAGAGAGTTGAGGCAGTGGTGGGAGACGGAGAAGGTGAGGGTTTGGGTTTGGAGAGAGGGAATGGAAGGGAGTGTTTGTATGGAGAGGTTGGTTTCGAGAGAGGAAGCGGTGGTGTTAGATATGGCGGAAGAGGGTGCTTCGGAAACTGAAGAGGAGGTTGTTGAGGTGTCGTATGCATGTTGCTTTTGTTTAAGGAGTGAGATTGTGGAGTTGTGGGTGGCGGTGGAGCTGGAAGAGCAAGAACATGTTTGCAGCCATGACTGGATTCTCATGGTTCAAAGATAAAAGTAGCAATGAATTGGAAAAGAGAAAAAGATTGGGTGAAGAGGGTGGAATGGATTGAGGAAGAAGAGAGTGATTTCGATGGGTTCGAGGTTGTTACGAGACAGAGAAAGGTATCTCTGTGTTTTTTTTATTGCATGTTGCGATGTGTATTGAGAGTTGGGGACCGAGGAAGCATTTACTGTATGCCGGAGCATTGTCCATACAAGGCCAAAATTGCTTCTTTCAATGTTTTTCTCTCTTTTTTATTTGTTCTTTTCTTCTTCATTTGGTTGGAAGCTTTATTATCTTTCTCTCTCTCTCTTTGCTGATTCTAGTAGTTTGTAAAGAGAAATTTATGATTAAAATACCATCCATCTGAATCCCACAAGCAAAATAAAATAAAAAAGAAAGTGAGATAATTATTAAAAAAAGAAGAATAAAAAAGTTGCATTCAGTGTTCTTTTCTTTTTCTACTTCTTTTTCATTTCTTCCAAACAATAGGTTAAATGTTTTTTTTTATAATTATATTATGGAAATATTAGTTAAATGTTAATGCACCTAATTGATTCATGTTGTGAAAGTTGAGTCGGGCGTTTAATAATTTTATCAATTTTATAAATTAGAATCATAGTCAAATGATGTGTGTTGTTTTTTTATTTTAAGAAAAGTTTTGTGTGTTGGGAACTCAGTAGACAGAGTTATGAGGAGTGTAAAACAGTGTAGGGTTCTTGACTCGGTTGGATGTGATTGGCAAAGTCCAAGTTGGCAATATTTTACACTTTGCACACATGCATTCGTGTAGATACACTCTAGGCAATACTTTTCACAAGCAATAATTCTTTTTATTATATAATATTAAACAAAGACGGTTTTTGTGGTTTTGTTTTTGTTCTTTATTTCAGGAGGGAGCTTGCTGTGTTCATTCATTGAAACAAGGGCCACATTTTGATCATACTAACAGCTAATGGAATTTGTCTTTTCTAAATTAATTAATGCCAGCTGAGTAAAATTAAAATTTAAAATTGATTACATAATTAAATTATATAATAGTTTAAATGAATTGATCCGGAGATATAATTAATTTCATCACAAACGGATTTTATTAATGTTCCACAACAAAATATCTGTGAAAATTCTAATGTCTAAAAAAAATCAAAGATTATGTTAAACAAAAAATTGAAAACAAAGGATGAAAATAACAAACCATCGTACAAAGAGCGAAGAGAACAGAGATTAAACCTGGAAACCATGACATATTTTATTTGTATTTTTAATAGATATTTATTTTTTGCGCCAGAAGTTTCAATTTGTTACTTCCAAAATTGTATGTATTATTATAGATTATAGATTTTAAAAAAAGCTTTTTACAAAATAAATTTCAGACATTTCAAAAAATTTGTTTCCGAAACTTCTTTTCAAATATCTCATTCTGAAAATTCTATTTCAAGAATCTTGTTTTAAAAATTTTATTTCAAAAGATTTCCCCGTATGTAATTTCGAAATCACTTTTACAGAGGGTAAAAGGGTAAAGTGGTTACTTTAAAGTTGGGGGAGTTGCACAAAGAAACTGTGTGGTGCAGGAAGTATGACCTGTAATTCAAGGTCAGAACGAGATGTGGTTTCGCATCATAATTGGGTCATACTGTAACCATGAGCCCAAGAAAGCTGTGGATCGCGAAATCACATTCCCAACATAGAAGGAGAAGAAGAAGCTGAGAAGGGAAAAGTAGCAAAGCAGAGATTTTGATAATAAGGGGAAAAGCTGAAACTAAATCGTAACAGAGAAGAAGAAAGATGGTTAGGGTGGCATCGTACTTCGCGATGACGTTGGGTGCTTTCGTGTTCTGGCAATCCATGGACAAAGTCCATGTCTGGATCGCTCTCCATCAGGACGAAAAGGTTCTTTCCCTTTGCATCTTCATTTTCTTCATCTTTCTCGCAATTCCCTTCTCCAATTTTACACTTCAGCCAAAGAAAACCCTAGATATCATCAAACAAATCATTATTACAATTATAATTTCACACCTAACCAAGTTTAATTTTATTTTAGGATTTCATTTCGTATATACATTATTTGTCCTAAATGTAGTACCGAGTTTGTATTATCGCATTCTAATGAAAAGCGCAATATTTTTTTTTGGTGCGCCAAAGTTCGTGGACTTGTGCAACTCTAATTTGTTTTTACTTTCTTGATCCTCTTTCTGTGTCATAATATGTTTCAGCAAGAGAGGTTGGAGAAGGAAGCGGAGATCAGAAGGGTTAGAGAAGAATTATTGCAGCAGCAGGCCAATCAGAAGGATCCTTATTATTGAATTCGAATATGTTGTAATTTTGCTGCCTTTTGCTTTGCAATTTCCTTCCCATGCTCTGTCTAGTGCTCAAATAAAATATGGTACTCCCGAGCATTTCAAATTTAATTGCATGGATTTCTAATGTGTTTCTTTACACACGCATTTGTCTCATAAAATGCTACGCGTGTTAGTAATTGTTGGAACACTTACTCAGGTTATGAACCAAATTTTTAAGCATTTCCATGGATTTTTTAGGTCATACTTGAACCTTTATTCTTATTTACAAGTATGAGTTTGGAAATCAACCAAGTATTGGATCATATTATTAACGGACTGAAATAGAAGTCTGTAAACTCTCTAGTTTGTCCATCTTACTCTGGTGCATAAATCATTTGATGCTGCTGCTGCTTCTCCTATATTGTGAATGTGTTCTTACTTGTTTAGCGATTCCCTTGTTCTCTGTGTTTTGCTCTGATATTCAGATATAATTGGATAGACTGTTCTGCTTAAAAATAAGTTGTAGAGTAGAAACTTAGTATCAAACCATTTCCTGCAGCGTTTCTTTTAACCTACTTCTCATACTTTTCGCCTACAGAATTTTGGGGTTAAATCGAGCGATAGAGGAATTATGAAGTGGCAATACTAACTGAAATAAGCAAGTGCCAAAAATGCTGTACAAGCTTAACTCTTCCCAAGGTCTTGACAGTATTGCAATTAGGCAAGTACTTGGTCTAGAAGTAGAAGAACTTCTTGTTGGTTTTTGCTGTCTAGAGGAATATTGTAAACAGAACAGTGTGGTGCCACCATTGTGCTGTTACAGCTGCATTCACTAAAGTTTACATCTAGCATCGTGTGCATAGATAGTCATTGATTGAGGTTGACTGCACTGCTGTACGAAAATGTGGCAAAATCATTTCCAGGGTTCCTTTTATGATTTCACACTCTCTTTTTCAGAACCCTTAATTTTGACAAAACCCAGTTGCTCATGTTCATTAATCTTTGGCCCTTGTGTTTTCTTTCACTCTTCAAGTCAGCCACTCGCTTTTTGGCCCAAGTATGCACTTGGGTTTGCGTTGTCCTCTCCGTTCTTGCCTGCCTCTGCTTACACATTGCTGGCTGTTATTTCGATTCTATGCCCTTTCCGGAGAACCTTGTGGTATGAGTAATTGCCCCATCATTGTTATTGTCTTTTGTATTTTTTACAGACTTGTGCATGGGAAATGTTGATGACTCTTGCTACTAATCAATTAGGCATTACATTTATGATGATTATGTGTTTAAGCTATGGACTTTTGATTATTAATGATAAACATGTCTTTCATTTTAATTGGTTTATTCTTTTTTTTTTAAATGAAAATTAATATCTGTGTACTAGGCAGTATAAATTATTTGCATTCTATCTTTAGCCATCCTTTTACTATGACGTTTTTAGGGTTAACTGCCCCAGGCTACTATGGGGATGGACTGCTACAAAAAAGCTCTGCAGTAGTACTCTCAACAGCTAAATGTCTTAAGTTCAATCCAATGACTTTATTGTCATGTTTGCTTTGTTACAATTTGATTGTACCGAGTTATTGTTTGTTCATAAAGACTAGAATAGGAAACCACTTCCTTTCTCTGGTATATGTAGTTATGAACTGATTGAGTTGTCTGATTTTCTATTGAAGGTTAGTGTTGTTAAGGTAAGGTAACTGCATTTAAATCATGTAAGTAATTGGTATCTTTTTGTGGATTTTACCTATTGCATGTTGTCACATTTTTGTTATGGATATTCCTAGTTTCTGTGGAACTAGTTTTAGTAAAACTAGGGGTAATAGGTTGAATTTTCTGGAAGGTTCCATTAGCATTTTGCCACATAATATTTCACTCTTTCTCCTTACTAGTGATCAGTGTTACTCACTTTATGATTGTATAGTATATTGCAACTGTTTAGCGCAATGGTGCAATATAACGGATGGCTGATGTCTTTGGTGATGTGTGCAAGTACTGAGAATTTGTACTCTTTCCTTCCACAAGTGAAATATTTTAGTTGTGTTGTTTTCTAGTATGTGGCAACTATCTAGTGCAATGGTGGGATATAATGGAGGCTGATGTCTATTGTGCACATTTATTTTAGTACTGAGAATATTTACGCTTTCCCTCCACTAGTGGAATGTTGTAGTTATGGTGATGATCGTGTGATACTCTAATTCCTGCTTGTTGCCTTGTATATTGCAATTACCTATTGCTTGGGTAGTACAGGAGTTTGATGGACCGGAAACATCTATAGTACTGGTTACCAATTAGAATGGCATTAATGGCCGTTTCCAAACGTGAAAGGAGATACTCAAGTAGACAGGTTTCCGATTTCTGGCCCTTGGCTCTTTCTCTCCACTAGGTTTGTGTCCACTTAGATGCATAAGGCATGTCAAATACTCTGATTTCTAGTTATTGGTGCTTCTGTTTATAGGTCCTTTATAGTAATTGATCAGGAATAGGGATTAATTGCCACGGACTTGATTGATGCTGAGCTATACTGCACAAATCATCTCATACACGAGATGGTTGTAGTTTAGTTTGTTTTTTCTGAGTAAGAGAGGGATACAAAGTATAAAAAAAGAAGAGTGAGAAAGTTAAAAATGTAGTAAGTGATCTAATTGGAAAGAAAGAGAAATATATTAAATAAATGGGGTGAAAAAAGGAATGAAAAAGAAAATGAGTGGATGAATATAATTAGTTGTGGTTTACCTTCATGAATAGTTCACCAATTGGACAATGTTGAGAAATTATCAGCTTCATGAAAGGGTGGGGGGTGACGGGTTGGTTTTATTTATTTTTTTTTAAAATTCCAATAATGCTCTTTGCACAAAACATAATTTCTTAACTTTTTTTCATTTCTCATCATTGACTTTATTTCTCCTGTTCCTTGCATATTGTATAGCGACAGGCTTATTGTCCCTCAAATCACATTCTGCAACTACTAAATAATGTTTTTTCAAGCCAACGCATTTATCATATCTATTATTTGAGTGCTCAATCTCTTATATTGGAATGGGTTAAGCGCCAAATTATTTGGCTATTCCCCCAATGGGTTGAATCAGCTCATATTTTGAGATGTTTGAGATTTTGACGTCTCGATTTTTGAATGTCACCGTACATTTTTAGTTTTATGACTGGGAAGTTGGGGGTTGTAAGTCTTTTTTCTTTTATAAACATATTAGTATATTGATGTTTAAGAGAACACATTCTAAGTTGCAGCTGTGGTTCTTTAACTTACTGTAAAATTATGATTTGAGGCAAATGAGAGGATTCACATGAACGAAATAGATATTTGAACCTAATTGAACAAAAAAAATTATATATTTATTATGATTGAATTATCACAATAGGGATAAAAAAAAAACTACATTATTCACATTATCAGCCGTTTTACCACATCGATTACATCATATGCCAAGTTAAGTTTTCCAATTTATATTAAGGTATTGTTCTTCAAGTTAGCCTGAAGTAGTTAGACTACGCAATTATTCGCAGCAGCCACTCCTAAAAATTTAGTAGCATATACGAACACAATACATCGCTATAAGGTAGACAATGTTTCAACATTAATTCGATTTGTTGAAGGTTTAGTTTGAAGTCCTATGGCAGCAACCAAAGAAAGAATCGGACTATGCTTTCCAAAGAGAGAAAAATATGATTATTAAAAAACAGATGAATTATGCTATAGTTCCTGTCAACATAACATGTCCTAACCTCTCTGTCCCAGTCTCCATAATCTAAGACCAAAATATTTTATTCTGATTATTTGATTATTTGCACGAAAAAAGACAGTCACTTCTACATTAGGTTTCTCGATTTATTATATAGTACTTTTTATGCAAATTAATGTTTCTGCAAGAAATAACATTCAAAAGATCTTTTCACTGGACAAACTTTTGTTTCTCAACTTCTAACATTGAACCGAACGTATAATGGTACTCGATTTATTATAATACTAAGATGTTAAACATAGACATTATTAAAAGTAGAAAGTTGTTTGGTAGATGAAAGCTAGCGTGGGAAAACTGGGTTTATTTAATCAATATTCTGTCTCTGTTCCCATTTTCTTAACACGTATTTACTCTGTACAGAGTCCACTGTTACTTCACTCACTCTCTCCTCTCCATTGACTTGAATAAAAGTATAAAACCCTTTACAAGTGGCCTCGAAAAGGTACTGAAAATGACCTCACCACCACCCCTTTTGTTTTTCAATCACCTTTTTTTCTTCCTTGTAAGATTGTTATCACATATAGCTTTCGAATTTAACCTGTTCCGAGGTATTATTTTCTTTGCAACATTTACCTGGCATACCTTCCCATAAGTGTGGCATATGCACTACCCATTTATATTGATTAACAATGAAACAAGGATTCAAATCCTAAGTGAAATAGAGATTTTGCTTTGGTTACCTATTTAGATCTAAACACACTCATGATTACATAACAAACGTTAAATACCTTTTTAGTTTCTAAATTTTAATGTAAAATTATAATTCATTATCATTCAAAACTTTAATATATTTAGATTCTCAAACTTTAAAAATAAATAAATATAATTATTTTAACTTAATTATATTAGATATTTTTGACATGTCAAATGTGTTTTTCAGTAAAACATAAACGTGTTAAATAATGCAAACAAATCAAATACTAGCATCAAAAGTATGACACGTAAAAAAAAACTTTAGTTAAAATGACTCTATTCATTTTTTTAAAAGTTTTCAGATCAAAATGTATTGAAATTTTAGATAGAAACAAATTTCAATTTTACGAAGTTCAAGAACTAAAAGTATATTTAGCTCACTGACAAATATCAATAGAGATTGCTTCACACCAATTAAATTCACGTTTAACATAATGCTTTTTATAGCAGTCTCACTCCAAGTCAGTGTTGTAAAAGGTGTACATGTAGCTCATATTATTGTACGATTCTAAGGTTAAGGTTCACATAGTTATAGCATTTGGACCACACGTTGTGCATGTACACGCTCTAACTATTCTTTAACATATTGTGGTAAAGAGAGGACATCCAAATAAGATTGTTTCAACACAATACTTAACTTATCCTTAACGGCTAACCTGTTCAGGAACATTTTTCAACTATTCAAGAACATTCTCCAACTAAAACATTGCACTTTTGGTGGAATTTTGCATCCCAAACCATAAGAAGAAATGGATTTGTTGCATAAAAGTTAGCTGTTATTTCTACTATTTTTTTAATTATTATGTTTGAAGATTGTTTAAGATACTTAAATTTTGAATTAAAATTTTAAAGGACTTTCTATATTTAAAAAATAATAATTTACAAGCTTCATACCCAAAGTATTTATGTGGAACATTACAAACATGTTGTTTCGGGTACAAGGACTGAACGTCTATCTAAACATTTGACTTGTCTCTTTTTTCTTTTCGTTCGTCTTTCGATATTCTTCTCCTTCTCCCGATTGATAGTGTAATACCTGCTAATTAGACTTTGATGCTTAAGTCAGTAACAGTCCATCCATGTTTTAGTAATTAATGTTGTAATAACTACGAAGTAAAATTCCTTAACAACTTACCTTGGAGTCCTATTTATAGTTTTTTATATGGGTTTTGGATTAGGGTTTACTTAATTGAAGTCCAATTGCTTTTTAAACTTGATTATCAACCTGTTTACCTTAATTACAAAGATCTGGTCTTTCTATAGCTGTCGCCCGACCGATGTGGTTGTGCGTGCTCACCTTCCTCGATTGTGACTTGGCGACCAAACAATCAAATGAGAATGGCAAGTTATGATCGGTGTTGTCGAGGTCGTCGATATACAGTTGCGCTCGTTTGGGAAGTGGATGGTTTACTTTCAAGGAGAATAAAAGCATCTAAGAAGGGTCTCAATGTGATTTTTAGTTAGTTGTTGAATAAGCAAATGTAGTGCGGGCGTGCTCGGTCAGCCGTCGTGGCTTGCGATCGCTTGGTTGTTGACCTCCTTGTATCACTCCGGTGAGATTGTCACATCAACTAGCCACGACTTCGAACCTAATCGTTGGATTGCAAGACAACCAACGATGTGGCTTGGGGCACGTGGCGTTGCATCAATTGGCGCTGTGTAGACTTCTTGGGCGTCGATTGACTATTGTGGGGGAATCGGTCCCTATGGTACACCTGTTAATCCGCAAGTTTTATATTGATCAATGATTAAGATTCATTTTTGGCAGTTCAAATGTAAGGAGGACCAATATGCATCCTCACCCTATATGTTGAGAATTAAAATTGACTACTCTTTCAAGAGAATCAAGAAGAAACAACTCAAGTCATGTATAATATAATTTTTTCTCCATTATGGTGTAATTTCATTTTATAAGTTATTAGAGTGGTGCAACTTAAAAAAAATCACATATGGACAAGTCGTGCCAAGTTGGCTGAACTTCATAATGAAAAAATCGTGCCAAACTGAAACGACTTCACTATAGATGATCTGAAGTCGTACCCATTAATGATGACTTCTGTAAAAAAAAAAAACTATCTAAAAGTGAAATCATCAAAACTTGAGACAACTTTAACTTTGTAATAAAATGAAATTACCACTGCAGTTTTGAATGAAATGAAATGAAGTCATGTCATGTTGTGATGACTTCAACTATGGAGAATTGAAGTCATTATAGGATGGTACGACTTCAATTCATTTCATTTAGAACTAGAGTCATCACAAAAAGGCACAACTTCAGTTCATTTATTCAAGAACTGAAGTGGTGCTAAAATGACATGACTTTACTCTTAGATCATTTATCACAAAAGTCGTCATAATTTGACACGACTTTAATTTATTTAAGTGAATGTTAATCCTCATTTCTCAATGTACAGGAAGATGCCTCTCTTTGAATTAAAAAGTAAATATAAACAAATATCGATGATTTGTACTTAATTGATTGTTGCAGAAAAAAATTTACTGGAAACCTCAGCATGAAGATTAAATTCACAAAAATTTTAATTCTAGAACATCACATCAACCAGTGAAGTATGTTTTGAGATGTTCAAATGAGTATTTTAGAGTTTACATAAGTTATAGTAAAATTTAGAATGAATTAATAAACAAGTATTAGTTGAGATTGGACCGGTTCAATATCTATTTTAAATAATCAATCTTTAATTAATTATTCTAGTAAATGTATTACCATATACTACACCATTAGAAAAGGGCTCATCCTTTTCTTAAAAATATGAAATAAATGCAGTTAAAATATAAGATAAATGCAAGAAGAAATAAATCTTGACTAATGTTAAAGGTGCATTATATTACATTTTGGCGAGAACATCCAATTTTAAAAACAGAACATATCCAAACAAACAAAAAATAATATTTTATCTTACAAGATTATTTGGTTCCATACAATACGTTTTCTTTTAAGTTTTTGTTTATAATTAAAAACTTCAGACAGTTGTTTTTTGAATTTTTCTTGATGGAGGTTCGTGTCAGAGTAGAAAGAAAGCAGCACGAAAGCAAAATGTTCGCTTTAAGAAGGAAACCAGACCACTTCAATATTCCTTTCAGGTGGCCCCTCCAATAATTTCTTCAAATTACTTTGCATCAAATTTTTTTTTTTATATCTAAGTTTAGAAGATTTTCTTAAGAATTATTTTCATTCAATAAATCAATATCCATTTCATTGGTTGGAGGGATATTCAACTCAGTTTTATGATTTAAAAAACATACCTACAAGATGTTTGTAATTATGCCAAACCAAATCGATAACGACCCATTTGGCAGTACCATTTTGCCGTGATGCCGTGCATTGACAAGGACATATAGAAAGGTACTCAGTGTTGGGCTTTGGGGGCAACCCAAAATTATTGGTAATTATTGAATTAAAATATGATAGCAATAATAATAATATAAAAAAAAAGATAAAAGAGAAAGCAACAAAGTCAGAGAGAGAAAAGGGTTAGGTCGGTTGTTTTTTGTTTAAAGCATGTTTGGGAAACGAAGAGAATGACGATGAAGTTAATGGGACCTGCGGCTTACAGTTGAAATGGGTGTAGCAATCACCAACCATTCCCTTTTGTCTATTTCCTCCTTTCACTTGGGATCAAAGTCTCTGTCACCATCATATTTACCTCTACTTCCACCTTCTTCTTCTTTTTCTTCTTTTTCTTCTTCCTCTTTTCCCTCTTCCTTATTGCGCTCTTCACGACCATGATCCTCTGCCTCACACTCACTCTCGGATCTCCCTCGCAGATCCCCTTTCAACGCTCACCATCATCACCACCGTTTCTCTCTTTCTCATGGATCCCTCTCCTCGTCCAGCTGTAGTAATCGATAATGGCTCCGGGTACCCTTTTCCTCCCTTTATAGCACCCACTTTTTTTTTTTTTTTTTTTTTTTTTTTTATTTTTTTTTTTTTTTTTTTTTTTTTTTTTTTTTTTTGTTTTTTT
>Ga0099822_1008196_pt1 | contig 13388 bp, 7 predicted proteins | sample CowpeawhiteBW_FD_76839 | JGI IMG/M metagenome (GOLD analysis project Ga0099822, IMG submission 76839) | Root nodule microbial communities of legume samples collected from California USA - Cow pea white BW | ecosystem: Host-associated > Plants > Roots > Nodule | place: USA: California | collected... | reverse complement strand
TTTTTTTAATTAAAAAAAAAAATTTTTTTTAAACAAAATATTAATTTTTTGGAAATTTATCTATTTAAAAAAAAAAAAAAAAAAAACCTACATCAGAATCTTAAGAAATAAGTTTTTGCCGTGCTATTTTTTAAAAATTTAATAAAATGGTAGATAAAAGAGGTAAACAAAATGGTAAAATATGAAAGATTTAATTAAGTTTCAAGATTCCGATAAATTTAATAATTTTTCATTGAGTTTTTATTAAATTTTTACATTTTATTAAATCCTAACAACATATATATTTTTAATTGTGTATTTTTCATTTAAATTTTTCTTAACTAATTTGTAATGTATTTGTCGAATGCTTCGGTAATAACCACGTCAAAAAATTAAGTGTCACGACATTATATTAAAATAATTAAATAATAGGTTTAAATATTATTTTGGTTTATGTTATTATCTAATTTATTCAATTTGATAAAATTTTTCTTTCAATTTGTCCCTGATTTACTAAATTATGTATAATTTCGTTTTTTTCATTCACGTAATTTAAATTGAGAATGACATAGTGTACAGACTGACACTATTCATATTACATGTACTGCTTTAATTATGATTGTTTGTGTTTGGTTAAAATAAGTTCCAATTTTAGTTAAGTTTATCCAATTTAGTGATGTCCTCCACTTCATTATCCTCAACCTTTACCACCTCACCATCACTCCTTCGTTACCCTCACCCTCCATGACCTTTTACCACTGCCACCACCATTATCGTTGCCACCATCGCCACCACCAAACTAAAATCATCACTACTACCTTACAACCACAACCACCACCACACTAAAACTATTACAACCATCACCACATAAAAACAATCACCACCACCAACACAACCACATCACCACACTAAAATTACATTCACCACCATCACAGTAAAACCCTACCACCGTGAGTGTTATTGTTAGTGGGTTTAGTGTAATAGTGGTGAATGTGATTTAAGTTCGATAGTGATGGTAGTGGTGGTGGTGATTGTGTTGGTAGTTGCATGGTAGTTGTGGTGATGGATGTTATTTTAATGTGGTAGTTGTGGGTTTGGTTTGGTAGTGACATTGTTTCTAGTGTGCAGGTGGTTGTAGTTGTGGTGACGGTGATTGTAGGCTGGTAGAGGTGGATTTAGTTTGGTGTTGGTGGTGGTGGCAACAACAATAATGGTGGTGGTGGTAGTGTTGAGGGTAATGAAGTGGAAGATATGATTAAATTGAACAAATTTAACTAAAATTTGGACTAATTTGAACAAAACACAAACAACTATAAGCAGTTCGCTTAACGTGAATCATGTCAGCCTTGTGCACTTTGTCATTATCAATTAAAATGGTGTCAACGAAAATGATGAAATTGAACGTAATTTAGCAAATCAAAAACCAAATTAAACGCATAAAAAAATGGGGATCAAATTGAACAAATTAGACTAAAATAATATTTAAACTTAAATAATAAAAACTCCATTGAAGATATATTTTTTAGCTTAGTAGTATATCATAAAAAAATTAATATTAAAAAATGTTTAATAGAGATTCGATTGTTGTTTTTCATAAATTTGAAATTTAATTAATCAATATAAAATTTAAAAGAAAAGAAAATTACAAAGCATGAAAAGAAGTAAAATAAAAAGGTTATAGTTGTTAAAGTTAAGTCAAAATGTATGTTGTCTGTTATGACAGTTATGTGTTGTTTCATTAGTTTTTTCAATTTATGTTTTCATATAAATGCTTTGTATTTTTGTTGGTTTCGACCAATGAGATAGGGGAACTTTTCTGTATCCCACGTGTAGCAACTCTATGATTTTATATGGTATCTAGAACAAGAACAATTCAAAAGGTAAACTCTGAAAATTGTGAGTGTTGAATAGATACATTGTTGTGAAAGGCAAGAAGACCAAGGTGTTGTGCGGGAGCAAGTGTCTTTTCCAAGATTAGAAGGGATTTTAAAAAATTAGGATTCAATTAAAATAATTTAGAAATTAAAGATTTAATTGAAATTTTATAACGAAAACAAAAAATTTCTCTACAATTAAACCAAATAAAAATGTTAAGAATTACATAACATATAACTCAATTGCAATCCAATGAGACAAGAAGATCTTGTTGACTTCCAAATGGTCAGAAAAGTGGAGACTTGTGATTTGTGATTTGTTTCCGAGTAACGTAAGCCATTGAATGATGTTTAAGGAATCCCAAAGGTAACTCCACCAGGTATGGAATTGTGCACGCCTCATTAACACAAAGAACGCTAGTAAAAACATTATTTGTAGACACTTCTTTTGACTAATTTCTTGCATTTCAATGTTAAACAATAATAATAAAAAAATGTGCACATCTTTAACGTATACAGTTAAAACAGGAACAAGGAATCAAAGAAAAATGTGAATAAAACACTGTTGTATGCATAGCAAGAAAAAAAAAAATCACGATGGTAAACGGCGTCGTTTGATGGCGTGCGTTTGTGGTGAAGCTAAGGAACAAGTATATTCAAGACTGAAGCTGAAGCAACCGTAACCATTTGATTTCCCTCTTCTCTGTTCTCCATACATGGTCCACAACAATATACACACTCCTCTCAAGCTCCCACCGTTATCCCAACCCCATCTTCCTCTTCCCACGCTCTTCACCACCATGCCTCTTCTACTCGCTCGCACCCCACCATCTTCACTTCCTCCAATCCTTCGCCACCACTACAACAACAACAACAACCTTCTAATCGCACCCTCTCAGAAGCGCGCCTCTCTCACTGCAGGGCCAATTCTTCTTCCCCGGCGCATTCTAGCATCACCGACTCTCAAGTGCGCCTCCATCAACGGAGTCTCCGTTCATAACACTCCAGAAGCTTCCACAGAACAAGTCTACGCCGGCGAGTTACTTCAGAGGATTCGTAAATGGCTCGACTTTTTACCGTCGATACTTCCCGGCGGGCGGTGGTGGGACTTCTCTCATGACGTCGACGTTCAGCTGGTGGCGCAGCCCGTGACCGTGTGGCGCGCGCTAGGCAAAATGTGGGAGCTTGTCGCGCGTGACAGATGGGTCATCATCGCTGCTTTCTCTGCTCTCATTGTTGCTGCTGTGAGTTCCTTTTTTTTTTTCTTTGCTGTTTTTTTTATTCGGTTTTGTGCCCATTTTGCGTGGTTCCAAGGTGGGGTCAAAGTTGTGAGCTTTTTCTACGTGGGTTTCAGGTTTCGGAGATTTCTATTCCGCATTTCTTAACGGCGTCCATCTTCTCGGCACAGGGCGCGGACCTTGCTGTTTTTCATCGGAATGTGCGCTTGTTGGTTCTGTTGTGCGTGACTTCGGGAATATGCAGGTCAAAATCTTGTATGGTCGAATCTCCCTTCTACTTGCTGAAAGTGATATGATTTTTCTTTTTCTTTCATTTGTGAGTCTTAACTGCTGGTGCTGAAAGAACCTTCCATAAGAAAACGCAATGGATTTGCTCTTTAATCCTTTTATCGTTAACCCAATCATAAAGCTGATGTTTGACTTTAAGCTTGTGTGGTTGGTTCCACATTCGAGTGGCTTTTCACGGTTTACCGAGAAGCTAGTAGTTATAAACTTGTACAGCATGCTATTAAAATTGAAATTTTTTTTGTTACGTTCAATGATGCTCTTAGTTCTGTGTCATTTGAAACTTGTTATGTTACCGGCGATATATGAGTATTCGTAACAAGCATTTTCCTGTGCTTCAGTGGGATACGAGGTTGCTGTTTTGGCATTGCAAACATGATTCTGGTGAGTTTATCTGTCTGATATTTGGGGATGGGGATTCTGTGGTCCATGTAAAATCCTTTAGAGCATAATGGAATAAGAACTGCAGTTATCAAATTAAGACCATGTGCTTCAGCAGTGGCCATGCTGTAGCTTCCCCGTTCCTGATGCTTTGACTTTTTTGTTTTCTTCAACTCTTGAGTGTAAGTGACCTTTCAAACTTGGAAATATGTGCAGGTTAAGAGAATGAGAGAAACTCTATACTCTTCTCTTCTACTGCAGGTTTGCCTGCACTTAGTAACTGATTCTCTTGCTGCATTCATTTATTTCCTTTGTTTGGTATATGATTTAACTCATTCAGCAGTTTCCTTATTGTAGGATATATCGTTTTTTGACAATGAAACGGTAGGTGATTTGACAAGTAGGCTTGGGGCTGATTGTCAACAAGTGTCAAGAGTTATTGGAAATGATCTTAACTTGATATTGCGCAACTTTCTTCAGGTTGATTTAGTTTTGATAGATGTAATGCAAGTAAAACTCACCTCACATATTAGAAGCTTTAATTGTTTTTTCTCATCTTGTTAGGGTGGAGGTTCATTAATCTACTTGTTGATTTTATCTTGGCCACTTGGTTTATGTACATTGGTGATATGCTCCATATTAGCAGCAGTTATGTTACGCTATGGAAGGTAAACTTATGGTTAATTTTCTTCAAATTCATCCTTTCAAAAACACTTTATTTTTCATTTGTAGTTTCCTGCCATTGACTAGTTCAGGCAGCATGCTTGATGATGAAAATATCAACCAGAATGTGGATCAATGTTAATCATGTTGAATTTTTCTTAATTAAATCAATTAGTAGACTCTAAATAAATAATTCTCATCTCAAGAAATGTCTCTGTAAAAGCTAAAGGGCTCTGCCTTCTCCCCAAAATCTGCTACAATGGTGTTATTGAGGATTTGATATATTTATAAATTTGTAAAAGCGAAATTTCAATGCTTTTAAGATCCCTTGCAGGCTTCTTCCGCTCTCCTCGTGTTTCCTTTATCCTACTGGTATTGATTTGGTCATATTTTTTTTTTGTGTAGTTACCAGAAAAAGGCAGCAAGGTTGATCCAAGAAGTCACTGCTTCGGCAAATGATGTAGAATAAGATATCTTGTATTATACTATAATTTGCTTTATATTTCCTAAATTCAATTGTAGTAACAACTTTTCTCATAGGTAGCTCAAGAGACATTCTCTCTTATTAGAACTGTACGAGTTTATGGAACCGAAGAAGAAGAATATGGAAGGTGATGATCCTATCACAATTATGTCATTTATTATTTTGTATTCCAGTTATTTCTCTGCCATAACACACACATGCTGTCCATTTCTATCTACAGGTATAATTGGTGGCTAGAGAAATTAGCTGACATCAGCTTGCGTCAAAGTGCTGCTTATGGAGTTTGGAATTTTAACTTTAACATCCTTTATCATTCAACTCAGGTATAGCTAAGGTTTTCTAAAATCATATATTTATCCATTTTATTTATTTATTTATTTTTATTTTTTTCCTTTTAAGCCTGCAATCTTGTTGTTGGAAGAAAGCTTGCTAGAATTAGTAATCAATAAACGTTTGAAGTTTAGTTAACCTTTATAATTGACTTGTTCTCTTATTGAAACATAAAATCTTATAGGTCATTGCTGTGCTATTTGGAGGAATGTCTATTCTTGCGGGTCATATCACAGCTGAGAAACTTACCAAGTTTATTCTATACAGTGAATGGTTAATCTACTCTACCTGGTGGGTAGGAGACAATATATCCAATTTGATGCAATCAGTTGGAGCTAGTGAAAAAGTATTCCATTTAATGGATCTCTCCCCTAGCAGCCAATTCACGGAAAGAGGCAAGTGTTTTTGGACTCAAATATTTCATTTGAATAAACACCTTTCATATTAGCTTAGTCCTTTTTGTGCTTCTTTTTGTTTTTTCAAGTCATCACCTATCCAGAGACTGGCTAGTCCTTGCATGTTCAATTCTTATTCTACTTGTACACTGAGCATGGATATTTTCCTTAGAAATGTGAGAGATAAATTATGATTTCATCAAACTATGCAATAAGCAAACTTTGTAGTTTACTCTGAGGAATAAGGATGCTCACCCTTATACCAACTATAATTGTTTTAAAACTGTAGATACTTGCAGTGATACTTACTTGACAATGGTGGTCATCGTAAGCAATATAGGATTTTTGTGTTAAGAAAAACTAGCTACGCCTGTAGTGAACTGACTGGGTCATCAAATGCAGTTTCCTGCAGTTATGTCATGTGCCGCTCCCAATTTATTATTCAACTACAGCATGTGCATCTATTGTTATTCCTCTACCAACAACATTACATCGATGAATAAATAACTAGAGAAAGTGAAACATAATGAATTCCTGCATAACTTTTTGTTTGTTTTAATTTGACTATATTGAAGTTTGGGTGTAACTTTGTTTCAGGTATAAAGTTGCAGAGGTTAATGGGGCGTATTGAGTTTCTAAATGTATCTTTTCACTATCCTTCGAGGCCAACGGTAGATCTTTATTTCTCACACCTTCACTTTACTTTAGAGTTGAAGCTATTTGATTCCGTCAGTGTTCCTCAGTTACTTCACTGAAGGATGAATCCTGCTACAATAGGAATAAAAAAGTTCACTGCTGAGATTTTAGGCACACCCCTCCCCTAAACAAAGTGGGTGCATAAACTGTTCTCTTTATAGTAGTGTATGACTGGAACTTGTGCATGTATGCAATGAAGTTGTACAGCGACTTACATTTAAGAAAATCATGTTCAATAGAAAAATATGCTGATTGAATTTTAAAAATAAACTGAAATTATTTAATCTGACTGTGCATCTATGTGGGATTAAGATTGTCAATGTTATTTGTGAGGTATACTGGCTTAAGTAATGGCAGATATTGTAACAGGTATCTGTAGTGCAACATGTTAGCTTTGCAGTCCATCCTGGTGAGGTGGTTGCAATAGTAAGAAACCGCATCTCATCTCTTCAATTCATTCTTTCCATGCACTATGGATGAGATAATCTGCCGTTTCCTTTGACTTGTGTCATAGGTTGGACTTAGCGGTAGTGGAAAAAGCACATTGGTGAATCTTTTGCTCCGTCTCTATGAGCCTACAAGTGGTCAGGTAGAGTTCGTTTATCTCATTAGAATCGAGTGGACTTATATGGTTGGCTTAAAAAATTATTGGATTTACAGAAATTGATATGAAAAAGAAAAAAGGATACTGAATTTTATTATTAATGGAAGAGAAGAGGGACTGTTTTTGTTTTTTCTACCTCTATTCATTTGGCTAAAAGGAAATTATCTCTCTGCCCTAGTAAGATGACCATCTCTTCATTTGATAGTTCACATGACATAATTTGATTAATCTCTAGACAACAAGAAGTTCTGAGAGAACTACTGTTTTTTCATTTCCTGCTTTCTGAGAATGGATATTGACTAGAGATTTCTTTCATAGAATTAGAATTATATATGTAGCACCTATTACCAGTTAGGCTGCCTGGCAGTGTTTTTAGAGCTGATAGTACGTTCCTTTAATATAATCATGACACAAAGTTTTGTTGCAGATTTTGGTAGATGATACCCCTATTAAAGACTTGGACATCATGTGGTGGAGAGAGAAAATTGGATTTGTGGGCCAGGTTTATGTCTCCAGCCTAGTTAAAATTCAGAGAATATATATTTCCTTTCTCTTACCAAAATTTGTTTGTACAGGAACCCAAACTCTTCCGAATGGATATTAGTTCAAACATCAAATATGGATGTAGAGATGTAAAGCATGAGGATATTGAATGGGCTGCAAAGCAAGCCTATGCCCATGACTTTATCTCAGCACTTCCCAATGGTTATGAGACACTTGTTGATGATGATCTGTTAAGTGGAGGACAAAAGCAGCGAATTGCTATTGCTAGGGCCCTTCTTAGGGACCCAAAAATATTGATCCTTGATGAAGCCACCAGTGCACTTGATGCTGAAAGTGAGCATAATGTCAAGGTGGGCCACTGAAATTACTAGAAGCCAGATTCCATGCTAAATATTTAACTAAAGATTGCAAAGATATTGATCCTTCAGTTTCCATAATATGTAGGGTGTACTTCGATCTGTGAGAAGTGATTCTGCAACCAGGAGTGTCATAGTCATTGCACACAGGTGATAATTTTCTTGTCAGTGTCAATTAACTGAATTAAGTGGTGTTCCGACTATTAGTTTTGAAGTGTATGGACTGCCTTACAGGCTTTCTACCATACAAGCAGCTGACAGGATTGTGGTGATGGATGGTGGTCAAATTGTTGAGGTTGGTAAACTACTGATTCATTTTGAATGCTCTAAAATTTCTAACATTGAAAAACTCATACAAAAGGTTAGGTTGGAAAGTTATGTACTGTGATTATGAATTTGATTCTTCAAACTCTTGTGCGAGATCGTGATGGATATCATCGTAGGCTAGGACCATGAAGCAGTAATTGTTCCCATACTTCTTTTTAGCTTAGGCTGAGCCATTGTTTGTCAGAAAGGTTGTTTCCAAGACTGGAAAAAGACCATTTATAGGGACAAGACTGTTTATCTACCATTCCTAGCCTCCACTTGATCGGAACCTCCTAGACTAGAGTGGATTTTCAAGTTAGAGAAGTTTTTCGATTCACAACATACGCCCAATGATGAGAGAGCGACATTGTTGCAATTCATTTTGAGAAGGACATTTTCTCTTGGTTTTAGATGCCCTAACAACTCCTTGTAGTTTGTTCGTGGACAAAGTTAATGTGAGCTTTAGAAACCCTCCCCTTGTAATTGCCTGATGACTAAGTTGTTTAAACTACTACAAATTGATACAATCTCTGAGTATTATCTTAAATTCATGTCATTAGCTAAATAGATCAAATAGGTTGACGGATGAGGCCTCGTAAAATTGCTTTTTCAGTGGCCTTCAATATTGAGAGCAATGGCTTCAGCAAAATTATACAAGGATAGACATACGCCTGCTGTTAAACCTATTCGATGTTATTCCCCAATATCATCTCTGTCTTACTCCTTCCCAGAATCAGTCCAATCAAGTTGTTAAATTAATGTTACCACCCTTGCTACCTACTCCTTTTGAACAACCACTAAGAAATGGTAATGTAAAAAAAGTTAGTCCTGCTAAGATGCAAATGCATAGAGTGAAAGGATTATCTTATTTTTGTGATGTGAAGTTTTCTTTTTATCTTAATTATAATAATGATCCATCACCTGATTTCGACCAATTTGTTCATAATTATGGATCTGTGTTGGATGATCATCATTGGTTGGTAAATGATCTGAACTGAAGGGTGGCACAGCTGTCGGTACTATGGCTTACATAGGCAGCGTTTCTCTTTGTAAATTCATAGAATAAGACTTCTTAAACATCCCGTGCATTATTGAAACTGTTAGGACTTAAGTGTTTGAATAATAGCCGATGCTTCTTTTTTTCACAACCTTTATTTGCCATTATTGGAAGCAGAATTTTTCATTGACATCTGTCCATGCAGATTGGAAGTCACAGGGAACTTCTCTTAAGAGATGGTTTGTATGCACGGTTAACTAGGAAACAGGCTGACGCCATGGCATGATTTGGGTTTCAAAAGCAGATATTTTATCTTTCTTCTGGCTTCAATTTAGAGCCAGTACAGTGAGACAGCAACTATTTTTTTCCTTGTTGCTGATCAATGTATTTATAGTACCATACAAGAAAATTGGAAAAGTTCAGCAAAGAAGAAAGCTGCAGAAGTTTATTGAAAATCCATAGCGGCTTCTGAAAGATTTCACCCTATCAGGTTCCAAGGCAGATTCAAAGGCAAACGTAACTATGTTATTGGCGGCATTCATAGTCAAGATGCTGAGAATCGTCAGATGACACTGCCGATAACCATATAGATTGTTCATTTTATACATGTAATTTAATTATTTAACTCTTGATGACATTTTCTTTGAAAAATACCACCTGCCCCTGTTTCATGACACTTTGTACTCATAATATATTGAAATCTATAAAATTTGAGTTTTCAAAAAATGGAGAACTTTTCATGTTAAGAGATTATTGCAACAATTTTTAGCTTTTCATGTCTCCTGTGGAGAAATCAACAAGGCAGCAGAATCTTCAGGCTGATCTAAGCAACAAAAATTCCTTTACATATATATACGACGAGTCCAACAGCTTGGTGATTTCTTATCTGTGGAACAACCTTGAACAAACTTGGCATCGTCTTTCTGTGACAGATATTTATTTTATTTACTTTCAAATGTTGCTTCCTCCCTCAGAATATTATGTCATGAGAAAATGTCGAGGTAGCCAGGTTTTCAGCAGCAAGTTCCTAATACAAGAATGTGCCTAGTGCAGCATCAAGTCAGGAGTTAATTTCGAACATACAAAGCCTCGTTTTCATCACTCTCGTGTGGTGAAAATATCAAGTAATAATACACAGCCGGCCATAAGAAACAAAAGTCGCCAATAGTACATAATATTTAAAGGGTATTTCACTTATTCTCATTCATTCAAGCCATAATATAATTCCACATACTGTGGCGAGGATGAAGCATTTTGACTGCACAACATTCAGTTGCACCACGCTATGCTGAAGCGTGTTGTGCATTCGTTAGGCCTAGTGGAGAACACTGATAAAAATCCAACAAAGAACAAAGCGAGAGGAACCAAGACATTTCTTGAGGTTGATTTGCAAACAAAGGATCCATATGTGAGGATAGTTCATGAGGGTGGACAACAAGAGATATATCATCATGCATTTCCAGCATCTGTGTTGATGACTAAATACCCCGGAATGTGTGTTGCAAGAGCACAAGTCTTCACTGCTCCTCATCATTCAGTTCTAAGGCCTGAAGAGCATTTACTACCTGGTCAGAAGTATGTCATAATCTCATGTAGAAAGGTGGAGAAGCTGAAGCGTAAACGTCATCAGCAAGCCGAAACCAAAGAGCACAATGGGGTGGTAACATTGGAACCAAACATCATTAGGAAAGAGAATGACAAAAATGTTGTAGCAGGCCATGAGAATGATGAAGTTAAAGAGGCTAATGGGCAAGGAGGAAAGAAAGTGGATGTAGAGATGAATGTGTCTCTATGTGGAGGGGATGTGGAGGAAGTTCATTGCTTTGCAAAGGATTTTTATGTTGCAAAGGTTAAGTCAACAAACTATTCAAGAAAAAAAGGAATAATAATGAAGAAACCATTTTCTCCACCTCTTCCTAAGAGAAGATCACAGTGGAGTTTGGGATGGCAACCCAGCCTTTCCACAGTGCAAGAGCTCTCTCCGTGATATTTTTATGGCTCCTCTCATACAACTTCTGTTGCTGTTGTGATCAGGTATTATGCAGGCTTACCATTTTTTAATGTTGCTAATTTATACATTGGATATTTGGTGGACTATAGGCCTAGGTTTATGCTAGAGGATATTATTTTAGATCCTCAAAGTAAATAACGTGTATATTGATGCCATCTACAATGTGTTTTTTTCTTTTTCTTATGTTGTTTGTGGTTTACCTTCGAGATACTGACATGTGTAGTGTAATAGTCTCCATTTCACGATTTTGATGGTGACTTTGGTACCAAGTTAATTTCATGCATGTATTTTACATTAAGAATGCAAAATGATTTTGAACATCAAAATACTATGCGTTATATCAGAGACCAAAAGTAGTTTCCCGTTGCCATCATATGTTATATTCCAACACATCTTCTGTCCTCTGGTATAGTGTTGTTACAGAAAATGATTTTTTTTTTTTTATAAATATTATGTTGACAAAATTGACAAAGTTATTAAATAGAGTAATTTTTTTTTTTTTTTATGGAAGTTACAAGAATAAAATAATAAAGTTTTAAGGTTTTTTTTACCAAAAATTATATCTAAAGTTATAAAAAAAAACTTTATAATCCTTCAAGAATCCATTATTCTTTGATGATTAAGAAAGTAATGAAATTAACACCGATTTTTTAATAATCAAGAGAAATTTATGATGAGCAAGATTTATAATTTATTCATTTTTAATAATATTGAAGAAATAAACTTTTAATTTTAATTTTTAAGTTTAAATTTAAATTTATACATTTTTTATACTTTATGATTTTTTTTTTAATTTTTTGATATTGTACTTATTACATTCAATATATTTTAGATTAATTCTATTGTCGTATATAATAATGTTAGATACATCATACATGTATCCATAAACCATACACCTAATTAACTCAAAGTTGACATATGGTGAAGTAAAAGGAACAAACATTGAATGTAACGTTGATGCTTTCCATCTAGGTAGCATGCACTTTCAATGGAATAAGTAAATAACAGAAGTTATTTATAATAATATATAAAGAGTTTTTTTATTTTTTGTTTATACTTTTAAATATCAATTTTATTTTTTAAAATATAATTATTTATTAAACTTTTAAAAATTAACCATTACTTTTATAAGTTTTTTTGTAAAATCGTCTATTTCTGTTATTATCTTTTTTTTTAATTATTAATAGTTATTCTCTCATTTTTATTAATACATTTTATTCTATCTTTAATAAATATAATTTTACTTTATATATTAACTTAACAACATTATCTTATTATCACCTACTAATATAATACCATCATATATTTAGAAAACACATAAACATACGACGTGCTGGTATATATTATACGATTCAAGTAAGAGATTAAGAGCAACTTCCTAAGGAGTTAAAATGGTGCAAGCAATTGGTTCATTTAATAATATGCTTGAATGGTGGTCCACATAGCATTGAGAGCCTCGATCAACCCAATGAAATTTCGATATCGTTAATATTTATATAATTTATATTTATTTTTTCTAAATCATATTTATTTATTTTTCTCCATAAAAATAATTTTCTATTCATATTTTTCGATATTTAATTTTTAATATTTAACGTTATACCATAAAAACATAAAAACTTATTGCTTAGAAATTATGAAAAGCCAGAAAACCAATCATAAAAAGAGAGATACAATTATATAGACTAGGTAAAGCCAATCATATAAAGAGATATATGTTATGCATGTGACAAATCTCATTGGACCACCACAATCTTTTTTTTCTCTAAATAATTTCTTTCCACTCATTAATTAAATTAAATTATCTTCTTTCGTTCCTTCAAGTTGATCCCAATTCACAAGACAAGAACTTCACTCATTTACGTCATCAAGGATCCGAACCACAGGGGTGTGGCCCAGACCATCACACAGCCCATATCACAGGACAACCTAGAAACATATACTAAATAATACTTCTAAACTGAAAATTATACTTTTATTTCGATACTATACATAATAAAATAATTTAATAAATATTAATTTGTATTAATACAATAAAACTCAAATTTTAATTGTAAAAATATAAAAATATATTTGAAATACCGTTTGAGTTGTGCATGTATCCATATCCCATTCCAATATTATTGAATCCTTTTTGGATTGCAGCATATGTGATCACCAAGTGGTGCAACAGGAAGATCCAAGGTATATTCCAGAATATATATATATATATATATATATATATATATATATATATATATATATATATATATATATATATATATATATATTTATTATATATTTTT
>Ga0099822_1008194_pt1 | contig 13388 bp, 10 predicted proteins | sample CowpeawhiteBW_FD_76839 | JGI IMG/M metagenome (GOLD analysis project Ga0099822, IMG submission 76839) | Root nodule microbial communities of legume samples collected from California USA - Cow pea white BW | ecosystem: Host-associated > Plants > Roots > Nodule | place: USA: California | collected... | reverse complement strand
TTTTTTTTTTATATAATTTATTTTTTTTTTTTTTTTTTTAAATTTTTTATTTATTTTTTTAAATATTTTTTTTTTTTTTTTTTTTTTTTCCCATCCATTTTTTTTTTTTTTTTTTTTTTTTTTTTTGTTCTACTTGCTCTTCAATTAAAAAAAATGCACAAAAATGTTAAGGTTACATGTTGTTTCAAGTGACAGTCTAAATAACTAAGTTAGTGACTGATATAGTTATTCCACTGATGACGTATCTGTATCTGTCAGGTTTGGACTAAGTGAAACTATAAGTTTGGTAACTGACCCTGAACTTCGGGAAAGTGATATTGTTCCAGACGAGGAGCAACAACTTTTCATGCATTATTTTCAGTTCTATTAGCAGACTTGAACCTCTTGTTGTGCTCTTCATCAGAAGATGAGGCGCAATTTGAGGGCTTCTCCTTACACTTTCAACCACTTCTCTTTTACTCCCAACAAAGTTTAAAATTCTTACTTTCTCTAATTATATGTTATTTTCTTATTTTTTACTTTTCTTTGTACAAGTTAAATATTGCAGCCCCCACTATTACTTGTTTGATAATCCATCAACAAGAGACAAATAGCACTGCCTTCGGCTGTGGCATGATCCCAGATTAACTGAGATGAATCACGCCCGTCTGATTTCTGGTGGAGGATGGCTACTCCGGCGACTTTTCACGGCGGCTGAGAGTCCAGAAAAAAGACCAAACCTCTATTGAATGTTATCGGAGTCGTTGTACATGACTGGAGGAAGCGTGTCGAAAATTTTGGACAACTATGTAAAGCAAGGCAAAGCCATAACAGAAATAGAACTCAAAATATGTGTGGAGCAGCTACGAAGGAATCTTAGATTTCAGCATGCACTCCAAGTATCAAATATCAACTTATAATTATTTTTGTAATTTTGATGTATGTTAAAGTTTGTAATTTATGATTATTGCAGATAATTGAATGGATGGAGAGGAAGAAAATTAACATTTACCGGAGTAATTATGCAGTGATATTAGATCTTGTGTGGAAGACCAAAGGGTTGGTTGCGGCTGAGAATTTTTTCAGTGGTCTTCCTCTTCCAGCCAAGAACAAGTATACCTATGGTGCACTCTTAAACTGTTACTGCAAGGAACTCATGAAAGACAAGGCATTGAATCATTTTGAGAAAATGGATGAATTGGGTTATGTCACTTCTCTGGCTTTCAGCAATTTGATGAATCTGTATATGAGAAGTGGTGAACCCCAGAAAGTGCCTCACCTGGTGGAGCTAATGAATAGGAGAAGCCTTCCCTTGTGTTCAGTCACGTACCAGCTCTGGATGAACAGTTGCGCCTCTTCGGGTGATCTTGATGGGGTGGAGAGAATCTATGAGGAGATGAAGAAAACCGAAGATCAAATTGATTGGCAGACCTACAGCAACCTTGCTGCTATTTATGTAAAAGTTAAGGACTTTGAGAAGGCTGAAATGATGCTTAAGGAGCTGGAGAAACAAGCGAAGCCAGGGCAGCGTGATGCTTACCATTGCTTGCTTGGTCTCTATGCTAGGACTGGTAATCTTGAAGAGGTTCACAGAGTGTGGAATTCCCTCAAGTCTGTCTCCCCTGTCACCAATTTGAGCTATCTGGTTATGCTTTGTACCCTCCGAAGGCTTAATGATATAGAGGGCTTAACAAAATGCTTTAATGAGTGGGAAGCTAGTTGTGTTAGCTATGATGTGAGGTTAGCTGGTGTCTGTGTTAGTGCTTATTTGGGTCACAACATGGTGGAAGAAGCTGCTTTGGTGTTTGAGGGGGCTAGCAGGAAGAGCAAAAGGCCTTTGTTTAAGATTGAGGAAATGTTCATGTTGTATTTCTTGGAGAAACGTCAATTGGATGATGCTGTGAGGTACTTGGAGGCTGCGTTATCTGAAGAAGTGAACGGTCATAAATGGCATCCTCCACGACAAGTTGTTGTGGCTTTTCTGAAGTGCTACGAAGAAGAGACGGACATGGATGGTGCTGATGAGTTGTGTAAGATTCTCAAGGCTAAGAATTTTGATGATTCCCGGATTAAAACTTTATTAATACGGCCAAAGCAAATTGTGGGGAACTTGTAGGCGCAGGTTATGATGCAAGTGATTTGGCATTTATCTTGGTTTTCATAAGATTTGGAAATATCTTTAGTTCTTTATGATGTTCCGACACGCCTCATAAATGACGTGTTCGTGTTCCGTGTCTGATACATATTGGACACCGACACTCCTACGATACTTGTAGGACAATGTCCAATCTGAAAAATATTTTTTTATCTTTGACATGATTTTAATGATTAAAATAAGGAACAAATCTTATTCTATCTACTTTTCGCATATTGGATATTAGATAGATCCATTGAATTCTTTTTTGTGTTAGTTGACAATGTGTTAGTTGACAGTTTCAAACTTAACATGTATATACACGACGTGTCCCGTGTTCTATGTTTTCTCAATTTAGCCGTATCTCCGCATCCGTATCCGTGTACCCGTGTCCGTATCCAGAACTTCTTATCCTATTTTTATCGTTTCCGTATTTTCTATATCAAAATACAAGAACTGAAATAGAAAGTCATTTTTTCATTTGAAACATGCCACAAATAAAACGATTTCACTCTAATTTTCTTTTTTAATTTTTATCTAGGCCCACTAACATTTGGATGCCTTATATCTACTTAATCTACAATGAACTGGGTCTTCGTTTTTATCAGCACTAGGCCTAACTAGTAGTACTGTGAGCACTAACGCCATCACTAGGGACTTAATTTGAGACCCTTGAAGTCTATAGTTGATCTTCCTGTTCAGTGATGTTTTAAGTATTTTTTTATTCTCGTAATGATTTTAATTTAATATGCACTACCTTGCTCAAGTTTTGTCTTTATTGCTGACATTCAAAACCTACAGTCTCAGTTTCTGCGAGTTAACCTGATATGATAGGGAGGCGGAAATTCATCGCTTTTTACGTTTGCTTCATAATTTCTTGAAAGAGTATAACTTGTTTATGCCATCGACGTGCTTCTCTCATTTTAAGACGATATCTAATTACTCGATCACAGTAACTTTTTTTTTTCATCAAACGAACCATTACAATTCAACAAATAGTAATGTAGGCATCGCTACTAAAATATTAAATTTTACAAAACAGAAAAATAAAAGACCCAAACCGTTGATACAGAAACCAACACGACTATACATTATATATATGTCAGTATTACGTCTGGCAGTGTCTTTTGATAAGTGAACATCTTCTAATTTCCTTTATGCAATTTGAACCTTAATACAGTAATAAGCAAAGGGTTAAGTTCAATTATATATCACCTATGCCTCATATTATGATATCAAGTTAACTTCCCTTTTGTATGCCTTTTGTATTGAACAATGTATTACTTAATTGAGACTAATTGAAGTGAAGATATACCACAACTTCAGGTAAAGTTTGTCTGAAATGTTAAAATTTTCAAATTGTGAAGTTGTTACCTAAAGAACATCACTTTCAACTAGAATCAGTCTCGAGAGTTATGCAACCATGTACCAAAAAGAAAGGAGTCATGCTTCCACTTTTTTCCCATTTTGTTTTTATTTATACCCAAAATCATCCTCTTCCTTTGAACGGGTTCCAATTGCAAATAGTACTGCAATTGCAACAACTAAGCCGAAGAGGATGGAACTCCATAATGCAGATAATGAATTAATACTTTTCTGACACTGCTTAAAATAACTAAAGTAATGCTTCAGTTACAATAAAAAAATAGAGCAAAGAGGAAGCACTACACAGTACAAACCTATCTAGTACAAACGTAATGAATAGTACAATCTCAAACTTAAGCTGTTGGTTCAATATTTAAAGGTTGTTGCTCTCTAACGGTGTAAAGGAAACAACACTCTTGGGATTGAACACCCGATAGCTCACAAACACAGACACACAAAGTGCTGCTACTGAGAGTATAACGGAAAAGGCACTAGCCACATTCCACGAGCTACTTGATGCTGCATCTACTGAGTTGCCAGTCAAAGAACCGCCAACAGATATGTCAATGGGAACCCAATCACAATTAACAGAGTAGTGTCCAGAACCATGCCATGGCTGACCATCTACTGGATACCAGAAACCAACAGACATCTTACTGGATCCACCGATGTTAAATTGCACGTCCTGCAAGGTATTATTTTGCATCATTTTACTTGCTACTTATTTTATGAATGAAGTTTTGGAATACAGATATTATTACGTACAGAACTATTGAAACAAAAATACATTGGGTTTCCAGTTCTCTCTAATTAAGCTATAAAATGGGTTCTTAGCTAGTAAGAAGCTAAAAGTAAAAACACAATTTGTCAAAACAAAAACCACATGATTCAGAAAAATTCCTTCAAGCACATATATTTGAAAAGATCTTTTTCATCAATGCTCCCACCCCAAACAAAACCCAAAAAAGAGAGGCAGTGATCTAAATCCGATATGTTTTAGTTTTTGGCCATAGCCAATAAACATGTATTCAGAAGGCAAGTTTGCATTGTGAAGAATGTAAAACAAACAATACAGTATAGCAATCTCATCCAAAGCCAAAGTTGTTTCAACAACAAAACAGCATAGAAATCTATTGAAAAAATATTGTGCATCGCATGACCTGACCTGGGATACACCTTGCCAGAATTGATCAAAATCGATAAATAATAAGTTCTTATGTTTTTCATCCACAAACCAATATTAGATTTACAAATGGCTCAAAGATTAATTGAGAGAGAACTTGAGAACAAAGAATTGAGCTGATGGGAAAAAAAATCAATTAATCATTGCAAGTTCTTAGCAAATAAAACTTGTGAATGTCATATTACTTTCTAGGTTCTAACCTGTTGAAGATGATCCATAGTCCTCAAAGGCCTGGAAAATTCAAAAAAGTATGTGCCCTTTTTTCCATTATCTGTATATGGACTCTCATCCTCTACGAAACCTGTTATAGACAAGCATGTGAGTACCAATACATAAAATAGAAGGGAAAAAAGATGCTAAAAAACTAAATGATAGGGTAAAAATAAAGCACAGTGATAAGATTTAAGATAATGTAGTTAAGGTACTCTAATAAAATAAAAACAGCTCGACCCAACAAATCAGAGGCGGTGATTGAACTGGTCTGAACCAGCAAGAAAAATAACTGAGGTTAATAAATTTTACTGGTTTCGTAAAATATTTAGTGTTATCCATAGGTAAAGAATAACGTGTGAATCTGTGAGCTAATAATTTGATCTTATTACATAATATAAACAAGAATTACACCAAAACTATGTTAGTTATTATGTTCCTGTTGTTATACTACCTCAGTTTTAAATTAACAGTCTTTTAAGGTACCCTGACTAAGAAACAACTAATTACTAATCAAATCATCTCACAAAGCAGTGGTATATCTATTGCTGTTTTTCATCTGTGTAAAAAAGACATCAATTACACGAGACGCAGAAATAAAAATTTAGTAAAAAAATATCTTTAATTCTTATTTACTGTCATCTCTCTTTCAATATAAATAATAATATTTAGTTACTTTTACTTATATGAGTAGGTATTACTGGAAAAAATAACTTCAAAAGCTAAAAACACTGTTGTTTTGATATAGGGGAAGTATTTAGTACACACATATGGTTCAACCAGATAATCAATTATTATTCTTACCGTTGACCCAGCACCTAATTGAGTCCACGACTGAGTTTCATACACTAGAAATATAGAATACAAAATATGCTTTAACATAAAAGAGAGAATAAATCCCTACTTTTGTCCCACGAGAACATAGGTGTCGTATTTTTTGTACTCAACATTTATCATCAAAATAATCCCCTCAATAGTACAAAAAATCATCACTTTAATACTCCTTATATTTTAACATCAACATAACACCTAAACAATGCAAAACAATTTAGTCTCTCGATCTCAAGAAAAATGTAATCGAAGAACGGCTGATTTGATGATAACTTGAATAATAGAGACTAAAGTGACGATGCTTGTAACTATTGAGAACAAAAATATGGGTCTAGTCCCCAAAAAAGGGATATTTTGTATGGCAAGATAAGAAACAAAGTGGATTTTCTTCTTAATGGATCACTGAACTTTTGGCACTTAGTGGGAGATTAACCTACATAGACGGTACCAATTGAAAGCAACCGCCACTAACATGTATGAAAAATTTTCAAGTGCTGTTGACATAGCATAAAACAAAAATTATAAATGAAGCACAGTACAAGGCATGTTTTATCTCATATATACGAACCATTTACTTCATAAGTAGCATGTATATATAAGGAAACATATTTTAACTACTGCTCAGAAAATATTGTTTTGGCATTCCTGTCACTATCAACCAAAAATTCAGTCTGAATTCTGCTTCCAACTATTATTAATTGATAGGACATACTACTTGTTTTTTAATCTAAAATGAATCAGTCACCTGAGTGAACCGTGAAACTACTATGCCACCAGGCACCCTTCCAGTCATTCTGCGCACTAGAATCATTAGCTGAAAACAGAAAAAGGGTCAATCTATATACCTTAAATGATAAAAAGTTATAAGATTACCAAGTATCAACATGTGATGGGTTGAAAATAAAAAATGTTATATATATAACCCACAACATTCCAAGTCATAATACAAAAATGAAAGAAAAATTAATTGCCTGGAGGGAAGTGTCTTTCCTTTCAGAATTTTAACTCTTTGAAAATAGATGCGTTATCATTCTATTCAATTCTTATGAAATAATAGACATTTTATTGTAACTCTCAACCATAAACATTAATAGGTCAACAAAATGCCCAAGCAAATTTATGCACAAACAAAATCTACCAACATAAATTTAATTCATAATTCTTGTAGAGATTCATTTCAGATGTTAGTTAGCGAGGTAACGAGCTATATGACTTGAGCACAGAGCCAGATGATCTAGAGTCACAGCATCAATGTCCATATACAGTGTCAAATAAGGAAGAATGCTCGTAGTTTCTAGAACATACGAAGATATGAACAGAGGAGCTAGTTCAGAGATATTTGCTACTTGGAATATTGGTACTTTGACAGGTAAGTTTATAAAGGTGGTAGGCAACATGATTCAGAAGATGATTAACATTATGTACGACGAAAGTCCAAATGGGTTAGAGAAAAAGTTGAGTTAGGTACATTGGGATTTAAACTTTGGTATACTGGGAAAATTACAGAGAATAACAGTGTGGGTATTGTTGTGGACAAGGATTGGAAAGAGAGGCTGGTGGATGTAAAAAAATTTAAACCAAATTTGAACTTCAAACTATTGGTTCAAACGAGAGCATCAATATTATTGGTAGTTATGCACCACAAGTAGGTTCTGAAGCACTTTAAAAAAAAAAAAAAAACTTTAGAAAGATTGATGGGATTGGTTCAAAGCATTACACAAGAAGATTTTCCTAGGAAGACATCTAAATGGACATCTGTGAGGCAATACAATTTATAGTTCATGTGGTTCTAGTTTAAGAGAACTATATAAGGGATGACAGTTTACTTTTTATTTCTTTACAACTTAAGATTTTAGAATTATGAACATTTGTTTCAAGAAGGAGGAGGAACATCAAATCATTCATAGGAGAGGAAGTTTAAGTTCACAAATAGATTTTGTTTGGTAGCAATGCTGAAAAAAAAAGACCCAGAAAAGGATGGATTATAGTTAAGTTGTTGGTCTAGACAGTATTTTTGTCGAAGTTTAAAAGTGCATACGACCACAAAGTATAATTTGTCCCATGATAGGACTTTAATATTCTGGGGGTGTCTAAGTCCCATATTAAGTAGTGTCACACTTGATGAGTACTTAAGTGTTTGGTTCTCCCCTTAATAACTAGTTTTTGAGGTGGATTCCCCAACTGTTTGGACGTTTATCAATTTGTATCAAACCTGGTTAACGCCGAAATGTCACCAAAATGTCACCCTTAGAATGAGATACTCGATATAGCATGTGTTTGGTTCTCCCTTTAATTGTTAGCTTTGTAGCGTAGGCTCCTCGAGTGTTTGGGTGCTTATCAAGCCCACAATGAGATTTTGAGATCTATGATGTCAATTAAGTCGGGGGAAAGAGCTTTAGTTTGTACATGCAAGAACAAGATAATATACAGGATTATGTTAACTACAGAGGATTTAACTTGTGGGTCACTGAGAAATTATGTAAAATGTGGTCAAGCATAGATTTAAGAGAACAGACAGGATTATAGAGAACAAATTTTGTTTTATATTAGGGAGGTTTACTAATGAAGTCATTTACATTTCAGAAGCTAGATGAGAAGATACTGAAGAAAGAAATTTCAAAAAAACTTATGATCAGGTGTCAAGAGAAATACTAGGAAGGTTTACAACAGAACTCATTTATATTTTACGAGGTAGATGAAAAGATACTGAAATAAAGAGACTTGCATATAAGTTTTATTGAATTTGAAAAAACTTGTAATAGAGTATTAAGAGAAGTGTAGAGAATAACTTTGGAAAAGAAATATGTTTTGTGACCTATATCAAACCTACAAAAGAAATCTATGATATGATAACCACTAGAGTGAAAACTGCATGAGGCAATATGAGGGAATTTTGAATGGGGATTGGACAACAAAAAGGCTCAAACTTAAGTATTTGATTTACTTAGTCTTGAATGTGATTACTAGAGACATACAAAGGAGTATTCCAAATTGCCTTCCTTTCTACAAATTACGCAGTTTTTTTAATCAAGGAAAGTTGTTAAACTTAAACTTAGCTTTGAAAGTAAACTTTGAAGACAAAAGCTTTTCACTTAAGTATGAGTCTAACAAAGTATACACATAATAACTTGAACAAAAGACAATAGGAATATGACTAGGAAATTGTTGGGAATCTAATGACATAAAACACTAGGAATATATCTATCAGTGGATCAAGGACAAACTGTACAAGAGAATTTGATACCTTGTTCAATCTAAAACTTGAAGGCATTAGGTTTGCAGGTTCAATTCACTTATATGTACTTCAATTTGTTCACTCTTAACTGTAAAAACATTATATTCACACTTATGCTCCAAAAATTTCTTCTTCAAGTGAGCATTTATTTCACATGGTATGGTTTCTCTTGAGCATAAACCTTTTTTTATCCATTGACTATTCAATGATTCCTTAAAGCTTAGCCATTATTGTCAATATACTATAATACTTGCATTGTCGTGTGGCCCTAAAGCTCAATCATTATTTCCTCACATCAATTGCACACAACATTTGACATTTGTATATAGATCTATTGTGAGAAAGACTTTCAATACAAAGGATTTTTATCCATAGATCCACCACTAATTTCTTTATATTTGTATGAGTGAACCATCAACTTAACACTATATTTGAATCCAAGTGGATAAAACAATCGAAAGATTCCCTCGATCTGCCACGAGGTTAACTACATAAGTGAACATGACACCACATTCAATAAAAATCTTTAAGGTTTTTAAAATGTGAATTTAGTCCTAACTTAACCACCAACTTTCAAGGTGGTTTGCACCCGCTTACATATAATAATTAGGTCATATCTCTAGTTAAGGTAAGATCTCCAATATACTTTCTCACGTTGAGGACTAGACATCTCAAGTATAGGACTACATATTTATGAGTGGTCAGATAGCGGGTGACATGATGGCCATAGAACCCTCTATAGGATTTACTCTAATACCATCCTAGAAAATAGACTTCAAGTCTAACTCAACCTCACAAAACTGATTTGTAAGTTGAGGTTTTCACCCTCTTGTATACTATAATTTGGCTTTATATCTAGTTGATGTAGGATATTCAACAAAGGTATTAGAATTGCATTTTTTTTTCATTCATATGATACTTCACTTGTTCATTTTTATTCAATGTGAGACTTAACATTTCAACAAAAATAAAATTGAGAGATGTCATACCACAAGATTATAGGTTTAAATATTCCATACCAATACTTCAAAATGATGAATGAATTAACAAGGTTGTCACCCACAAGATATAAATGGGTTGACTCAAATGGAGAAAGACATTGAACATCATTTGTGAGTGCAAAGTACCCTACTAGAGTTCAAGGACAACTTATATGGTACTTATATGCATCTAACTATACTTTATGATATCAATGTTGAGCTTTATAGGGATAACAAGAAAAAGGTGTGAGTAATATAAAAGGACAAGATACGGAAGGAGTGTACACAAAACGATAATAATATGGAACTAACTAAAAGAAAAAACATAGAAAATAGGGTAAGGTGGTTTGGCCACGTATAGAGGACATTGAAAATAATTAAAAGGGCAAGGGAGAGTACAAGGACATCTATTAATAGGATCACATGATATACAATTGTTCCAACCTCATTGCTGACATAGATAGGGTCATTGCACCAAGGTTATTGTCTGCTTTGAAATTCAATGGCTCTATTGCGATTTTGTTTTGAAAAGGTGCATCAATGGTGGGTTAAATAAGAAGGGTGTTTATAACTTCCCTTAACCTCGATTTCTAACGATGTGAGAGTTTTGAGTAAAAGTAGCCTAAACTCTCATTTTAGCACTGCTAAAAAGTGGACTTTAAGCCTAACTCAACCCCACAAAACCTTTTTGCAAGGTAAAGTTTTCACCTACTTATATACTATAAACTCGCCTTATCTCTAGTTGATGTGAGACTTCCAACACACTCCTCTCACGCTGAGGTGTATACATCTCGAGTGTGTGACTTGACATTAAAGGTGGTCCGATAGCGGCCCAATAGCTGATGGAACAATATGCCCAACAAACAACAAATCTCGGTAGGATAAGCTTTAACATTGACTCTAATATCATGTTAAGAAGTGGACTTTAAGTTTAACTCAACCCCACAAAACCGACTTGTAAGTGAGGTTTGCACTCACTTATATACTATAAACTCGTCTTATCTCTGGTCAATGTGGGACTTTCAACAAACACCAATATTTCAATCTCATGTCCATTGATATCATTAGGGTTACCATTTCCATAGTATTACTGGCTTTGGAACTTGATGACTCCATTTCAATTTTTTTCCAAAAAAGGCCTCAAAACGGGTTAAGAAAGGTATTTTGGAACAATAATATTTTTGAAGTTTTGACTTTTAACCAAATTAAAAGACTTTTTCATGTGACTAATTTCACCTAGTAAAATAAACCTTTTTTTGCTATACTAGCTGAAATTATGCTTTTTCTACAGATAAAGAAAATAATGTAAATTGGTTTGCCATTATGAGACTGGATATGTTATGTGCACACATCATTTTAGATACAAAGAGAAAATATTATATGTTTAAGATTACGAAAATACCACTCAGTATAAAGTAACTGATGTAGGACAGATTGTGATTTCAATGAAATACTGCTTGGAGCTATTGTGTTGTGTGTTATGAACTGTGGGCCCAATAACAGCACTTGTCAATCTTGTGTCATGCCATTTTAAAACTTAATTATCACCTTTACCAGACTTAGGAACTTAAAAGTTGTCTTATGTAATCTTATACCATTAAAAGCACTTATATCTCCATCTTGTCCTCTAATATACGGATAAGAAATGCCTTAATTAATTTTGGCACATCCCTTTCTTCCGATGTGAATGAAGCCATCTTAAAGTAATTTAAGACACATCACACATATGCCAAAATTCAATCACTACTTAAATCATTTTCATATGTAAAGTTACACCAATTTTAAATTGGGATTTGTAGGGCAAAGATAAATTATTTTACAAAAACTGCTGAGAAAAAAACCAAGAAGCAAATTTAGAAGAGATTAATATCAACGTGAACCTTAATTTCCAATGCTATGCTAAAGGAATAAAATAATGGACCACCTCGTGCATGGTTCAAAATAAGATATAGTTACTTTTTTTTATATGGCTAAAGTGAGTAAACTGTGAAGGATATTAATAACTAAGCAAACTAAATAAATGTACAATAGAAAATACAGACAACACTGGAAGGGGAAAAAGACAAGCAATATGGTAATAGAAAATGTATGTAGAAGAATAAAGCATGTTCCAACTTAAAGAATTGCATGAACACCAGAATAATGGGCATAAGTATGAAGGAAGATGTGGTTAGTGAACAAGAGTGAAGTCATGCAAAGCAACTACGGACCAGTAATTTCAAATTTCTAGGAAGCCTCTGTGATAATTCCACAGGGTGTTTTAATCCTATTCTGCTGTTTTTTCAGTCATACAAGCATATAATTCTCATTAATGGTGTTGCCCTTGTACATACCAGAACCTGGAGGACCAGTTCCATCCAAGTATCTACAATGTGGATTCCAGGCATACAGATCAACCAAGTGACCAAACCTGAACCACCAAAATATAGGAAACTGAATGAACACATCCAGCAAAAAAAAAAATAGCAATCATGAATTGTCAAACAACACAATACAAGTTAAGAAACTTTTCAACCCATCACCTGTCGCCACCATTTCCATCCCTATTGTCCAAGGGATTGCCACCATAAAGCCGGCCTGGAATAGCACTTCCTATGGAAAAGTGCATAATGTCAACTTCATGACCTTTGCAGGTCTTGTTAGTGCATGAGGTTGAATGTTCCTCACAGCCACCCATCTTATAAGAATCGACACAATCTTTATCAAATAATGTTTCATAAAAATATTCTGATAAAGGATCAGGATTATAATTGAAAGCAACAAAGACCGCAAAACATGGAAAACATTTGACCAAACTATTGTTCAGTGCATCAGCTTACATTATGATAAGAAGCACCATCTCCGATCTGAAACATGAGAGCAACAGATGGACATTTCTTGCTTTCACTGCGTTGCAAAACAAATGCACCAACCATAAAAAATCTCGTCACAGACTACCACACAGAAAAAAAAAATAAAAAGAAAAGAAGATGATAATACATATAAAGAACTTGATGTATAAGTAATATGGGTGTAAAACTTTGTTATACAGACATTACACAGGAACTCACCTTAGTGGAACATCATGTTAATAAATAGGATAAATTGATAAAATGATTAAATCGTATAAGATGTATGTAAAGTTTAAATTGATAATTATGATTTATCCTATCTTCTTTACAAACATATAACATTTAATTTCAAAACATTATCAACAGAAATAAGTTTGGTTTAGTATCAAAACAAACAAGCTAAACCAGCAAGAAGTATTTTTTTTTTATGCGTGTGACGGCATATATTATTACCCTTTGGAGTACGCATAATCACCGTCGACTTGCAACAGAAAGAAGATATCGCGACCATCATGCACACACTACAAAAAAAAAAAAAAAAAAAAAAAAAAAAAGGGAGAAAAAAAAAAAAAAAAAAAAAAATTTCCAAAATTAAAATACGTCGGAGGGGGGGGGGGGGGGGGGGGGGGGGAGGGGCGAC
>Ga0099822_1008191_pt1 | contig 13389 bp, 5 predicted proteins | sample CowpeawhiteBW_FD_76839 | JGI IMG/M metagenome (GOLD analysis project Ga0099822, IMG submission 76839) | Root nodule microbial communities of legume samples collected from California USA - Cow pea white BW | ecosystem: Host-associated > Plants > Roots > Nodule | place: USA: California | collected... | reverse complement strand
ATATATATTATAAAAAAAAAAATATTTTTTATCACACATATATATATCTATCAATATTTTAAAAAAAAAAAAAAAAAAAAATATATATATATATATATATATATATATATATATATATATATATATATATCAAACTCCAATCAAAAACTAACCTCGTCGACGATTCTACCACTCAATCATCTCGTTATCATTGTTGCCTTGTACCACCATGTGCGATTCTTGAACTCTACTAGAGACGATGGCAGTTAAGGAAAATGAGATTTGGTTTGAATTTGGGTGAAGAAAATTTAGTGAGAAGAAGAACTTTTGAATTTAGGTGAAGAAAATTCAGTGAGAAGAAGAACCTTTGAACGAAGAAGACACGGACCAAAGCATGTAGGTGAAAGATAACATTTAGATTCTGATGGAAGGAGAAGGGGTTAACCCGACCCTAACCTTGTCCCACCCTTTTACCTAGGGGCTTTTGGGGTTGGGGGCTTTGGAAAAGCCCCCTTATGTATGGGCCAACAAAATGGGGCCTAGCTTTGTGTGGGGTCGAGGCCGGCCCTAAGGTTGCTAATAAAGTTGCCAGCTCTAGTGTCAACTCAGAAGTGAGAAAGTGAAAGTAGATGCTTAAACAGAAAAATAATTCAAGTCCTTGGTTTGACGAGGTACGAGTAAAAGTTGGTGGAGAAGTATAAGCTTTGAGCTAGGAAGTGAAGTTGTAAGGAGATTTCATTAATGTAGTCATTTGACTAGATCTAGTGAGTTGCTTAAAATGGCTGGGAAGGAAAATTGGACAATCCTAGTTTGAGATGTGTCATAGGATTGCTAGGTACTGATTAAACTAGTGATTTCAAGTTAAGAAAAGATGTGGTTCTAAGGATACGATGGAATGATGGTTATAGGTTAGTGGATTAGAAATGAAGATGGAATGCAAGAATGAGTTTGGTGGTTGCAATTGTTGGAAGTTCTAGTTTGGAAATGGGTTAACATTGTTATGGACTTTGTTACCTAGTGGCCAAAGTCAGTAAAGGGAATATGATGTTATATGGGTGGTTATGGATAGGGGTGATAAAGAGTGTTCAAATCTTGTCAGTATGTTGAAGTCGTGTGTATGGTCAAGTCAATAAATGGTGCTTCAAGAAGGGAAAAAGTTGGTGTGAAAGTGATGTTTAGATGTTTAAAAATTTGGAATAAAGGCTATTTGTAGATTTTGGTACAAACTACAAGAGGTGGTAGAGAGCATAAGGAAGGCGAGTTTAGTATAGCAGATACAAATTAATGGTAAGACATAAAGGATCGTTCAAGCTTTTGGAAAAAAGGTTGAGAAATTGTCTTAAGGGGGTAATGGTCAGATCAATCTACACGGTTCAACAACATATCACATAGCACATATGAGTCGTTTCCAGTTAGTTAGGGTGTTGGGAAGGTAAGTCAAGCAAGTTTAGGTGGTTGTTATAAGAGAAATCAGGAAAGTATGTCCTTATCTTCCACCTGATGAGTGAAATTTTTAGGTAAAAAATTTTTGTTGTTGGGGAAAATGTAAAAAACCATTTCTTAATAAAAACAAACACCACAACCTCAGTTCTTTTCCTAAAGCGCTTGTCTTTTCTTTTCTCTCAACTTAGTGCTTTTCCCACCTAACGCAACCTTGATTCTTCCTATTTTCTCTTTTGATCTTCATCTCTTCTTGAATCAGAGGTTACTTTTTGGTTCGTGGAAGAATCATCTTCAAATCCATCCGAACAGTTTCTCCATTCGTGTTGATTTGGGATTTTACAACTCGAAAATCGTCATTGGGGTTTCGTTCTTTCAATTTTGGTCTACTTTCGAGGTAAGGGAAGTTAGGTTCTTCTTTTAGATGTCAAAATAAATTGTTTATCTTGGTATTTGATTGCATTGGTCAACTTTTGAGGTAAGGGAAGTTAGGTTCTTCTTTTAGATTTCTAAATAATTTGTTTATCTTGGTAATTGATTGCATCTTGATATGTTGGCTTGATGAGTGTATTGAATTGGAGTGGTTGTGTTGTTTTTGGTTTGGGGATTTTTGGTTTTGCATGTTGAAATCAGTGAAAATATGTTATTCTAAATTAAGCGAGATCAGTCTCGCCCAAGGGAGAAAAATCTAGCTTAAGCGAGAATAACAGAATGTCATTTTGCTCTCTGTCCGAGTTCTAGCTTAAGCGAGAATTTCTAGCTTAAGCAAGAGCAGACTCGTCTAAGCGAGACAAATCTAGTTTAAGCGAGACCAATCTCGCCCAAACAACAAAAATTTAGCTTAAGCGAGAATGCTATGATTTAAATGGTCTTAGGACAACTCTTTTGGATACTATCTTACCTTTGCACTCTATGATTTTGTGTTGTTTTCTTCTTTTGTGATGATCACTATTTTGGTGGGAGCAAATGAAGACACGGGTTTAGAGGCACCTTTGATGGATGAGGAGTTTGTAGTTAGAGTCATGAGATTGCGGCAGATGTATGAGTGGTTAGTACGTTCAATATCAGAATACCTTTAAAGGTTTGATGTTGTTGTATAAATAATATTTTTTTATGGTCTGAACTCTTAAAGGACTGTATTATACTTTTATCCGGTTAATCTATCTTTGAATATTATTATGAAATTTCTTATTTTATTAGTTTTATACTAGTGATATGAAATTTTACAACATGTATATTAGGTATATTGATAAAGAACCAAAGAATAAATTTGTTTTTTAAAAGTATTTGGACCATCCATCCTTGTCCCTTAGGAAACATGGCCTAGTAAGACGATATGAACAACTAATCATGTCAACTTAGCTGAATCACCCATAAAGAAATGTAACCACAGTTTAGAGAACTTACCCTAATTATCAAGTAATTAAGACTGCTAAATTAAAGCCCAAATAGGTAAGGCTCATAAACTCTACTATAAAATGGTACACTTTACAAAGTATGTTTCTTACGTTATTGTTCAGAACTCAGAGGCTCTAACTAACTTAAGCATCAAAGTCTTTTACAAGCACTCCCTTGTGTTTTGGAGCTAAAGATAAAATACCCTCGGAAAGAAGACTTTAGAGACTAGGAAGATGTTGTGAAAGACTTTGCAGCTGCATGATATATATTGTCTCTATAGTAATAAATAGGAAGCTACCCAACAATCTTTTATACACATGTGTGATTTCTTTTATAGTTATAGTTATACTAAATTGTGTATAATTATGTATTAATTCTTATTGTATTAGTAAACTAAATTATTCATTAATTTTTATTGCATCAATGCCAATAATTATTTATTATTTTGACTCCTCCAAAATTATTGGTCAAGATCCATATCTGTTTCCTCTTATGAGAGTGATCAACCTCCTTTGGAGTTTTATATTAGTTCATAAAAAATAAATATTCTTTCTTAAATTTATCATGAGAATAGAAGTTCTAGCTATGTTCAAGTGACACTCTCCTTCTTCCCATCTTCATTAGTCTCCTCCATTTTGCTTACTTGTTTTTGTTATCTTCTATTCCACATCTTCTAAATTCTTTATGTTCGCCAATCTTTACCTATATTCTTCAAATTCTTTATCTACACAAGCATGTTCTTCTTTTGGATGAAAACCTTCACACTTATATAATCCACTTGAATTATTTCATGGTCAATGGTAACCATCTTTCATTTTAAAAGAAAAAAAAAAAAAGAAAGGAAGCTTTCACTTTTACATTATTTTTAGGTTTAATTCATGATTTTAACACCACTCATTTTCATTTTCATACTTCCTATTTTGTTTTCTTAGAAATTCTTCAACCCATTTTTTTTAACATTCACACCCTTTACTCTTATTTTTCACACCTTTTAGAATTTGGGCTATTGACCCACCCAGGTCTGTTGTTATATTCTCATACCTATATTTTCTTTTTCACCCTTCTCAAATCCTCTTATATTCTCACACCATGATTTGAAATTTTCACATTTCTGTTATTAGGCCCAATGTAAAAAACAGTTTGGTAGAGAGAGGTATGTGACCCGTTCTATCTATATTTCTCTTTATCATTAATAAATTCATTTTCAGAAAAAAAAATTAGAGATGAAATATATTAAACGAATATGTCAATATAATGATTAAACGAATATAATACTATATATCAGATAAATTTATTAATATACTGATTAAACAAGTATAATATATCAGATAAATTTATTCATACACCAATTTATATTTAGGGAGTTTACTTACATATTTTAGCATATTCTTTGTAATTTTAAAAAATATATTCTATATTTCTGTACATATTTTATATTTTTAAGTTTTTTGACTTTTTATACTATATTCACAATTTTTAAGTTACACCAACTATATGTTGTCCATCATGTCTTAAGCCGTTATATATCCACCAATTTTGAAAGAAATTGATACATCCTGTATACTATACATATTACTTTTCAATAAAATTTCTCTCAAATTCATATACCGATTTTTCAAAACCTATTATGATAAATATTCATGTGGTATCTTATGTGATTTTACACATGTTCCCTCTATTTCTTCAAATAAAATTCTTTAAATTTTCAGAATTATATTTAAAACTTAATTATAAACTTAAAAATATTTATTATTTTTTCCTTAACCCTTAAAACTCTTTTAATAAAAACACGAACAGAAAACAAATATCAGTCCGTGCTTAGGCCCAAATTTAAAACTTGTTATTAATAAAAGGGAAAGCACTTTGCACCATTATCGTAATGAAAAACATAAAACAGATACAAAAGGCCACTCCAACGTATTAAAGTCAGGTTAGTACAAGCTTTGTTGGACAAACCAATTTTATACCGATTGAAATAGACACAACTTCCATGCCCCTCACCTTGTCTCTCTTCTTTGTCCTCATCGCCAAAGGCAAAACCAGAACAAGAATTTGCAGTTGCAGTTTGTATGTCAGTAACCACATCAGTACACGAACAAAGGTAAATAGTACCATCTGCTAGTTTTCTCAGTTCATTTATTGACTCTAGAGTTGATATAAAAAACGGGTCATCTTTGTTGACTCTTGGCAGCTGAGGATATATCATAGACTTTGTATAATTGTATTACACTGAGTGAATGGAAATGAGGGTTCTTAGTGCTTTACCAAACCATAGCGGCAACATCTTTGAGCGTGTGCATTAATATTAAACATTCTATAGATGATAAAACATCATAGTGTTTGACCAGTGCAGGTTTCACCTATTGAGATGATTCACATTTTTAATTTGTTGAGTTGCTGATAATATATATTGAAACATATTCTTTCTTTCTTTTGGCTCAAGAACATATTCCAGTATTATGTTTGGATTAGCTTCTTTTTTTCTTATGATAGAAATAGCCTTTTGGATATAACATATGATTACAAAATTTTCTTTAAACAACCAACCTTATAAACACAATTGCTATAAACTAAAACACCTGGGTAGAAAACCCCTGCTATAAGATTTTGATCCCACATACGGGCCTTCGGTTGGTCAGACAGCAAAAATCATCGTGGTGAGCTAATATGTAACTTAAGTAAAGCTAATTAACAAGTTCATAGAGCCATAAGCCAAGAATAGAATCAAACTCAATGCATCTATGTTAGCACGTCCACAAAGGTTAGATTATTAAGTTGAACTCGGAGGTGATTTTTGGGCTACATGATCTACTTGGTTAAATTACTTTCCTATCAATCAGACACAATGAAACATTTACCTAACCCCAGATAACCCACCAACCAATCATATATATATTGGGAAAGAGAAAAAGTTAAAGGCCAGGGTAGGCTACCTCTTTCCAAGGCAAGGGCACAGACCTTGGCAAAGGCAGCCAATCAAATAATTAATGAGAAAAATACAAGCTCTGCATACGCTCCACCATCTTCTTTATGCATGAGTGGCTGTGGGCCTGAAACAATCAATGTTGCACAATCCAACAGATCTCACCATCTCCCCAAAGCTGCAACCACAAAACAGAAAAGTGAAGTCAAAAAACATCATCAAATGCTTCATTTTAACTCACTAAACTACACTGAACAAGGTTTGTATCTGACCGGTCAATACTATTTCTAGCTTTTTCAGGTATATCTGCTCCATGATATGCCTTCTCAGGGCGATCAATACTCTTTCTTGATTTATCTCTCCTATCTATGCTGGCTCTTGACTTCTCTTTATGGTCAGTGACTGTGCTTGCACCAGGCTTTTCTTTCTGATCAACACTCCTCAAATTCTCCCTAAGATCCATGCTCGGCCTGGATTTCTCCCGAAAATCTATGCTGTTCCTTGGTTTGTCCTGTGGATCAGGAATATGACCAGATCCTGTTTTTTGATGTAGTGACTTCTCGATGACTGTAACGAATTTCTTGAGGTGCTTTATATATTGAGGGTAAAGTTCCAAATCACAGTGGTTTCCTCCTTTAATCCACAAGGGTTCATACTTCTGTTTACAATTTTCCCAAAGTTGCTTCCCGTGGGAGCAATCCACTACATCATCAGCTGTTCCCTAAAATATAAAAGGCAATACAAAAAACCATGACACTCTGTAAACGTAATTGAAAGTTGAAACACAAACTTTAGTTGCATCTCGTAATTCCATATGCTCACTTACAAACATAGTTGAGTATGTAAGAAATTATCTATCTCATAACTATGTTACCAAATATCTAAAATAAATACTGACCATATGCGCGCAGTATGTGTACTCACATCACAGTTGAAAAACATTCCAACCCATAAATATTTCCAAAATATCTACAAAGACTGGCTGAAATACTGACCAATGACATATGATACTAGCATACTAATTGGTGCAAGAATTTCAAATACGTTGGCATATTTGAGACAGACAAGGTAATTGTGGCTGGAAAATGCATATAGGAAGCTCAATCAGTGATCAGCAACAATGGTCGAGAATCAGTCATTAAAAACCTAATTTATAATCAGAATAGCTAAAAATAACATTAGCAAGTTTATATGTTCCAATGAATTTATTAAGTGTGAATGATAAGAACATGAACAGAAACCAAAACAAAATTATAAACACCAGCGACAAATATAAGTTTGGGGGAACGAGGAGGAGGAAGTGACCTAGTGCACAAGGCTCCTTCCTATTTAGGTCTGAGGAGAGTAGACGAAAGAAAAATACAAACTGACCAAAGAAATATTTAACAAGAAACTATAGAAAAGAAGTCATATAATTACTTCAATATTGCAGCATCTTCTATACAATGGTATATATAAATACCGTAAGAAATGAGAAGAATACTCACGTGAATCACAAGAACTGGACAATTCACCAAGGGAATTTTATCTATGTTCTGCATCAAAAGCAGATCAATAATATTAAAATGGACGAAAATTGAACATTGTTGATTACGATTCACCCATTAGCATTGATAAAGGTAAAACCTTGTAAATGTCAAACCAGTATGTGCGCTTCACAGGATACATGACACGAAGGCCTGATAAGATTGGACTGTGGAGAATCACAGCCCTAAGGTTTGGTAAACGAGAAGCCAAATCTATAGTTGGTCCACTACCAACAGATTGACCATACAGAACAATATCTTCCTCTTTTGCCCCATACTTCTCCTGCAGGCATTTATAAACAGCTTCTATATCTGCATAAGTGTTCTGCTCACTAGGCTGTCCAGAAGAAAAAAATATCAAATTGTTAATCCAAGCTACCTTTCAGGAAGCAATCTCTACCCCTAATTTCTTTCCCCCTTTTTTCCCTTCTATCTTTATTAAAAATTTTCAGTAGAAAAATCTTTCTTAAATTTAAAATAAATTACTCATCTCTTCCCTAAGATTCTAAAATAATACTATCCCTCCTCTTCCTTTACATATACTGTCCACCTAAGAGATGAATGAGTTACACTTTATTAATCATTTTCAATATATTCGAACTCTTAAAAAGAAGTGAATGATTATGAATAATACTTCTCCTAATGACATTTGATCTTATTCGACAACTAGTTCTACAATCACAAAAATTGCTCAAGACTAATTATTATTCATCGTGTCAGGCATCGAAATTAGGAGGAAAAATCAAACTAATTACATTAAAATGAAATCAGATATTTGTCTTTCAGCTGTGTATTCTAAAATAAAACGGGAATAGAATGTAATATAAACATCTTTGAGGGAATGGAATACAATTTATTGTAAAGTTACTTGTAAAATCTGAGTAAAATTTTAGTAATATAAAGATTTCATTAAACAGTTATGCAAACCTCGGTGAGAATACAATAATTTATGCATTTATTTAAATTAAAGATTACTATTAAATTCAAATTATAGTTAATATATAAAGGTTACTATTTGAAGTTCAAATGAAATAAGGGTGTGTTTGGGTAGCAATTGGTAGTCCCAAACGAACTTTAATATTCCATCATACGTTACGTCAAGCATATTTAACATTTCTTTTTTCTCCATCCAGTTAGAAGCAAAAAGAAAAATTCAGCCCCAAACTTTAATTTAATTAAACGTTACTATGAGTTGTTTTCTCTTAACTCCCAGTTAGTTTAACTCATGTCAACTTCCTGACTAGTATCCATCACACACTAAGGAGTATAACACTTTTAAAATTCTTAAAATCTGCCTCAAAAAAATTATTGTTATATTATAAATAAAGATACACAACTCGGAAAGTAATACTCTCACCCTCAATGAGACATATTTAATATTCTTTCTTTCGAATGCCAGCACCTAATCAAAAAAACAATCTCGCAATCATCTCGACCTACTTTCCTTTATCTCTCACATACAAGAGTCCTCTTCTTTTATTTTATTAATTTTTAACTTACATATGCCTATTTCTAAATTAATTTTCAATACTTTTTAAATAAAACTACCAACATTGAAAAATAAACTTATATCAGTTTAAAAATTAAATTAGGTATTTCTAAATTTAAAATATAGTTTTATATGTTTAAGAATAACCACTAGAATTATATTATTAAAAATATTTATTTACTTTGAATTTTATTCATATAAATAAAAACCTGTATCTCATATTCACTACTAATATACTGATAAACTTACTAATATAAAAAGATAATAAAAGTATACATACCTTCCCAGATGACTGTCCATATCCAGAATAGTCATAACTACAGAGAGGAAAACAGATATTTTTTCAGAAATTTTCATAGGTTTCCGGTCAGGCGCACAAATAGAACCAAAAAAAAATCCCATTTCAGCCTCTCTGAAAAGGGAAATGGGTATAGTCTAAAATTCAATCCTTAAAGAAGAAAATTAGGTCCCCAAATACAATTAATCAAAGCTATAACTCGACCAACAAATGCTATTTCAAGAAAGCATGTGATAATTTCCATTTTTCAGGAAAATTAAGAAAACTATGTTATCTCTCTCACAATACAATACCTAATTTTGCCATTTAAGAAACCATTCAGTCTTTTTGCCAATTTAGTGAAGAAGAACATATTTGAATAATTCAAAGACTGAACTTTAAACATACAAGGTAGAAGTTCTTTTCCCCCCAAAAGCTTCAGTTTCCTTAAACAAAATTTCATTCGAACCATGTGGATGGAAAATATAAACTTCAATTGTTTGCACTAATGACGTAATTAAGAAACCAAAAAAAAATCTAAAATGGTAAACATAATCTAAATATGGAAGCAAATTTACACAAAAAAAAGTGAACCAACAACCAAAATAGCATTATAATTGAATGAACAAATAGATAAAAGAAAAAAAAATGAAAGGTTTGAGAAAGTAACCCCATGAGGTTAACTCGGAGGTGGAGACTCAGTTCGCTGAACAACTCGTACATCTGACCCAGATCAGCGGCGTTACCGTGCGAGTAAAGCAAAGTCAACGAAGCCGTCGGGTTCTTAATATACATCGCCACAACACTGTTCCCTCTCTCCGTGCGCACCTTCAAAACGTCGACGTTTTCCCTCGTCGCCACCTCCACCATCTTCGCCCTCCCATCCGCCTCCTCCGCCACCGTGTACGACGGCGGATCCGGCGGAAAGAACGCAAACTTCGCCGCCATGGAGGAGGTCACAGCTCCCATCGAAACACAGAAAAAAGAAATAAACAGAATATTTTAGAAATTAAAAACTAAAATTAAAGATTAAATGTTGGGCTAATTTTGAAAGACTGAAACAATGGAAGGTTCTGGAGTGAGTGGAGGTGATTATATTCATGTGGTGACCTGGGAAGTGTTTGGTTGGAGAGACAAACACAAAAGGAAAGTTGCCATTTAACGTTTTATTTTAGGGTTTTTCTTTTTGGATAATCACTCACTTTCCTTCTTTTTCAAATTGTAATTCATTATTATTACTTAAATTTCTTAAAAGTATCAAAACTCAAACACACTTTTTCTTCTTTAACTCTATGCAAATCACATAAGATCTTTCTCTTCTATTTTAAATTAAGCTTAATTAATCTTTTATATATTTGATTATTTCTAATTTGGTTTTTTATTAAACTTGTTAGTTTATTAAATATTTAACTATTTTATATCTTCTAATTGAACTTTGTTTAATATATTTTTTTTTGTAAAGTAGGTAAGTTAAGTGTTACCTTATTTTACCTAATTGTTTTCATGTGTTAATAAATATAAGATTCAACTTAAGAGTTGAATTTATTTTTGTCTAAAATTGCTATATTTTAGTTTTGAAACTTATACAATAAATTGATATAGTAATTTAATCAAATAACATTGAATTACTTTCTTTCATTTCGAATAACGTTTTAAATTGACATATGAGTACAGTAAACATTCTAAATTGGCATATGAGTATAGTAAATATTCGTTTAAGTTCACATTTTGGTCTTTACAGTTTGATGTGAACTTAATTGAGATGCAGACTTATAAAAATTTTAAGAGTCATATTATAATATGAAATATTAGAAGTCATATAATATAATTATAATATGAAATATTGTGAGTGTTGAAAAAAAAATATATATATATATATATATATATGTGTGTGTGTGTAATAAAATATAAAGTCAATGACTTTACGAGATTTTTTTCTAAAAATAAAGTCACACAATTATTGATCCAAAAATTTTATTTTTTAACCTGCGAAATAAGACGAGTTGTAAACTTAAACGAATGTTTAGTGTATTTGAATTAGGAACATAACAAATATAATAAAAAGAAATCAAATACCAACTTAAAACATCCTAAAAATTTAACTCAAATATATATTAAAATCAAATTATATCAAGAAAAAGTGACGAATTATAACCTTATATGAAAGTTTAGAAAAAAAAAACATATATATAACACTATTTTATATTAATACAAAACATCATATTTCATAAAAAAATAATTTAAAAAAGAAAATTCTAATCCAAAATTAGTTCATATGAAATTAAAATTAATTCTAAAAAAATATTATGAAACTTTATGTACAAATTAACTTTATCTTTTAGAAAATGTCATCTTACTTATTTTCCTATTTTTACTTCCTAAAGATATTCATAAAATTGCATCTAGATGTAATTTTAGCGTTACAGATTTAAAAGAACATTTGTATAACGTAGTTTCTAATATTCAGAAATTCGTATTTAAGTTCCTTAAACTAGTTACTAATTGCCATCCCTAATTTAACATCAAGTCATAAATTTATGTATTAAAATAGCAGTAAGTTAGTTATTGCTTTTAAGAATTAAAGTAACAATTAATACAGAGTTTGACATTAATCAAATCAATTTTGACCAGATTTTAATTACGATTTGACTGAATCTAAAGTGAAAATTTAAAATGGTTATAAAAAATATAATGATAGTTTAACTTACTTTTGACGGTAGTTGAAGTAGTAGATTAGAAATAAGGAAAGATATAAAAAGTAATAGAATTTGGAAAATAATGTGAGGATGAATATTAAAAATATTTTAAAATTAAAATGATAGATAAAACAATATTCTAAAAACTCAATACAATTTTTTTGAAGATTTTGGTGCTGGATGAGTTGTGTTTGGGGGAGCGTGGATTCTGAGGAGAGAGGGATTTCTGGCACTCATGAAGAAGAAGTTGGCACGTGGGAAAGGAGGGAATGATTGGGTGGAATGGCGATGTTTCAGAGAGTAATGGTCACCGTTCTTCTATGTTGGCCACGTGTTCATTTTTGAATTTGGTCGTTTACGAAAGTTAATTCGAATAAAAGATTCTACAGCTTAAATCATTACTACCGGTTAACCATCATATTCATATTATGACTTAACATAGCTTTAGTTTTTTTTTTTCTTATTTATAAATAAAATATTTAATTCGTGACTTAATTTCTCCATTTTTATTTATTTTTTAATTCATATAGTTAAACTATATATATATATGTTTTGTCTTTAAGTTTATAATATATATATATATATATATATATATATATATATATATATATATATATATATATATATATATATATATTGTTTTTTGTATATAGTTGAATTATATTTTAAACATTTTTTTTTGTTTTTTTTTTTTTGTTGTTTTTTTATTTTTATATTTTGTTTGTTTTTTTTTTTATTTATTATATATATATATATATATATATATATATATATATATATATATCTATATATATATATATATATATATATTGTTTCGGGTGCAGACATTGGACGTCTATCTTAAACACTTTGATTTGTTTTTCCTTTCTCTTTTTGTCGTCGTTCGGTCTTCCCTTCTTCTCCCACTCGATTGTTCAGATTGGGATACCTGTCAATTATGCTTCAATGCTTAAGTAAATGTGAGTTCGTTCAAGATTAACGATTAATGTTGTGATAAATGCGAAGTAAAATTCCTTGCAAACTTACATTGGGTCCTATTTGATATGGGTCTGGGATTAAGGTTTCCTTAATTGAGACCCAATTGCTTTTCAAACTTGATTACTGACCTATTTTACCCTAATTACAGGTGTCTAATTCTTTTGTTGCGATCGCTCGACCGACTTGGCCGTGCATGTGCAACTTCACCGGCCGTGACATTGTGCCCTAACAATCGGATGAGAAGGACAAGTCATGACCGGTGTTGCCAAGAGCCACAGTGTTCAGTCACGCTTGTAAGCATCTAAGAATGGTCTCAATATGATTTTCAGTTAGTCATTGGCAAAGCAAATGCGGTACGAGCTCAACCGGTCGGCTCTCACGATCTGCGACTGCTTGGTTGTTGAGTTCTTATTATCACTCTGAATAAATTGCCTCATCAACAAGTCACGACTTCAAACCTCAATCGTTGGATCGCTAGACAACTGGCGACGTGGTTGGGGTACATAGTTTGGTGTCGATCGATGTGTGTGAACTTCAAGCGTCGATCGACTATTATGGGGGATAAGACCCTACTATGTGTGTGTGTGTTGTTAATCCAATGAGACAAAATGTTTTATCTTTACGTGTGATTGCTTCAAAATAAGAACTAAAATATTTGGGGGGGGGGGGGGGGAAATATTTTT
>Ga0099822_1008180_pt1 | contig 13400 bp, 9 predicted proteins | sample CowpeawhiteBW_FD_76839 | JGI IMG/M metagenome (GOLD analysis project Ga0099822, IMG submission 76839) | Root nodule microbial communities of legume samples collected from California USA - Cow pea white BW | ecosystem: Host-associated > Plants > Roots > Nodule | place: USA: California | collected... | reverse complement strand
TATATATTTAAAAAAAATTTTTTTAAAAATATAAAATATATATATATATATATATATATATATATATATATATATATATATTTCAAATTGGATACTTAAAGTTTATACTTTTGTCTAAATATTTTATATTGTATGTTATACAATTCACACAACAATATAAGTGGTTAAAGATTAATATAATGTAAATAAAGTTACTTAAGTTGATTACATGGTTGTCGGCAAAAATGAATACGTTTTTTTTTTCAGGAACTTAAATTTGAGTTGTAATTAAAAAAAATGCTTTTCCATTAAGTCAAAGTAACATTTTAATCTTGTATTAAAAAATTAATAATGTTGGGTTGAAAATAAAATATAAATAGCTTCACACAAAAAATATCTAAGATTTACTGCTTCATCGCTCATCACCACTTTGGATTGTGTATTGAATCTTTAATTTTATTTTTTGTTTTGTGTTTTTAAAAATATATTGAAGGATACTAATTTTACTAATTTAAAGTATATTATAAATTTTTTAATATATCAATATCATACTTTAAAGACTCAGGGACGACACAAAAGAATCTTCAGGACTTAGTCATCACATGCAAGAAAAGGTGACATTTTCAGAATGCCACAGCTTGGAGCTCTTGGCATTTTGTGCAAGCTTATGATGACACATCCTAAAAAAAATCTATGCCTATCAATTCAGATTCCACATGCCCAGTCTCAAAAAACATGTCACAGTCCCTCCAATGAAGTTGAGTTCAAAACAACAAACGCGAGTCAACAATACACAAACACTTATCTCCAACACTGTCGTCCTCACTTGTCATTTTTGGACCTCACAAAGCACTGTTCTTCATAGATTCATTTACTGTCACGAGCAACCTTAAAATTCTCAGTGGCTCCTAAATCTGTTTCTTGGGAACCATGGACGGTGCTAATAGTGCTGAACCAAGAGAATTTTCAAGTCCTTTGCTTTCCCCAGAAACATTGCAAGCTTATCATGGTAACGATGGAGTTGAGTGTGAGGAAAAGAGGCAGAAAGAAACTTGGTCGGTACCAGCTATTCTTATACTTACCACCCTTGTTGCTGTCTCTGGTTCTTACGTTTTTGGGTCTGCTGTAAGTTCACATTCACACGTTTTTGCTTTTGGCAATTTTATGAGAATTTGGAAGTACCATTGTCGGTGTGTGAATTTTGCAGATTGGATATTCGTCTCCTGCTCAAAATGGAATCATGGATGATCTCAATCTCGGCGTGGCTGAGGTTTGAACTTTGAATCACGACCTTTGTTTTAGTTTGTCATGTATTCAACATTGAACATTTAATGCCTTTTTTATTGGCCTCGTTTTGTGCAGTATTCGATTTTTGGATCAATACTGACGATTGGAGCAATGATTGGGGCTATCATAAGTGGTAGAATAGCAGATTACGCAGGTCGAAGAGCTGTAAGTTTATTCAATTTGTGTTTTGAAATGAAAGTTTCATGTCGTTAGGTATTTCAAAGGGAGAAAACAAGAGATTTGACACAAGTAAATTGTGAAGAAGCTTATGTAAGAATTCAAGACATAAGTTTTAGCTGAAAACTTTAAGATAATAGGTTTTTGAGTCTATCTATTTATATGGGTCATCTTACTCATTTCACCAAATGTAAGACTTAGAAGTCTCATTCTCTTCCTTAAGTGTGAGTCTCCGATACCATTAATTCTGATACACCGAACTATTTGAAGAAGAGAGAAAGATTTGGTATTAAAGAGTTCTGAAAGTTTATATAAGAAATTAGGACATCGTTTTTAACCAAAAACTTTAATTTAATAAGTTTGTAGATCATTCTACTTATATATTGGTCATCTTAAATTTCTAACAATTTCCCCCACCTTGAATTCCTAACGCATGTCTTACTTCAAAAACAGGCTATGGGTTTCTCCGAAGTATTCTGCATCTTGGGATGGCTTGCCATAGCATTCTCAAAGGTTTACCATCCTTACACGCCACTTTCATATAAGCCTATACAAGCAAAATATCGTTTCGATGAGCAATTAACTTGATGATAAAGTAAACCTTGAGATTTGCACACAAGTTAAGTCGTTGTTATTTGACACTTGGTGCTTGTTTGAAGGTTGGTTGGTGGCTTTACATTGGAAGATTTTTGGTAGGATGTGGAATGGGCCTTCTATCTTATGTGGTAATTGTTGTGACTCTTAGTTTTTCACAAATGCAGTTCGAGAGGAATTCAGTCACTCAAAACAAAAACAAGTGGGTTTGTTTCTTCTGTTTCCATAATAGGTTCCAGTTTATGTAGCTGAAATAACACCCAAGAATCTCCGAGGGGGATTCACCACAGTTCATCAGGTAAAAAAGTTATGATTCTTTTCTGAGTATCACTTTACTCCCATTGCAAGTAATAGGCTTATTTTAAATCCCTATCTGGAGTTTCTTTTGACAGTTAATGATTTGTTGTGGGGTATCATTAACTTATCTTATTGGAGCGTTCTTAAATTGGAGGATTTTGGCTCTAATAGGTAATGCTCATATGCATGGTTTTCATCTATCAAAGTGAAATTAACAAAGGTTGCAATGTAAGTGGCATTTTCTTTCTTTATCTCAGGAACTATTCCCTGTCTCGTACAACTTTTGGGTCTATTCTTCATTCCCGAATCTCCTAGATGGCTGGTGAGTTGTTTGAGATATTTTTGTTGATATGCTGTGGAACATGACATGATTCACACAAGCAACTGAGATTTTCACTCACTAGTGTCAAATAAATGGAATCACTACATGTTAGACAAACACATTGCAAGTTTGTGATAGTTAGAAATCTTCTGCAGGCAAAATTTGGTCACTGGGAAAGGAGTGAATCTGTTCTACAGAGTCTTAGAGGAAAGAATGCTGATGTTTCTGAAGAGGCCACTGAAATTAGAGTACATATAGTGTTTGTTTATTAGAGCGTTGGGGTGGTAGAACAAGCCTAAGAGTGTAACACATTATTTTGTGTTGTATTTGTTGTAGGATTTTACCGAAGCCCTTCAGAGCGAAACAGAAGCTACCATTTTTGGCTTATTTCAGTTGCAGTATTTGAAGTCACTTACTGTGAGCTAAGCTTTCTAAGATATATATCCTCCTTCTTGCAGACATTCTTGTCCTTTTTGCAGATTCTTATGGTATTTTTTATTTACTTTGTTAGGTAGGAGTTGGTCTTATGATACTGCAACAGTTTGGAGGGGTTAACGGCATTGCTTTTTATGCAAGTTCTATATTCATCTCTGCTGGTACATGCATGTTTTTTTTAATGCTTCCAACATATGACTGATAAGGAAGATGGCCATGAGAATATTAAACTTACAACACAATTGTCAGGATTTTCGGGAAGTATTGGAATGATAGCAATGGTTGCAGTTCAGGTTCTTCATTCTCTTCATACAGTTCATTCGCATGCCTTCTTAATGTTGTATAGAATGAGATAATATGCCACTGTCTTGGTGAGGCTTCTTTTCACTTGTATCTTCATAGATCCCAATGACAGCTTTGGGAGTGCTTTTGATGGATAAATCTGGGAGACGACCACTTCTGCTGGTAGAAAAAGATGATGTTTTGTTTCTTCTGTTTTGTGCTGATATGTAAGATCTGAATCCAAAATGTTTAGCTTTATGCAGGTCTCTGCTTCAGGAACATGCTTAGGATGCTTCCTTGCAGCCCTATCATTCTTCTTGCAGGTTCTTTGAATAACAAAACAAAACCTGCTCTACCATGTTTTTTTTTTTTTTCTTTTTTCACTTTAGTTATTTCAAAATGATCAATTAATTGAGCTTGCCTCATGCAGGACCTACATAAATGGAAGGAAGCCAGTCCCATTCTGGCACTTGTCGGTGTACTGGTGATGATTTTTCAATAACAATGTTTAAGCAATAATGCACCATTATTTGAATCTTTGACCACATTATGCAATCTTATGCATTTAATTGGATAATAATAACAATAACAAAACACAAATTCAAATTCATTACTTTGTTTTATGATATTGAGATGACATGACAGAATGTTACCTGTGTTGAAATAAATCCACATATCTGATATCACTGTCTGGTTTGAGAAACAGTTATTTTTTGAAATGATCAGGTATATACAGGATCATTCTCTCTTGGCATGGGGGGAATCCCCTGGGTTATAATGTCTGAGGTAGTTTCTGAACACATATATGAAACAAAAAATGGAGATCATGAGAAGTTAATGAGTGTAGTGAATTACCTTTTTTTATGATCCCCAGATATTTCCCATTAATGTGAAAGGCTCTGCAGGAAGTCTTGTGACTTTGGTTAGCTGGTTGTGTTCTTGGATTGTGTCATATGCTTTTAACTTTCTCATGAGTTGGAGTTCCGCAGGTAGGTTCATTCATGCTCACTCTTAATTCCTTGTGAGAATACTTACTCCACCCATAAAAGAGAAAACCAAAATGGACCACAAAAAGAAACAATACCAAGAAAGCAAAAACTCACATTATGTTTGTTCAGGAACTTTCTTCATCTTCTCTGCCATATGTGGCTTCACGGTTCTGTTCGTGACAAGACTGGTGCCAGAGACCAAGGGGCGTACACTAGAAGAAATTCAAGCATCCCTCAAGAGATGAATTTGTCACATTTATAAAGAACACAAAAGGGGCACACTTGTATTTCTGAACAACTCTACAACTTTGATCCGAAAAGTACTTTTTCAAATAAGAACGGATGTAGAAATGATTTGAATAACCAGCAATTTAATTTTCGGACCCACGTCATGTTTCTGGTAGGATCAAATAATACAACTTTGTTTTTCGAGAACATATGAATGATCATTGCCTGGGTCTTGGAGCAGGAACAACCTGCGCAAACTCCAAGGGTGAATGTCTGTGCCTTGCAAACGCGCTTATTCAAATTCAAAGACCTGGGAATTGCAGTTTGTTAATTTTGTTAGGGTGGTCAAACGGTGACAAGAGAATATCCAAAATAAAAATTGTTTTCTAATTTTTGACAGCAATTGAATCCTTGACTAAAACGTGTATGACCATAAAAATAGTAGAAAATAAATGAAAAAAATTTAACCCACAGAAAAAAGAAAGAGTCCAACGTGGGACCCGGCACCGTTTGCTCCATGAGGGATTCCAGCTCATACTCTGAAACAAACACGCCCTTCCTTTTCTTGCGTTTTGTTTGGTTGGCACTCTCACTCTGCCACCCCATGCCCATGCTATGCTTTCTTTCTCATTTTTATTAATACCTTCTTTCTCTTCTTCTCTTTCAAAAATCCCTTCTCACCAATTCTTACAACTGCTTCTGCGTTTTGATTACGATTATGATTATTGTTACTATGCGATGACAACCTCAATCGGTATCTCCCTCTATCCTCCTTTTCTTTTCTCCATCGTCTTCCCTGCCATGATCAAATTGTTCAAGAGAAACACCTCCACTGACACGTGTCACCATCATCACCACTATCACCACCACCCACTTTTGGGCCTGGAGCTCGCCACCACAGACATCCACAGGCCTCCCAACGTTCTGGAGTCCGCCATGTTAAGGCCCAACAGCAACCCGCCTCAGCCCAAGAAGACACAGATTGGATTCCTCGATGACGATGTGGTTTGCACCGTAAGCGGTGGCTTGGCCTCCTGCACCGAGAATCTAGGTTTTGAAAGCTCCGATCAAATCAACAGTAATTGCATGGACGAGGATGTGATCGATGATGAGGAGGACGAGGAGGTTTTCCGGAGGAGGAAGACGGTGAGGGCCGAGGGGAGAGGGAAGGTGAGGACATTTCCACCGCCGCTGTCGTCGCTGAACCGGAACGGTAAACCGAGTTTTTATCTCCGGCCGGTGAGGAAAGATGGGAGGTTGGAGTTGACGGAAGTGAGAATAGAGCGGGCGGAGATTCTGCATGCGTGGCGAGAGAACGGGCGGTTGACATTGCGTCTGGTGTCAGATCTTGAAGAGGAAGAGATGATGGAAGAAGAAGAAGATGAAGAAGAAGAGAAAAGGATAGAGGAAGAGAATGTGGGAGAGTGGAGGCTACGTGGTGTGGGAGGGAGTAGCGAAGGGTTAAGGAGGTGTCACGAAATGGTGAACCATCATCACCATCACCATGTTCATGGCAGCATGCGCATGTGTGGAATCAGCATTGTGTGAGGGTTGGAGGACACGTGGCATGGGAGTTTGAAAGGGAAGATAGAATGTAGATGCAGTGAATGAATGATTTGAACGTTGGAATTTGCACTGCGAAAATTGGCAGAAGAAAGGTGTTGGATGTGTATAGAGAGAAAACATGCATGCATGCGGTGGTGTTTGGTTGCGGGAAAACGACACTGTTCAGAGGTCCACACACACTGTAATTACTTTAACTGCGTTTTGTATTCTTAGGCAGAGAGAGAAAAAGAGAGAGAGAGGATGTTCCACACGGAGAGCGATTGCACTGTATTTACCAAATTTTGAAGATTTATGTTAGATGCTCAAAAACAATTCTTGAACATGTTTTCTTCAGTTTTTAAGGTTGTTCAAACCAGTTAAAGTTCTCGAAAAAATTGGCCATTTAATTAACCCAGTGGCTTCTAATTTGAACTCTCAGTAATTTCATCTCTCACTCTCTTCAATTTTAATTGGATTGTTCTATACAAGTTAGTTCATGGTGTGTGTTGGGTTGATTTATGTTCTGTCAATCTGAAGAAAAAATGTTCTGGAAATTGAAGAAAGATGGGTTCTGTTAATTTGAAGAAAGTGGGACTCAGATAGTGGGTAAGTGGTTCGAAAACTAGTTCCAGTAGTTTATTTATTTATTTATTTCTTAATGAGATTTAATATAATTATTGTTATATTCAAATAAACAATTTAGTTATATAATTATATTCATGTAATTATATATAGTTTATAGAGATGATATTTAAATAAAAAACATGTGTACAATTCAGAAATGATTAGTAGAATAGGCCAATATACATAGTGAAAAATTAATTAACTTAAAAATTAATCTAACCTGAAAATTCAGAAAATTAAGAGTATAGATTTTAACTTTATATCTTTCAAATACGAACAAATGTGTACAATTTTCCAGTACAGTTTTTCCAGTTTTATGCTCCATTAATATAATAATACTAATAGATGATGTTAGTATACTAATTAAACTACAATCTAATCCATGAATATTATGTAATGCTACAAATGTGAACTTTAAGACGGTGATTGTAATAAAAACTTATGATTTTTTCAATTGCACTTCATTATTCTATATATTGAATTATTGTAGTTTAAAAATGTAGTTATATATATATAATACAACATCATTACATAAAGTTTTTTACATCATCCTCATTGCCCAAAGGTAGTGATGAAATGTTACTGTTTTAGTGCACATTCTTTCCATTTTTAACAGGAGATGAAAGTAGAGATAAGTCTTTATTTAGATAAAAAAAAACCAAAGCAAAAGGGTGAGCAGATATAGCTTCAACTTGTTATCCATTTATAGGTATACTACCAACATGACTGATATTGTTAGTTGTGAACTGCTGAAAGATCTGAATTTGGTGTTAAGGACACACATAAACAAAATAAACTTAAGAATAAAAAAAAAAAAAAAAAAACTAAAAAAGAAAAAAAAAAAAAATATTAAAGAAAAAAAAAAAAAAAAAAAAAAATTGGATAAAAAAAAAACATAAAAAAAAAAAAAATAAGAATAAAAAAAAAAAAACAGCAGCTTAAAGTGAATAAGCTGACAAATATTAATGAATTACTACTTAAAGTGAATATGTTACATAAATATCATGAATATTAAGGAACTATAAATTAAGAATCTATCACCGTAAAAAAAAAATTAAATAAATATTTGGTCGTTAGTTTCTTTGTGTTTATTCAATTTAGTTTTATTTTTATTTTGCGTTCAATCAGATTTTTATTTTTGTCAAAATTTGGTCAATTTGATCATTTTTATTAATGGTATTTACATTTTCAATTCAATATTTATATTTGTTATTTTTTTCATTTTAGTATCAATTTTGATTAAAATGAATAATTTTGTCTCTTTCGAATTGACATCAAATTGAATATCTTTTATAAATATTATACTACTATTTTTTCTAAATTTGACATTTTTATTAATTATTTTTTAAATTCAATTATAAATTATTAATTTAATTATAAATTGAATATAATTCTTAATTTAATTGTTAAATAGAATAAAATTATTCAAAATATTATTAAAATATAATAATAAAATGTTTTATTCTAATATTTAAATTCTAAAATACTAAATCTTTTAAAATTGGTATTTAAAAATATTACAAATATTAGAAATATTTTAGAAAAGTATACTAATATTTATAAAAATAACATTTAAATACAAAACATTTTAGATTTTAAAACATTCAATAGTTATATTTTAATAATATTTTAAATAATTATATTCTATTTAACAATTGAACCTAAGAATTATATTCGATCTATAATTAAATATAATAATTTATAATTTAATTTTAAAAATAATTAATAATAATGTCAATTTTAAAAATAAATATATAATATTTATAAAAAAAATTGGTTTCAATTTGAAATGGACAAAATTGTTCTATTTTAACAAAATTTGTGACTAAATTGAATAAAAATAACGAATATAGGAACTGAATTAAAAAATAACGAATATATAAACTAAATTGAACAAAAATAATAATAATAAAATTACAAACTGACACGTGACATTGACATTGACATGTGACACAATTGTGAGTTGATATGTGAATAATTTGTTTAAAATTAAAAAAATTTAAAAATTTAAAAACAAAAAGAGTTGACACGTGACATGTATTGTTAGAAAATATTAAATATTTTAACACCGTTAGTAAAAAGGACCAAATTGATCAAAAGTTGACAAAAATGAGAATCTAATTGAATGTAAAACGAAAATAAAAAACAAATTGAACAAACACAATAAAAATAACAACCAAATGTTTATTTTAAAACTTGCAAATATATTTCAGATATAGCTCTGTCAAAGAATAAGGAATGAATTAATTCATTTTGGACACTTGTCTTATTTATGCCACATCGTTTCATTTTTAAATTAGAAAACAACCTAAAATGGAATGGAAGTGCAAATGTAAAACAAGACTAATAAAGACTATTCATGCTATATTTGAAATATAATGTTTGAAGTAGTTTTTGTAAAATTAGAAAAATTACTAGAATTTTTCATATTACAATTAGATTCTTTTTGGAAATTTGTTAAAATTTTTAATTGATAGGTAATTTTTTCGTAGATAATTATTTCTTACAAAATTATAAAATTCGCAAATATTTCCTATATTTTTTTTTTCGAAAAATATTTTATACAAAATATTTTGTAAAAGAATTAGTAATAATTTATTACCTTTTTTTCCGCAATAAAATTTGTAAGTATTTTTTATAAAAAAAATTTAAAATAAAATTAGCAAAAAATATAAACTTTTTTAATAGTGAAAATCTTCTGACCATGATCAATTTTATACAATATAACATAAACATAATCAAAAGTCAAAACTAATGCTCAATATCCTATCTTACCATGTCACCAATAAAATTGTAATATAATGAAATTGTTAAGTTTTTTCATTAAATTTTAATAACACAACCTCTCAATGACCAACAGACCCACAATGAACACTTGCAATTGTCAAATTAACCTGCAAAATGCAAGTTAGACTGCAAAACCAAATTCCAGTGTCGAAATGTGATTCGTCATAACATTTCTTAAAAACCCAATATCTCTCTAAAGTCGTCTTCATGATACAGAGAATGGTTTATATGACTCAAATTACCTCCTTTTGAAGTCCAAGATATTGTCTAGTTTTCTCTACAAGTTGAGTCCTCATGTTCATGTTCCTATCTATGACCTAAAATTCAATCAACAATCAATATAATAATCTATCTTAAATAACTTCATAAAAATCTTAACAAAGTAGAAAAAAGAAAAACCATGCAAAAAGTCTCTTAAAAAACAACATATTAAACCATAAATAAGTCAACTATAAGAAATGAAAAATCTAAAACTTTTGGGAACGGGAAGAAGCGGGAAAATGCTCCTTATAAATTTATACTCACTTTACATAAATTTGAAAAAATGAATTGTCCTCTTCATAAATACTTGAAGCAAGAAAGTTTAAAAAAATTTGGAGGATTCACAATGACTATATTGAATAGTTTTTGGTAAATAATCTGCTTTTGAAATTGAGTATTTCATGCGTGTAAATGATGGAGGATGTATAGTTGTTGATGAGATTGATTAAAATATCTACATCATCACTAACAAGTTTATGTGTGGCTAATGAAGAAATAAATCAGGATTAGGAGAAAAAATAAATCAGGATTAGGAGAAAATTTGAAAAAGAAAAATCGTCGACAGCAGGGTTCGAATCTGCGCGAGCGAAGCCCAATAAATTTCAAGTCTATCTCCTTAACCACTCGGACATATCGACGTTATTGGTAAATTTAAGATCCATTTATATAAAATAACTTTAAATATTATGATTTATTGCAAAAAATTCGTCGACAGCAGGGTTCGAACCTGCGCGGGCGTAGCCCAACAGATTTCAAGTCTGTCTCCTTAACCACTCGGACATATCGACGGTATTTGTTTATACATATACATCATATAAATAAAATTATTTAGATCATGTGAAACATTTTTTACTCTTCTTACCAAAAAAATTAATACTTGATATTTTTAATTCAAAATAATTGAAATTTAAATATCAATATGTATATGAAAGTTTGAATTAGTTTTATTAATGATTCTAGTTTATTTTACTTTACCAGTACTGTATGCTTCCTTGTATAGGATTATCTTTTATATTGTAACAAATAAATATCTTTAATATATAAATTAAAACTAAGTTTCATAAAAATAATATTATAATTAAAATATTTAATAAATTGGTATCGTGGGGAATAAATATATCAAGTGTTCTTTCTACTGTGATGACTTGTTAACGTAAAGAAAAATTATAACAAAAAAAATGTTATTGGAATATTTATATTTGCAAAAGATGTTAGAACTCTTTAAAAGTGTTTAGTCATTCAAAACCACAAAGGAACAACGAATTGACGAAGTTTGACATATAGTTTAACTAAAAGGTGAGTTTAACTCAATTATATGAAGTGGGTTACTTAACATATGACAAAATATTAGATACAATATTTATTATCTATTTTTTTATCTTTGTTTATTCTAGTTTCCTTTTCAATAAAACTTTTTTTTATCATTGCAGTTGAAATGAAGACATAAATTAGGCAACAACATGTACTTACTAACACATTTATTTGATTATAAATTCAAAATGTTTGCGATCTTAATTAATTTCATTTTTTATTTGATTTTATTTGGCCATGAAATTTTTTCATTTGACTGGATCTCACTTCAACTGAAATTACTTACGATATATTAATTGCAGTTGATTATTTTTCAATAACTAATTGATTAGAAGATGCTGAAGTTATGTCTTTAAATATAATATTATAATATATATAATGAAACTTTGTTGAAAAAGTACAAGATTGTGATTTGTAAGATTGTTGAAGATCCTTATATAATCATAATATAATATTTGTAATTAATTAAAATTTATTTTGATTAAGGATTAAATATTTTTTTAGACTATTATGAAAAAAATATGTTTCATCCTTAAATTAAATTATAAAATATTTAGTCTATATATTTTGTATAAATTAATATAAAGCACAATTTCTAACCTTGTTTGATGGAACATATCAAAATGGACTGATGGGTTGAAATCTTCAACTCAATCAGTCCATTTTAATACGGGCTGACGGAGTGACGCATTTTGTCACTCATAATTTGAGTAAAAAATCACTCTTTAAATAAAAACATTTTTTTTTATAAATATTGTATATTTAAATTGCCAATCAAAGTGTTTTAAAGGTAAGAACATAATAATGATAATGTTTTGTCAATAAAAATCATAACAAATACTACTAACTTAAATTTAAATATGCATTATTCTTTCACTTAACTTTTCATCCCCTTCTACTTTCCAAAATTGAACCTTTCTCTACAAAAGTTGTACCAATCTCTTCCAAGAACAACTTGATTTACTCTTCTACCATTCTTCCATATTATCTCCCATTCTTCTTCCACATTGTTTGGTAACTTCACTCCAATACTTGATGCTTCATTTATAAATTCATCTTTCACCACATTTGTTGGAATAACCTACCCATTAAAACTTATAGTTAAAACAAAGAAAAAAAAAATACAATTAAATAACAAAAACATATATTATAAATGTTATAACTAACCATTTTTTTCCATATTGGCAATTGTTCATCAAAAATATTACTTTCCCATAACATTCTTTTAGTGCCCTTTTGAATCCTTGAAGTGGTTTCTAATGGTGGCCTTGGGACTCCAATTGGGGTTATAGAAAACCTAATTTTGAAGGTACCTTGTCCAACATATTTAAAATGAACCAATGTTCCAACTTCAATGTGGTAGAAATCCTTCAAACTATTCATACCATTGTTAAAATAAGCACAAACTTTATTGTTTATTGTAATAACATCAATTTCCACAGCAAAAATATTGCCATAATCATCTTCAAGTATAACTGCTTTGCCCAGTTCATTACTCCATGTGTTATAGAAACTTTTTGGAATTCTTACTCTGCTCTGATTTATATATTTTACAAAAGTAAAATATGTTAGATATTATATATGATTGAGTGGAAATTAATTATATAAGAATAAGAAAATTTTTATGTAGTAATATTTACCTCACAAGCACGAATTATTCCTTCAAAGTATGCATCTGTGTAATCATTTATTTTTCCAAATTGTTGATCCATGCTCTGTGTGTAACATAAAAAATATATATTTCAATGTCAAATATAATTTATTTGTATATTTTTTGTCCTCATTGTAAGACATATCTAACAAGTAGTTTGTTCATAGAACATACCAATATCTTCTTACAAAAATGCATTTTTTTAGATAGCACATAAAAGTGGAAGCATTATTTTAGAATGAGAAACTTAATAATTGATAAAGAACATTAATTTCACGTAGAACACTATAAATGATTTCTAAACAAAATTATTTTTTCATCCCTTTATTAAAGAAAAATCCAAAAGACAAATGTTTAATGTTTTTAATAAAGATAAATAAGTAAAATAATATATTAAATGTTTTATATGAGAAATTATAAAGTACTTTGAAAAGGGACCACCAACATTCTCTAGAAGGTGCATTATAATAAAGATAAAAAATTATTATTTAACAAATAAAAGACAACAATAAATTTAATGTTTTTAATTTAAAGCAATGGTATTGAGAATCATGAAATTGGTATTTCAGTGTATGTTTAAATAAAGTTGTCAACTTTATATATATATATATATATATATATATATATATAT
>Ga0099822_1008179_pt1 | contig 13400 bp, 5 predicted proteins | sample CowpeawhiteBW_FD_76839 | JGI IMG/M metagenome (GOLD analysis project Ga0099822, IMG submission 76839) | Root nodule microbial communities of legume samples collected from California USA - Cow pea white BW | ecosystem: Host-associated > Plants > Roots > Nodule | place: USA: California | collected... | reverse complement strand
ATTTTCAAATTTTGTTTAAATTTTATTATTTTATCTTTTTTTAAAAATATTATTTTAATATAAAAAAAAAAAATTTTTTAGTTTTGGAAAAAACTAAAAAAAAAAAAAAAACATGTGCTTGTTTTTGTCATATGACCAATCAAAGTCATGTAACAAGAAATTGGGGCGAGAATCATATAAGACAATACCTCTTCTCATGTCTAGTCAGCGTATTTTCAGCGTTCATTATGTTATTATTTGGTTTCTATCTATTAATTATGATGCTACAAAGAAATCCAGAATTTACTTAAATAGGTTGGTAAGATATAAAAAGAAAAAAGTTTTTTTTAACTCGTGACACGTAAATTATCAACGTAAATCACGACTTCACCTATTTTGTTTTGTTTTTATTAAAAACATCAATGATTTTCTAAAACTGTTTGAATTTGTTTTTAAAATTTTGTGGAAATGATCTCTCTCAAAGATAGAAGAAAACCATGCTCATTAAATACGTGAAAGCTATCATTAGTCAGTTATTTAAAGAAATTACTGCATTGTCATGTTTCAAGGCTAAAAAAACTAACCTATTCTCTTTCTAATCAAATGTACCTGAAATTGTATTGTTATAATAAAAGCTTATTAATTATAGTTGCATGGTTAGTCAAGAAATTTACATGCTGCCAAAACCTACTCTAAACACATTAAGAACACAAAATTCTACTCATAAATTAATTATTTAAAGGAAAAAAGTGGATAAGGATTGTTACAAGAACAACAACTCCCTTGCTAAAAATTAACACAAATTAATTATGCGTTCAAATATTGATAATACGAATTAGTACAAAATCAGTAACTTATATAATTGAAATTTTAAACATATATAATGTGATATTTTCCACATTTTAATTTCTCTTACATTTTTCAGAGAATCATAAAAATATATTAAAAACAAAAATAGACTTATTATAATAAAAACATTTAAAAAATAAACATGATGTTGCACCGTTAACCTTGTGTGTAGATAAAAAAAGCCAAATAGTATGAGGAAAGAAAGAGAATTAAATATACATAAAATAAGAGAGAGAGGGGGAGAGTGAGAATTAATAGAAAAAAAAAAGTTTAAATTAAATTGTTTTGATTGAAAAATATATAAATATAAAATAAGAGAATAGTATAATTACCTTTTTACCTTAAAATATTTAAATTAAATTGTTTTAATCGATGTTTTTCTCAACTTAATATAATATATCTACATTTTGGTTCCTTACTTTAATGGTCAAGCTTTTATTTTGCAACTTAATACAATTTTTCATCTACTTGTTTAAATATGTGAAGTGTTATTAGAACCATTTTTGTCCCTTATTCAAATATCCGAAGTTGTTTTTGCCAATTATTCAAATACATACTAATCGGAACATGTCTGCCTTTTATTCAAATTTCTCTTCCATTATTCGAATAATAATGCAAGTTATTTGAAATTTTGAGTTGTTTATTTGAATGAAACTTTGAGTTGTTTATTTGAATTTTTTTTTTTATTCAAATATCTTATACTTCAAAATTGGGTGAATTGTGCAATTCAAATATTTTATTAATGGCTTAATTATTGATTTATATTATTTTTATAACAAAAAGGAATTTTGGTTTTGAAATAATATATATATATATATATATATATATATATATATATATATATATATATATATATATATATATATACACGAAACGGCAGAGTACAGAACTTGCAGAGGTAGGAATTTCCTTTATAAATTCGCCGACAATCAGAGCCTCTTCCTTCCCTTTCTTTTTCCTTTACTTTCAACCAAGGGAGAGAGAAAATAAAATAGAAAAAGAAAATCGCACAAAATAATCAGAGAGAAAAAGAAAAGAATAAAAAGAAAAAACACAAACTTTCGAAACGATCGTGTTTCGTGTGAGAGGAAGATGAAGAAGTGCGAACTGTGTAAGCTTCCGGCAAGGATTTTCTGCGAGTCAGACCAGGCCAGCTTATGCTGGGACTGCGACGCAAAGGTTCACGGCGCAAACTTCTTGGTCGCCAGACACTCGCGAACCCTCCTCTGCCGCACGTGCCACTCTCCCACGCCGTGGAAGGCCGCCGGAGCCAGACTCGCTAACGCCGCCTCCATCTGCCACCGCTGCGCCGCCTCGGCCGCGGAAGAACCAGACGAGACCGAATCCGGCAATGACGAGGAACCAGACACCGAGGACGACGAGGTCTCCGGCGAGGAAGACGGCGAGAACCAGGTGGTGCCGTGGTCCTCCACACCGCCTCCGCCGGCGAGCTCCTCCAGCAGCGAGTGCTCGTCCTTCAGCGGGTGCAAAAACGAGGACGACGAAGGTGCTTCTGTTTCCGTATGTGAACCGGAAACGACAACATCCTCGTTGAAACGACAACGCGAGAACAACAACGACGACGAAGACGGCGTATCCGGCCGTGATCCGCAGGTTTGCTTTATTTAATTTTTGTTTCCGACGAGTAATAATAATCGCTTATTTTTATTTATTAATTAAATTATTTCCGTTGGTTTATTGCGTGAAAGCAGCGGTTTGGAAGGGTTGCGCATCTCAACGGAGGTGGCGTGTGACGGAGGATGATCGTTGAAGGAGATTTCAATTTTCAACCACTCGCTACGACGACGTTTGGTGTTGGGGAAAGTAAGAGTCTCTGAACCGTACGATGGGCGAAGATATTTTAGGTCTTTCATCATTAACTTCTAATCTAACCGCTTACAATAGAGTAGTGGTTTTTTACTGTAGGATGATTATGATGTTGTGTGTTTAACAACAAGTTTTCCTTTATTGGTTTCTAATCTAAGACAAACGTTACCATATGATCTCGATTGTAACCCTTTTATATTTCTATCTAAATAACATCTCCGATTAATTTTTGAGTTTTTGATTATGAGAATAGGATTAGAAAGAGATGATTAAGAAAGTGGGAGTGGTTAGCATTTAGCGGTGGTTAGAGACGTTGGTGAAGTTGTGGCTGTGTGAAAGTGAAGATTTTTTTCTCTTTCCTTAAAAGGGTGTGATGGAGGGGATGTGCGTGTCATGTTGTAGGACCTCACAGCACAACCACAACCAAGTGTAGTGTGTGAACAAAATGAAGAATAATGAAAGGTGCAATGCATCACTAGCTACTACACATTTATGTTTACGTGTACGAATAGGTAGGGCTCAAATTAGAGATAAGTGTAAAGTGAAGAAACCCCAATTTCTATTTGAATCAATGATGCAATCTATAAATAGAAGGGGAGTTGAATGCGATATAGCGCACTACTTCCTTGTCGCCTGGTGCCTGCATCTCTCAACATAAAGTCACCAATTAACTAATCAAATGGTTTCATTGCAATCGGCATTGTTCTAAATTCAAGATCCTGAGAAGGTTGGTGTGGCCAGAAACTATACCATAATATGGTATTTTTTAAATTGAGGTTATCTTGCATGCGCAATTGCCATCATTTCTTAATTTGGGGTGTAATTATGCACCCTGAGTTGAGGTATCTTAAATGTGTATTGATATGTCAAGTAAATTAGGTTGATTTTCTCTATCATGCATGGCTTCACAATTTATTATATATTTATCCCAATCCATGGGTTCATGGAATCTGACTTCAAATGTTTCTGTTTTTTTCTTTAAACTAAATAAAATAATAGATTTGTTTCAGCTAATCTTACACATCATCGCAACTCTATGATCATCAATAAAATAGTTAACAAATAGGATTTATATTCTAAAATCGCTCGTGATGATAAATTATGTTCGTTATTGTAAATAATTTTGGATTATATAACTTAAGCATCGCCTACAGTTTGCATTTTTAAGGGAAATTATAATAGAAATATCTTTTAGTTCTTCAGTTTGTCAAGTAGTGCCAAATTGGTCTTCTAGCTTTTCTTTGTCTTAATTTAGTTCTTGATTTATTTTAAATGATTCAATTTGGTTATTGGTTATTGTCGTCAATTTTGACCAAACGATATTAAAATCAACATCACGTGTCAATTTTTTTTTTTAATTTTTAATTTTATTTTTTACACATGTTACTTCATAGTTGTATCACGTGTTAAAATATTCAATTTGGTCTCTACTAGTTTTAATTTAGTCCTAATTTTTGTAAAAAAATGAAATAATATTATCTCTTCTTAAATTGAAACTCAATTTATTTTTTTATAAATTTTATGATGATATTCTTACTAAAATTGACATTTTTATTAAATATTTGTAAAAATATTTTTAAACAAATTTTTTGTTTTTAGTTTTATTATTAAATAAAGTTAAACCTCAAACCTAATTTCAATAATTAACCATTTTGTCATCGTGTGTAAAGGCATCAAATGTACCATATTATACAAACTTAGTGAAGATTAAGAATTAAATAGCTTGTCACAAATCGGTTTAAGAACTAAATTTCAAGTTCAAAACAAAATCAAAGTTTAAAATTTTATATAGAATTTAAAGTTAATTTAAAAATATTTTTAGAAATATTTAATAAAAACTTAATTTTAGTAAGAATATCACCATAAGATTTATATAAAAAATAAATTGAGTCTCAATTTAAGGAGAGACAATATTATTCCATTTTTACAAAAAATGGGACTAAATTGAAAATAAAAATAAATATAGAAACCAAATTGAATCATTTTAACACAATTGTGAAATGACAGTGTAAAAAAATTCAAAAAAATTCAAAAAAAAACCAGAAATTGAATCATTTAAAAAAAAAAGGATCATATTGAGACCGAACAAAACTTGAAGACCAAATTGACACTACCTGACAAATACAAAGACAAAAAAAATAATTTAACTAATTATAAATAACAAAATATTAGTTTTATTTGTTTATATTTCATAAGTAAAATAATTGATAGTGAGTAATGCATATCGGATATAATAGTGATTGTAAATAGCAATATTGTCAAATGTTTGGAATTCACCATGGCTCAATCACATGTTATGTATGATATTCTGCTTGACACATAAAATTGGAAATGTCAAACATTTCTTCATTTAAAAAAAAAAATCAGATAATGATGTTGAAACATTTTTTCGGTAACTATTTAAATATAGTTAATAAAAATATTATTACTTAATACTATTAATTTTGGTAATTTTCAAATGTCAATTACAATTTATTTATTTATGTTATATGATTTATAAGCTGGTGGGATTCATTTAAAAAGACCAAAAAAATGTAAAATAATTACATTGACGAAACATTTAAAACATACTTTGTATTTTTTTTTTGCTTTGGTTGATGGATCGTTTAAAAAGGTTGTTTTACTTTAATTTTTATGAAAATAAATTGTGTGGATTGATTTAAATTTCTAAATAAATAAATTCTTATTATTATTCTTTTACTCAGGGTAGGAATATCATAAACATTTCTGTTTGAATATGTTGAACTTTTATAAATATTGAACAATAATTTCATTCATGATTGTAAATGTAAAAGTTAAAATGCATGTTGTAAAACTTGAAAAGTGAATAAAGAATAAAATAATAAAATGTTAACATGATGAAATAAAGAAGCAAGTAAATCAATTTGAACAAAGAGAAATGACGTAAAATGAATAACTCTAAAGGCAATGAAAATAAATGACAAGAAATGCAAATGAAAGAAATTATCAAAAGAGAAAATACAAATGATAAAAGAAACTATAAATTCTTAATTAAGATATTATTTCTAAGTTTTTAATGTCATTTTTCTTGAAGATACAGGATTTTTCACTGTAAAGAAATTTTTTCTTGGAGACATGCATTCCTAATTTTTATTATATTAAAAAAATATAATAAAAATTGAAAATGCATAAATCAATAGAAAAATAATAACTTTGATATACTTTATAAACTTTTCAATTTTTCTTCTTCTCCATTAATCTTTGTTGTTAATTATCTTTTTTCTACTTTTTTTTTATTTATTTCTACCTTATTCCCTAAGATTTTTTTTCCTAAGAGAGGTAAGAATAAAGTGTGTTTATGTGAGTGATAATGAGAAAGAAAGGAAGAGAGAAGTGTATAAATTATTTTTTTTCTCGGTTCCTTTTCGTATAACAGATTGTGTATTCATATCACACATCCCATTATAATGTAATAATAACCTTAATTATGATGAACACGATAAGGAAGAAATTGACCAAGATAATATCACCTTACGTAATCAAATCACATCAAATTAGAGCATAATATCAATACAATCTCAATCATCATCACTTGTATTGACTTTAATCATTAGAAAAGATATTGCTTCTAATTATTAGAATCATATCACTATTTTCTCTTATGAGGAACAAAGGCTAGAAAAGCAAAGAGTCGGGATAAAAATACATTTGGTTGTTGGGCTCATGAGGAGGGGTGCGATAATTAAAAACAAATGAGATTCTTCCTTATTTTTTTTGTTTCCTTTTTTTCTCTTTTTTTCATCTCTTTTTTCTTTTTCTTTTTTGCTAAAATTAAAGTTTGAAAATTTTAGAAGAAAATTTTATTTCACCTTTTTTTTATTTACCATTAACTAAAAATATTAATTTTATTTTATATTTTTTTCAAAAATAAATTTATTTACGCAGACGAAATTGAGTATTGACCATGACGATTACATTAAATTACTAAATTATAATAAATAAAATTTATTTAGACAATTATAGTGTTATAGTTACATGTATGATAATGAGTCAGAAAATAAAAATTATTATACAAAAAATATCAAAACAGTATTCTACATGATAAAAATAAACAACAAATAAAAATATTAAAAAAATGGTCATACGAAAATAATTTAATAGATCGTTGAAAAAAATCGCACAAAGGAGAAAACAAATATAAGGTTAAGGGTATGGTAATATGAAAAAGACCTTGGAGATCCAGTAAAAATTTTCAAATATTAACCTAGTTGAATGGTTGAGAAATAACAAAAATTGTCTTAGAAAAAAAAAGGAATTTCTTCAAATGAACAAAAGTTAATAATAATAGAATAAATAAGATAAGTTTTTTATATTACCTAGTAAATGAAGTGTTTAGGCTATTGAACAATTAAATTGACATTGTTAAACTATACAATAAATAAAGATATTAAAAAAAAGTAGAAATATTCAATTGTGATAAATAAAAAATATTTATTTGACATACAATATTTGAACATAATTGCACAAAGGTTGCGATAACAGAAAAAATAACTTGGAGATATGAATGAATTTGATGACAAACCAAACAATTAAAAGAAATAAAAAAAATATAAAATGTGTAATAAATATATATTGTGACATCCCATTTAATAGAAATTTATAATAAATAAAACATCACATTAATAGTAAAATAGAAACTAATGGCAAAAAAAGCCCAAAGAGCAAGTTGAAAGCATAACAATACAAAGTTTTTCAAAAGAAAATAAAGAGTGAGGAATAACTAAGGCAATCTACTCTAGACTGTATGTAGCATCTTCATCTACCTACTCCACCTTAACATGCACTTCTTCTTCTGCTCCCATAAATATTGATGATCATCACACAGAGAAAAGTCAAACAAGAAACAAACACAAAGAGTAGGGTAAGATAGTGAAAACAATTTAACAAATAATTGAGCAATTATGAACACAACAACATGTGATAAAAAGAATACCAGACCCTTTAACTCAAGTATCCAGATACATGTAATGAAATCGGACCCATTGGAAACATGCCCTTGTGGTGGCCTCTACTGCTTTGCAGAGCCATTATCAATGAGTTTCACCCTACCACACACAAGGTGAATCCATAATCATCTAAGGTCATTATCATGCCTTAGACTAGAACCTCTTGTTACTTTCACCACATGAACTAGTTCACTTTATATGAGTTTGACTAATCCATTAGTGTCAGGATGTAACCTTACTTGATTCCTTATTTCATTACACACACTACAATAACACCACCATTAAATCTTCCTATGAGACTCATGAAATTACGTCAAGCACATATTATGTATATATTCTCACACATTCATTGTCATCACATACCAAGTACAACAATTTCAGTCTCATTACATCACACAAGACATACATGGAAGCATGATTTAAGGGGTAAATCAATGAATCATGGAAGCAATCAAGTAATTAAAACAATTATGCTATCAATCTCGCTTAATCTAAAGAGCTCTCGCTCAAGCAACAAGAGTCTCTCGCTCAAGCTAGAAACTTTCGTCTAGGCAAGATTGCAAACAAAGAGTACTAGAACATCTACGAGTTCTCGCTTTAGCTAGACCATCTTGCTCAAGCGAGATTACTCTCGCTCAAGCGACAACTCGAGACAAAGAGCAGGGACAAGTTTCAGCTATTCCCGCTTAGGCGAGAGCTTCTTGCTTATGTGAGAACAACATATCCACACGCTCACACATGCAAAGCCAAAAACCAGAGCATAAACACTACACAGTTCAATGCAAACATCAATCCAGCAACAGAAAACACATACAAGGGCTAAAACTAACAAACCATTTCAAAAACTTATAAACCCTAGTTTCCCTTACCTTGACAGATGCTAACCCAGCAAAACCGAGCCCCAACAAAAGAGTACCACAACACAATTGCAGCTTAAGAAGCTAACAAACAAGAACAAAGGGAGAAGATAATGAGGTTCATGACCACAAATCTGAATCAGACCAAGAACTTCATAACTGAAAAGAAAAGGAAAAGAAATAGAGGTTTTAAGTTCAACTTACACGGAGGGAAAGAACATTTGGTTAGCTCGAATGAGGATTTCGCAAAGGCCTTAGTTCAACTTCATTTTCAAAGGAGAGAAAGAATGAGTTGTTTGGGTTGAGAAGACAAAAAGATAAGTAAAGTGGAAAACTGAAAAGGTTCCTGAAAAAAATAAATGGGTTGGCTGGGCCTTTGTAATTTAAATGGCCCATACATATGAAATAAAAGTGGACCTTATATATATATATATATATATGAGTGTTTTTAAATTTTGAACACATTAAATATTTTCATATATCAATACCCTATCAGTGTGTTATTTCCATTTGTATAGTGTAATGCAAAAGATTCTAAAAAAATAATATATAATTATTATTTTATTAATATTGCAAAACTCTCTTAAGTCCTCTATCTGCATGAAATCGGTTGCTCTTGTTCTTATCTCGTCAAGAGTTTCTACAGGTTTTTTGCATGCCAATGTTCTTACAAGTCCAAAATCACCCTGTGAGGACCCTTCAAACTTTTAGCAAAGACTCCTTACTTTTCAGACTGAGAGGTGTGGTGTTCTTCAAACTTTGTGCCTTGAAGTTGAGATGTCTTAGGTCCACGTCTGTTCTAGACCGAGAGATGGTGTGCCTAGTTAGGCTTGAACCTACGAATATTTATCTTAGTTAACCTTGATGAATGACATGTGTAATCTTCCTTAACCCTAAGTCATAATTCCAATTAAAAGAAATTATCAGAGCCATCTTAGATTGAGAAAATCTAAGCCATCATAGGTTGAGATCTTCTAGGTTGTCATAGGTCTAGATGTACCTGACCATCATAAGTTGAGATGTGTGTTAAGCCAACATAGGCTAAGATGCACCAGGTCAACATAGGCTGAGATGTATCAGGCCAACATAGGCTGAGATGTATTAGGCCAACATAGGTTGAGATGTGTGTCAGACCAACATAGGTTGAATGTATAAAGCTAACATAGGTAGACCAACATAGGTTGAGATGTATGATGCCAACATAAGCTGAGATGTATCAGGCCAACATAGGCCGAGATGTACCTAACAAACATATAGGTTGAGATGTGTGTTAGGCCAACATAGACTGAGCTATATCAAGACATAAGTTGAGACGTACCAAGCCAACATAGTGATGATAGTAGAATTAAGATACCTTCTATTTGGATATCAGTCACCTTTATATACCTGGTCTTCATTAATTACCTTTAGAGACATTTAAAACCCTTTATAAATACTAATGAATACTCTATTGTAACTATCACAACATTAAAAAAGCAAATTATTGCCTTGTCTGATATTAGCATGTCCTTGTTTGATATGTTTTCATCTTAATATATGACCGAGATGTATGCAACCCTTCATCTCAAACTTACCAAATTATCTGATCAAGATATATCAAACCCATATTAGTCTAAACCCATATTACTCTAAATATATCAAAAATACCGCGATATGTATTAGGCCTACGTAATACAAATATGAACATTTACAACATATAAACTCAGGAATGCACTAATCAAATAATTAATCTGAAAGGCACCATATTTATTAAATAATGTTTTCTTAAATCTAACTTAAAATAAAATTTCGCTTAAATGTCTAATATATGTATATTATATATATGTTAACATGTATAAAATGCTTAACTTATATTTTCTATAGGGAAAATTTAATATATTTTAAATTTCTTTCATTAAATCAAATACCCATTATGTATTTATGGTAATAATATTAAAAGTTAAATTCAAATTTGAAAAAAGAATTAACTTACGAATGAGTCTTGCAGGGTCAAATTAAGATAGCGAGGACGTGTGTTCGTCGGCGCGGGGCTGCTGAACGGCTGTGGTGTGCTAGTCGACGGCAGATAGATCACTGGTAGAAGGTGGGCACGTGATTAGCTGGAGGCAAGTGCGACGGAGATGGCGGTGCTTCGCAGTGACATGAAGGACAAAAGCTTTCAAAAAACGTGTAAGAAAGAAATACCTTTTTTTTTTTTTTTAATTTTTGAAAACGGCATTAAATTCCATTTCAATGACTGGGGTGCTATTGATGGAACACCTACTGCCAATTAATTTTATATCTATCTTCATATTTTCATACATATCTCAATTATCTTCCATGCATTATTACTAGTCACGGCATAAATAGTTCTATAGTGCCACTATCTTTCTCCATAAAAATTCCATTGGTTAAAGTGAAAATAACTTCGAGTTTATTTTGTTTCACATTTAAAATTTTATTCTTCTTTTAAAAAATTTGGAGGAAACTATTTAACGATGACTCCAAATTTTAATTTGTTAAAATCAAATTAATCAAAACTTTCAAAATTGTTAAAAACATAAAATGCTCCAAATCAAATGAATTATTCTCCAACTGAAACTCGAATTCAATGTTTTAAACAAAGTTGTGCCTCTAAATGAAATTGTGTAATTCAATATTTTCAATATTTTTATTAGAGTGTGTTTGGGAGAGTATTAAAAAATTAATTTTGGAAGAATCGATTATATAGACACATAAACTAATAATAATAATATTAATTTTTACTTGGATGTAAATTTTTTAGTTTAAAATCAATTTTAAAACCAAATATATCATTAATTTATTTGAAAAAAAAAACAAATCTAATGTTTGGGAGACCTTTTTTATTACTCATTCTTTCACTCCTCTGCCTATTCATAGAACCCACACTCTTCCTAAACTATTCACAATTTGCCTTCATCTTCTTGTTTTCACTTTCTCTCTAACTAGAACTTGAGCTCCATTCTGATCCATTCCTCTCTTCCTGTTGCAGCAAGCGAACCTGAGATCAGTTGATAACCTCTCCCCCCCAGCTAAGTCTCCCTCCCATCCACGTAAGTCAATTTCAATTTCCCCAATTCTCTTCAAATTTCAAATTCTGGAGTTCCATTCTTGCTAAATCGAATTAGGGTCCTATTCTCACTCTGTGAATCTATACTCCAGTTCCTAGGTTGTGCAATTGAGGTGCCTCCCTGTTGAAAGATATCCTTGCTAGTTGGTGATTGTTAAAGGTAAGGGAAGCTATCTGCTTTGCTTAAATTTCGTATAGAAATCATCTCTGATGACTTTGATTGCATGAATTTGTGCTTGTTTGATGCTTGGATCACTTGTTTGTGCTGAATTGGGATTTTTGGTGTGAATTTTTGGGCTCTACATGTGAAAACAGATTGAGAATCTGATGTTTTTGCCCAAGTGAGCAGCTCTCGCCTGAGCAAAAATACTAGAAACTCATTGCTGTTTATGTGCAAATTGTCGCCTAGGCAAGCTGGTTTCGCTTGAGCGAGAGACATTCTCATCTAAGCGAGACAATTTAGCCTGAGCGAGAATTCGCTCTGATTTTGAGTTGCCCTCTGCTTGGAGCCTCGCTCAGGCGAGAATGATCCGCCTAAGCGAGATAGCCCTCTCGTCTGGGCGAGATCTTCTAGCTTGAGCGAGAACCACTACAGCTGAGTGTTTAATTCTTTGTTTTAATGGATGAAGCTATATGTATGAATGTATAAATGTGAAATTAGCCTATAATATGCTTGGATTGTTGTGACTGGTAACATGTATGGTGGATTTGCATGAATTTGGATTGTGAGAAGATGTGGTTGAACTAGAATTTCAAGGGAAATTCCAAAGAGTATGTTTTAGTGTATGTACGAACATAAGGACTCACTATTGGGGTATCCTGAAACTCCAATAAACATTCACACTCAGATAGAGCATAATGGATTATGTCCAGAGGAGTAGTAAGAGGTCTTAGTCTTTGGACTTTATCAAGTCTTAGACGCGAAGGGGAATTACCCTATAAGTAGTTGGGTGATAATCCCTTAAGGCTAAACTCTGCAGAGTTTGGGAACAGTCACAGGTGCACGCCACCAAGAGGTCCAATGTCACTTACATAATCCGGATATTGAGTCTAGAGTCATGTATCTATGTTGTGATGTGGTGGTTTAAGTAATTCCGGTAAAAATGAGAACAATTGCCTAGTAATCATAATTGAACTGAATGTTTTCTCTTAATTAAGTTAGCTTACCCTTTTTGCTTGTGTTTGTTTCTTTTAGTGTGTTTTCTCCTTTGCAATGACCACCTAGTAATTGGTGTGAGCAGTGGAAGATACAGGCGAAGACACTCCCCTCTTGGATAGGAGTTGAACCCGTGGCATGGATATCCAGCAGTAGATTCTATTTCATGTTTTGCTTAAGAGTCGGATGTTTCGCTAACTCCTTTCTAGCATAGGCTGTAAATATAGTTGGTACTTATATGGTTATTTTGGATGACTATATTAATACATTATATTGGCTTATTTCTACCACTTGCTTTGTTTGATGATGATATAATGTTTTATTTAGTAGCGTAAAAACTATTAAATGAGATGTTACTATTAAAGTGTTAAAAAAAATTGTGGACGACACTTCAATTAAAAGAAGGTATTTGCTAGAGATTTAAAATCTCTAACGATAATTGATTAGAATAAAATCGCGGTAGATATTTAACATCATTAAAAGAACGCAAATATAGTTTTATTGTGAGAAGATTTAGTTTCAGACATTGGATTTAAAAAGTTTCAATTATTGGATGTATAGTTAACTATGATTTTAAAGTATAATTTTTTCTAAATTATATACATATATATATATATATATATATATATATATATATATATATATATATATATATATATATATATATATTTTTTTTTTATATTTTTATTTTTATT
>Ga0099822_1008177_pt1 | contig 13401 bp, 10 predicted proteins | sample CowpeawhiteBW_FD_76839 | JGI IMG/M metagenome (GOLD analysis project Ga0099822, IMG submission 76839) | Root nodule microbial communities of legume samples collected from California USA - Cow pea white BW | ecosystem: Host-associated > Plants > Roots > Nodule | place: USA: California | collected... | reverse complement strand
TTATTTTTATTATAATTTAATTAATTTAAGGTGAATTCTCTATGGTATTATTACTATATAAAATATGCATGTTTGATGTTGGTTATGTATAAGTAAGAAGAATCAAATTTTCTTTTATATTATGAGATGTATATGTGAAATGAGTGTATAATGAACATTTATTATTATTATTATTATTATTTTATAAACTTTATTCTAATAAACTATTTAAAAAATAAAAAGAATTCAATTTATAAGTAATTGAAATGTTATATTTTAATTTCTTAAAATTCCTAAAATCTCTCGCCATATTCATGTTGTTAAGTCTTTGTTTCTCTTTTATTGCATTGGCATTGGCATTGGCATTGAGTGTTGCATGGCAGAAGAAGAAAGCCATTGGAAGAAAGGGCTATGGGTTACAACTTCTAATAAAGAACATGTATTCCCCATTAGCCACATTTGGTTGTATTTTTCTTATTCCAATACTCTCTTCCTTGTTCATTGACATAACTTTTGTTTGGCCCTTTCTCTCCATTCTCCTATTTCGATGTGCTGGATTAGCCTGATTAGTTAGCCAAAATTTATTTACATTACATGTTTGTTGTCTTCATTGAATTATGTAATCAACTGTGATCATTATTGTAACGTCCCAAATAAACGGATAAAATCAATTTAAATAAAACACCACATATAAAATATCCAGAGAGTACAGAATTTTGGAATATGACGTACACAGTACTCCAACATATTCATACCAAAAGGAAAAGGCTCCACAGGCCTAAACGAGATACAAAAACTCGCCAAGAGCGAGAGAAACTACTACTACTACTACTAGGCTCCAAAAGCTGAGGCCCCCATAGTGAGCCTGATAGTCGTCCAAGATCTCATCAAATTGCAGCATCTCTATTATTATTACCACTGCCAGAGGTTCTCACATCTGCTCACATCAACAAGGTTGATGATCATCGCAAAGGAAGAAACCACACACAATCATATAAACAAGCAAAGGGTAAGCTAATGAAAAAGTTCTCATATCATACACTCAACATACAGTCTCATATTCAAGAATAAATGGCATACATCCACATAAGAGGCATCAAACCATATAAGACACCAAGACTTGACTATCTGGATACGTTCAATGAGGCACCACCACGAGACAGTGGAATTACGTCCTAGCAGTTTGGCGTCACCACGAGGCTTTCGCGGAATTACACCCTTACAAGAGGCACCACCATGTGGCCTTTGTGGAATTACGTCCTGGCCTTGAGGCACCACCACGACCCCCCGTGAAATATGTCCTTTTGTTGAGGCACCACCAGGAACTCCCCTTAAGAGGGTCCATGGGATTACGTCCAACAGATGAGGCGCCACCAAGACCTCTCACTACAAGAGTCATGGAATTATGCCCTACCCATACTTTATACATGTTCCACCCACCAATCAAGAATTTCTCATAACATTAATATCATGTATAAATAACAAATCATACAACTCATGCTTTCCAATTCATACTCGATAAAATAACATACCAATTCCATCTCAAACTCATATATTAATCATGGCATCATCACGCAACCCTTCTAGTAAAGCATTTAGATCAGACAAGCAAGCCACACATCAGTGAACCATTCAACAACAACGTCAAACCTGCCCACAACCTCGCTCAAGCTAGCAGGGCTCACTCAGGCGAGAGGGACCCTCTCACTCAAGCGAATCCCATCTCGCCTAGGCGAGGGCGCGACAAGAGAACAATGGGTTCTGCGACGTCTCGCTCAGGCGAGACCCTTCTCGCCTAAGCGAGATTGCACCTCGCTCAAAATGAAGCCAAGTCGCCTGGGCGACTATTCGTGCAAAAGTTTTTGGGCGAGCCCCCTGTTAGTCTCGCCTAGGCGAGGCATGCTCGCTTGGGCGAGAAAACTAGTGCCCGCCACTGTTTATTCACACAACAGATACACATACCCCAAACCCAAAAGCCAAACGACATTCTTATCACATCATAGTAGCATATAATCCACAGAACCATACAATAACAATAGGACAAGCAGAAAAACGACCTAGACAAATGGGCCCTAGCTTCCCTTACCTGGAAAGGGCTTATACGGGACCTCGACACCAACTGCGGAGTGCAACGGTTCGAGAAGCAGTCTCAGAAACTAGAAGAACAGCGGGGCAGAGAAAGAACAAAGTCATTATGGAACCCTAGAAGGAGAACACGAAAATAAGCTTCAGGGAGTACAGGTACAAGCTCGAGAAACACTTACATGGAGCGAAAAACAAAGCTGAGCTCGAGAAATCTTTGGCCAAGATCGGAGTCGAGCCCTAGCAGAGCGTTCTGAAAGGAAAGGGGCAACGCTTAGGGTTCTGTTTTGCAAGAATGAATCAGAATAGGAAACCCTAGCAGCTTTAGGGCTTTAGCACCCTATGGGCCAACCCTTAGGCCTAACAGATTAAGGCTAACCCTTAAACATTAGGGCAGAAATAAAACTGGGCCTTACAATTATATAATCGTTTGTTTATGTTTGAAAAAATAAAATATATTTTGAAATATTTATTTTCATAATATTTATAATAACTTATATTTTCTAAATTTTTAAAAATTGCAGCGTCCATGTACAATAATATATATCTTTTTATCTATATTAATAGAATAAAAATAATTGAATATTATATACTATTATGAAAATGTATAATGAATATTTATTATTAAATGTATAAGGTGATTATATATATATATATATATATATATATATATATGATCATTTTGATATACAGTAATATTAGATAGACTAAATACATTGTATTTTTTTGATAGTGTAAGAATTAAACTCTTAAGATTATTAATTTATTTTTCTCTTATTTGATTATTCGAGAAGTCAATATTAACATTATTTTTATATTGCAAATAATATTTTAAAGGCTCTAGAAGAGCTACTACACTTCTACAAAAAAGTCTAATAGAAACTTATTAAGTTCTTAAGATATTTCGTTACCTCAAGGGTACTTTGAATATAGTTTTATTTTTATCCAACTGATTCGAAATCAAATGAGTTATGTAGATGCAGGTTATTCATCTAATCCTCACAATGATTGATCACAAACAAAATATTTCTTCACATGTGGTGGCACAATGATTTCATGGCGGTTAGTGAAACAACTTATAATAGCAACATCGTCAAATCATGCAACTTTTAGCATTACATGAGGAAAAATGGAATCAACAACCATATATAAAAACAACAATGCATGCATTGCTCAATTGAAAGAAGGATATATTAAATATTTATTTACAAAGTCTTTGTCAAGGAGAATCTTTGAGCAATTGGTTCACAAGATTGGACTCGTCATCTTAAAGATGTAAGTTTACATGAAGGGGAGAGATAAAAGATGTGATGAATAATATTATATCAAAGAATGAAGAATGATGTACTCTTTTCTTTGACTAGGTTTTTATACCAAAGGAAGGTTTTAACGAGACACGTTCTTTGATCAATGGACACTCAAGAAAAAGTCTTATGAAATTTATGGATGTCCATTGAGTTGTTAGCAGTTACCTATGATTGATTGCTATTATGTTATCATTAACATTGTAACCATTGAGTTGTATCCCTTGGATTGTCTTTTATATCTATAAATAGAAACTTCTAAATTCTAATAAAGGACACACAGAAAATCAGTCTTTATTCTCTGTTCTCTTTCTCTCAGTTATTTTATATAATAAATTACTAGTTTAATAGTTTATATACCGTTAAAATTGTTATTAATAACTATAATTTTCAAATTAATAAATTTTAAATTAATATATACTGTACTATAAATAATTTATATTCGCACAAATTTAAATTACTTTTATTAATTATTAATATTCACCAAATTTAAGTATGATTTAAATTAATAATAAGTTTCAAAATTTTAATTCATTAGTAATATTTTAAATCAATATTTGAATTTTAATATTTTAAAATTAATCTTTAATATGTTTACGTTAACTTAAAATTTAAAAAAAAAATAAACACCGAGACAAATCGAATTATCATCAATTATTGTTATAAAAAAATTGATTATGAAATATAGACAAAAGTAAGAGTCACTTCAGTTCTCATTACCTGTTAATTTTTTTTCATCATGCTTCGATTTTTTTAATATATTTTTATATTAGTGTATTTTATTGCAAATTTGGCATCATAACTTTAAAATATTATTAAAATAAAATAAAAAATTTTGTATATAAGGTAAATGAAAAATTTCATCATATACTGTTTCATATAATATGAACAAAATAGTCACGGGTTTTTCTGGTAAGGTTGATATAATGAAGTTTTCGGATTTTGTCAAACAAGAGAACACCGCATACATGGAGGGATGAAAGTAGTAGTCATCAACACCAACACGTAACGTTGTGCTGACGCGGACAATCATCATTGCCTTGGATTGCGTATTATTTGTTACTTCATAGCCCCGAAGTTCCATTTACTCGCTCTTCTTCCGATTTCCTATAATATTGTGCCACCTGACCTGAACCCCTAATTTTCACTTTCCATTTCTTCGATCTCTCTCCGACCATGACGATTCCCTCTTCTACGAATCCAGGTCAGTGATTTTTTCAGTTTTATTTAGTGTCACAGTTTGCATCATTCAATCATAGCGATCGGTTTCAACATGACCGAGACTTTCTGAGCATGTTCAAGCGCTCTTTGATTCGAACAGGATTTGCTAAATATCTTTTCCTTTATTTTTCACATCAATTCTTTAATATTCTTTGTTTGCTGTTTGAAATATGTGTGAGAAATTGAAGTGTCATTTTGATTCAGTAAAGCATTATGTTCTTCTGCACTTGATTTTATTTTATTTTTCTGTCAGAGGTGGTTAGCTTTGCTCTAATGTAAATATAGGTGTTTTTCTAAAAGTAAACAGTATTGTGTAGAAGATTGATATATTGGATTAACCCAGCGTGCTTAGTTTGGTTGACTGACACGTTGTTAATTCTTATTTATCTAACGCTACGATCACTACTATTAATAGTGTTAACATTTTATCAGAACCGGGTTTGTTCAAGGATCAGTCCTTATTACAATGTCTGATGACCTTTTGGTGCACCGTTACTGTTGTATCTCAACCTGAAAGAATCAGCCAAACATATTATTTAGTTATCATTTGCTCCAGTAATTTATTTATTCCCGTCTTCTAATCCACAATGGATGTTTTGAATTTTTTTGGCATTTATTACTGTATTTAATAATTTTATTAAGATGTTGTGCTGTTCTTTTTAATGAATGCTTTGGTTTGTGCAGACGGATCTGTCAAAAATGCAATGCCCTCGTATTTTTATTTACCACCACTAGATGTTTCTGCAGCATTTCCACAAGCAACACCAGCATCAACGTTTCCACCTTCTGGTAAGAAATTTCTGTGATTATATAGGTCGAACTAGAGTAACAATGCTGTCTTTGCTTGAGCTTAGCTAGGTGTGTGCATTAAGTTTACGGGGCTTTTTATGTTGATAAAAGATATACACATTAATAATCAAGATATAGTTCAGGTGTAAAGCCCCCTCCCACAAAGGCTTGTAGCGCTTTTATGTTCTAACTTTGTGCTCTGTTAAATTGTTACCTTTAATTATCAATTTAATGTATATTTTTAACCATTTGTGACATTGTATGAACTATTCTCTAGCCCTCTCTGACGCACACACATTCATCCACACATGTGAGTGTGCTCAATCACAGAAAATTACATGTGTTTTCCAATAATTTTTTCGTTACATTTATGTGTTTAGTACTTTTCATTTAGGAAGTAAATTTATCTAACAAAGCTGAGCCAAAGACACCCTTAAAATATGATTTTCTTCTTCCTTAATTCCCTTTACATTGATGCGCATAACTTGGTATGCTGACATTTTTACTGTTTTTAATATTTTGATTTAAACAAGTTATTCTTCAGGAATTCACTTCCTATTTTACCTGATGTCTGAGAAACAGCTTCAGATTATTTTCAATTGGATGACTTGTTGACAGCGGAGGAGCATGCCATTAGGAGGAAAGTAAGAGAGTGTATGGAAAAAGAAATTGCTCCAATAATGACTGAGGCATGTATTTGTGATGCTGTTATTACTTGAATTGAAACAAATATGACAGGAAGTTATTCTTCCATAATGTTACCTTCTTTTTTTTCTTCCAATCCATCATCTTTCAACTTTTCTTCTTCTCAGTATTGGGAGAAGGCCAAGTTCCCATTTCATGTTATTCCAAAGCTTGGTGCCTTGCGCATTGCTGGTGGCACGATCAAGGTTCTCCTTACTGATATTTTCCTCTGTTGTTTATATATTCCGCATGATCAATGAAGTTCTTAGCTAGCTCTGATTCTCAGGATTATGGTTGTCCTGGTCTTTCTATCACTGGAAGTGCAATAGCTACGGCAGAAGTTGCAAGAGTTGATGCCAGCTGTTCAACTTTTATTTTGGTCCATTCATCCTTGGCTATGCTTACTATTGGTAATAACCTTGTTCATTTAATGTAAATAGTTCCCTATATGTTAGTTGTTTTATTTGTATTGGTGATACCATGTCAATAGTTCCTGATATTTTTAACTTTGACTGTCAAGTTTAGCATTGTGTGGATCAGAAGCTCAGAAGCAAAAGTATCTGCCTTCTTTGGCACAGTTTCATACTGTAGCATGCTGGGTTAGTTAGTTTTCCTGGCAATATATTATTTTATGTTTCTGCGGAAAAGCTACTTCTGAAATGGGTTATTTTCTTAACAATAGGCTTTGACTGAACCTGACTATGGAAGTGATGCCAGTGCTTTGAAGACCACTGCCACAAAGGTGCGTTACTGTATGCAGACCTTAATTAGTATTTGCTTTTTATTCTTTTTGCCTTATGTGTCTTGTTAATCATTCTTAATTTTATGTGTTTAATTGTTCCAAATTTCAATAGTATTGATACTATGTAGTTGCTTTGCTTTTAAATGAACAGGTGGAGGGTGGATGGATCCTTGAGGGCCAAAAGCGGTGGATAGGAAACAGTACATTTGCTGATGTATTGGTTGTCTTTGCTAGGAATGCAGCCACGAATCAAATAAATGGGTATGAAATGAGTCCTTACCTTCAGTATTTAGTCTCTGCATGCTCATATATGAAAATGAAATATGTTAACTTAGTTTTAATATACCACTTCATCTAAATTTCAAAGAGATTCAGTTATGTATTAAAATTTTGTGGACTGCCATGTACCATTGCCCTGCTTCCCAATGGGGAGGGAAATGAATAAAATAACTGACATATTTTGATATGGTAAAACATTAGCCTGATATGATGCCTGCATACCATGGCCTATTGAAATCACACAATTCAAGGAAAGGATCTATGAAGAAGGAATTCTTTCTATTTTTGGGGATACGGCGGACAGTAAAGAATGTCTTAGTTGGATGGAATTTTGTATTGCTAGGAACTAACAACAATAACATGCTAATACACTCTCTCTTTCTCTCTCTCTCTCTCTCTCTCACACACACACACACACACTCCTAGCTTCTGTTTTATGTGAACCTATTGTGTATTGAAATTAATATTCTATTTACATATAGACCCTGCACTTTCTATTTCAGATTTATCATTAAAAAGGACGCACCTGGTTTAACAGTAACAAAAATAGAGAATAAAATTGGACTTAGGATTGTACAGAATGGTGACATCGTTATGAGAAAAGTTTTTGTCCCTGACGAGGACAGAATTGCAGGAGTAAACTCTTTTCAGGACACAAACAAGGTATGACTGTGTGTTGTTTCTTTCTTTTTCTTTCAATAAATCAATATGAATTCAACAAAAACATATATTGCTTTGAGTTACTTGTTGTCAATAAAAGTTCTATTAGATGCAGCAGTAGATATGATATATCAATCTTTAGTTGGTGTGTCCTCAATTTTCATTTTGACAGATTGTTTTTGTTTTGTTCAAGTAAACTTTAAATTCCCCCTATGCATGTCTTCTATCCTTGTTGTTTTGTTCAATACCAAGATCGGAAAAATTTGGTTAAGAACGTAGATGGAATTACAATCCTTACGTCAGTCAATATCCTCTGTGTATTTTTCATCTTTCATGTTCGGGGCTTGATTTACATCATTACCATTGCTTGTTTGTTTTTGACTCCTAAAACCAGGTGCTTGCTGTTTCACGTATAATGGTTGCTTGGCAACCTATTGGTATATCGATGGGCATCTATGATATGTGTCATAGGTATTGCTTAATTACAATGTAGTCATACTTACTCTTTCACGGCAAATATTTTCTTAATTTGGATTGATCAATAGGTATCTAACAGAGAGAAAACAATTTGGAGCACCATTAGCAGCTTTCCAAATCAGCCAACAGAAACTTGTCCAAATGCTTGGAAATATTCAAGCTATGATTCTTGTTGGTTGGCGCCTGTGCAAATTGTATGAGAGTGGTAAAATGACTCCGGGTCATGCTAGCTTGGGAAAGGTAGCTTCTAACTTATGTCGCAGTCGCAACCCCCTGCTTTCTTTCCTGAAACCAAAATCAAGTAATATTACTTGTAATTATTTTTTTAAGGTAGATGTATGCTAATGAATTTTGTAATGACCTTTCAGTCATGGATCACCTTGAGGGCAAGAGAAACAGCTGCTCTGGGCCGAGAATTGCTTGGTGGCAATGGAATTTTGGCAGATTTTCTTGTGGCAAAGGTATTATTGATTCTTAATACAAGATTTATTATGTCGAGCCTCAAGTTTGACCAATGATTTAAACTGGGTAGTTTAGTTGTATGTTGATGAGTATATAGATCGCCAGAATAAATCTTACCTAATAGATGCGTGAGGAGGTTTTAAACCCTAGTGTAATGTTCTAATGATCTTTGTTTCATTAATGATCTTTGCTTCATTCTGCTGTCAAAGAAGCTATATATAATTTATAAAGTTAAAATTTGAGTATGAAGAACATCTTAATTTATAGACATCTGAGAGGCAGCATTTATATGCTTTGCAACTGATTGACTGCTTTAATTCATCAGTTTAAATTTAGCTATTAATTGGACATAAATTTGGTTAATTAATTTCAAAACATTTTATTTTTCATATGTTGTGTTGCAGGCATTCTGTGATTTAGAACCCATCTATACTTACGAAGGCACGTATGACATCAACACCTTGATTACAGGTAGAGAAGTCACTGGCGTTGCCAGCTTTAAGCCAGTTGCGCAAAGAAGTCGATTGTAGAAGTGTAATACATTGTTTCTTTTGTACACTCCACTAGGCAACTTCAATGTATGCAATGTGGCTGTGACTACAGTGTGTTGGTTAATGTATGAATTTGATAAACGGGAAACATTTAATACTTATAAAGACGCTTGGGTAGATGACTAATAATGAGCAAAGAATCATCAGGTTTTTCAGTTTCGTCTATTCTTAGTTGGCAGATCTAAATGTTTTGAATTGCTCTTTTAGCATTGTCATCTGTGTTGGTCTTGGTGTGTGATTTAGGGCTGCAAATTCTTGCCTTAAAACGAATCTATCCTGTTTATTGATGTAAGGGGATTGAAGTATTTGAAAACTTCTTGCCTTACGAAAGCCTCTAAAACTTGAACTTCATTTAAAAACTTTATTTGATAGCTTTTTAGCGGAAGGCTTTGAGATAGGCTTAAATTTGAGCTAACCCATTCTCTGCCTCTTCTCTTAAGATTAATCATGCTAATCAGTATTCACTATTTTGAGTGCCATTATTGGACTTGAACACCACCAAAGTAAGGATTTTACTTAATGGTGAGAAAACAAGCAAGGATTTTACTTAATGGTGAGAAAACAAGGAAAATATTGTGACTTGAGCAATTTAGGATTTCGTTGTAGTCGAGTTTGTAATATTCTTTCCTCAACAGTTTGTAACTTTCGGATTCCGTAGTTAAGATGGTATCTTTAACAAGCCATTCATCCTTGGAAATTGATGGGCTATATTCGAGGAATGGGTTCCACAAGGATTAAAGTGGAATCATCAAGTTTAGAACTAGAATTTGCATGCCTACAAAAGAATATTTGAGAAAACCCATAAGAGTAGCATAAGTATTCATCCTGGTGCTACAAAGAGGTGTTACGAAGAGTATAAAAGATTTGAAGAAAATGTTTTGGTGGTTTGGGATGAAGAAAGCAGTGGTGGAGTTTGCTGCACGTTTTCTAGTGTGTCAGAACAAAAGTTGAACATATAAATGGAAATGGGAAAGCATATAAATGAATTTTATAGTAGCTTTACTCAGGACTGTGTCTCGTCATGATGCAATTTGGTCATTGTAGATAGATTAACAAAATTTGCTCACTTTCTACCTATTAACATTAATTTTCCTTAGAAAAGTTAGTCCAATTGTACATAAAAAAAATTATCAAGCTACATGACATACCTTCTAGTATAATTTCTGATAGAAACCCTTGTTTCACCTATAGATTTTTGGGGATAGTTTACAAAAAACCCTAGGAACAATAGTAATACTTAGTTCAACTTATCATCCTCAAATTGATGGACAATCTGAAAGGACTGTCCAATCTTTAGAGGACTTGTTGAGAGCATGTATCATAAAATAAACTCGAAATTGGGATCAATTTTTACCATTGATAGAATTTATTTATAATAATAGTTTTCACTCAAGCATAGAAATGGCTCCATATGAGGCTCTATATGGGAAAAGATTGTTGAAATCAATCGACATGCAGCAAAATGATTAACGTTTGGACAAAAACCAAGAGGAGAGTGAATTGTGTTCTTAATACAAAATATACTTTTAAAATTTTCCCTTTTAATATCAAAGTTCAATTAAAATTCTTTCCTTTATTTTAACAAGCACAATAAAATAAAGATAGTAGGGAAAAAATTGCACAAAGTATTTATACTGGTTCGAATCAAAAGACCCTATGTCCAGTTATTAATCTCTCAAAAATGATATTAACGCAATCACTAAAATAAACCAAACTTACAATCAATGATAATAAAGATTAGGGTTTAGAAAACACTTCCCTTGAAACACACAAGAGATGAAGACACCTCTCTTGAAATTCACAAGGGATGAAAACACCTTCCTTGAATCACACAAGAAATGAACACCTCTTTTGAATCATACAAAAGATGGTTGGCTTCTCCTAGCAACAACAAAAACACTCAATCGCTCAAGATCCCACTTGATGAAAGTTATCGTTCTATCCACACTACGTTTTTCAAAGTCTTCCCACAAAGAGTTCTCAAGTACTCAGACTTCTCTAACTTTTGTATTTGATAATGAAAGCCTACCACTCTATTTACAGAAGCCTATTTAGAAATTAGGTTAAGAATATGAAAAATTAAGCCACAAATGCCATAGATAATCGATTATCATAAGTGATAATCGATTATCATAAGTGATAATCGATTATCACATAAACTGTTGTAAAAACATTTTTCTCGCTGTGATAATCAATTATCATCCAGGATAATCGATTATTAGCAGTGATAATCGAGTATCATAGAGGCTTTTCTTAAAAATCAGTTTTAACTAAGAATAATCGATTATTATAGTGAGTTTTGCAAATAAATAAAATTCTCTTTGTGTTCTTACTACTTGGGTTTTGCCTTTTGACTCTTGACATACTAATTTAACTATTTTAAATAACATAGACAAATTACAAGACCTAAATAACTAAATCCCTAAGTCTTCAATGTATCTCTTGAATCCAAGCATTCTTTTAAGTTTTGAACATTTTTCCATGTATCATCATCAAGTCTTCCATACTTCTTTATAAGTCATCATCATCATCAAATCCCTTATTGAAGGAAGATGTCCATCTTCTTCCTTTTGTCAACAAAGATCTAGAACTCCATTGTGCTAGTATGAGAATGGAAACTCTTTAGTTTTAGGTCTATAGATGATTCAACAAGTGGCTGAAAAGATTAAATTGATTATGGAAAAGATGAGAACTTCTCAAGATAGGCAGAAGAGTTATTATGACAAAGGAAGGAAACCCCTAGACTCACATTTAATAATAATAATTATAAATGTAATATATTATTAAGATTATTCATAGTAAGAGTAACAATAATAGTAAGAATAATAATTATAATAATTATATTCATAATAATAGAAAAAAAGGATTAAATTGAACAAGGTTGACAAAATTTGGGACCTATTTGAACAAAAACACAAAATTAGGACTCATTTGACAAAATTTGACGAAAATTGGGACAAAAAAGTATTTTAACCTTATAATAATAAAAAAATAATGAAATATTATTAATTATAAGTATTATAGTATTAATAAAAAAATAATGAAATAATAATAATTTTCCTATGTTATTGTTAATTATAATAGTAATAATATTTTTTTAATTTTTTATTTTCCCATATTAATAAATAATATTAATATATTATACATTAATATTATTAATAATACTAATAATGTTATTATTGTTAACAATATTAATAAATTTAATAATAATAATAGTAATAATAATAATATATAATATATAAAAGCAATATGTAATAACAATAATAATATTAACAATAATAACAATACTAATAATTTCACTATTAATTTTCTATATTATAGTTAATAATAAAGAAAAATAAAAATAATAATTATAACAAGAATATATAAATAAATTAATATATTATATATTAATACTAAAACTAATACTATACTAATATTTTTACTACTTTATAAATTTAATAATAACAACAATCATATATAATAACAATAATATTAATATATTATATATTAATAATATTAATATATTGTATATTAATAATAATAATAATAATAATAACTTTATTACTAATAATTACTAATAATGTTAATATGATTTTAATAAGAAAATATAATAGTAATAATATTAATAGTAATACTAATAATTTAACTAATAATTTAACTACTAATTTAAGTATTGATTTTCGTATATTATATGTAATAATAATAATAATAACAATTATAATAGTAGTAATAATTTTTTTAGTTACTTTTTTTCTAATAATAATAGTGATGATGTTAATTTATTATATATCAATTAATATTACAATCATCACTAGTAGTTTTACTACTAATAATTAATAAAAATAAATTTAATAATTAAAATAACTATAACAATATTAATAGTAATTTTTTTTATATACTTATTTTACAATATTAATAATAATGATATATAACAATAATATTAAATTCTAGTACTAATAATAATTTTACAAATATTAATAAATTTATTAATAATAATAATAATATTAAATTTTATTAATAATTTTAACGATGATCACTAAAAACACGTAACAACATACCACAATAAAAATAATATATTATATATTAATATTATTAATAATTCTAACAATAATAATATTAATAATTTTACTACTAATATTAATGTATTAATAATAACAATAATATATATATATATATATATATATATATA
>Ga0099822_1008176_pt1 | contig 13401 bp, 7 predicted proteins | sample CowpeawhiteBW_FD_76839 | JGI IMG/M metagenome (GOLD analysis project Ga0099822, IMG submission 76839) | Root nodule microbial communities of legume samples collected from California USA - Cow pea white BW | ecosystem: Host-associated > Plants > Roots > Nodule | place: USA: California | collected... | reverse complement strand
CCAAATTTAATTTTTATATCAAAGTTATAATGATGTGAATTTTAATATATTATATAAAAATATTTAATAAAAAATGTGAATTTTAATATAAAAATTAAATTTGGTTTCAATTTGGAGAGGGACTAAATTGATTCATGTTAACAAAAATTTGGACTAAATTGAACAAAAATAACAAATATAGGGACCAAATTGAATATATAACATTGACTTTGACACGTGACACGCTACTGGGTTGACACGTGGACATTTAAAAAAATTTTAAAAAATAAAATAAATTCAAAAAAAAAAACACGAAGTGACACGTGGCAGACACTGTTTATAACCGTTAATGATTTAAACGGTATTAGCAAAAAAGGACCCAATTGAACAAAATTAACGAAAATTGGGACATATTTGAACATACAACCAAAACTAGGACTTATCTGACAAAAGTTGACGAAAATTGGGACCGAAAATATATTTTAACCTTATATTTTTTACATTCTTTTATTACAAAGTGAGATGATAAAAGTGGATGAATAATTTGGCCCTTGACAATTTAATTGGTTGAAATACATAAAAAAAAATCTGAAATCTAATTTACTATTTTTAGTACAAAATGCTCTAATCATTTAAACTTCGAAATCTTTTTCACAACAATCTTGTTCAACTTAGTAAAGTTAAATACTTATTTTGGTCCCAACACAACATGTTCATTTATAATAATATAAACCTTTTACTATTTTAATTACGGCTTTACAACATAATTACAAAATGAAATCGCAATGCCACTTGTAGCAGAAAAGTGAGGGTCGTGTCTTTAGCCTCAGCCACATATATATCGTCTTTCTCAAACTACCAATACTTTACTCTAATCAAACACTATATCAATCAATGACCAATAATGGCACCGAAAGGAGTCCCACATCGCTCAGTTTGGGCTTCTCCCCTCAACAGCATAACCATATATAAACTGCACTACAGCCATGTTCCAGGTTTGATGGACAAAATGGATGATGAGTCATGGCAAAGATGGGTTTCAATTTTGGTACGTAACATATGAAATATGGTATATAACCTAATACACAACCTTAGTTCCTAAAAATTGTTCTCTTTTGTTGTTTTTGCAGGAGGAAAGTGATTGGCATATTCTAAGTGATTTTGACATGAACTCTGTTGGAGAAGAATTTAACGGAGACAGTTCAAGGGTTCCTGCAGAAGAGTCATGCAAAAAAAGCAATTTTTCATCTTTGTTGGAAGAGAACACTGGCTTTGACATGCCAAGTCTCACACAACATGCTTCTCCTCAGAAACCAAAGTCTTGTGTTCTGTCGTTTGAGGATTCCACTTCAAAGAAAACAACATGGAAACATGTTGGTGACAACTCAAAGCAGACAGAAGGAAAAAGCAGAAAACCCCTCAAGAGGGAAAGAAACTCTTCTCAGACACTTGATCACATAATGGCTGAGAGAAAAAGGAGAGAGAATATCACCAAAATGTTCATCGCTCTTTCTGCCCTTATTCCTGGCTTGAAAAAGGTTATCAGATCATTCACTTTTTATCTATTTTCACATAGTTCAGATTCTCTACCGAGTCTTTTTATGTTATTTTCTGTTGAACATTAAAAATACAGGATGCTGATACTTTAAAAGATCGTTTTGAAAACATAGTAGATGAACAGTACAGAAAAATCCAGCAAATGATATAGATTGTTCAATAGGTGCAAAGATGATTTTGCTTTGCATGAATGTAAGAAACTTGCAATTTTTCTGAACATGTGTGTAGACGGACAAGGTTTCTGTTCTTACCAAGGCTATAGAATACGTGAAGTGTCTTGAGCAGCGTGTGAAAGATTTGGAGAAAGAGAAAGAGAAGAGGAAGATAGAATCAGAAGGGTGCATGAAAGTGAGGAAAAGCAACATGGTTGGTTATGAGTTTTCATATGAAGGTGATGATGATGATGATAAAGCAACGAAGAAATGTTGGAAGGTTGAAGCAAGAGTAGCAGGAAAAGATGTGCTGATCAGAGTAACGTGTGAGATGAAAAGGAACATTGTGCAGAATGTAATGGCCAAGCTTCAAGCTCATAATCTTTCTGTTGTTTGCAGCAATGTTTTGCCTTTTGGGAATTCTGCTCTCACCATTACCAGCATTGCTGAGGTATGCATTCTCTTCGTATGATCACACACATGTTATGAATATACCAGTTTCGTTGTTTCGACATTAAAGAAAGCATATATGTGTCAGTAGTGTTTTTGTTTTATCTTCATATACATGCATCTCATTATTTTGGCATGCCTAGTTTTGCTTTCAAGTTTCAGTTTTATGTGATTTCAGTTTCATCTGAATATCGGGTTAAATATGTTGTTAGTCTCTAATTTTCATTGAAAATTAGAAAGGAAAAATGATTTTTTGATTACTAAATTTTGACAATTTTCTCTTACAATCTTATGTGACATATTCTAAGTGGTTTTCCATTTTTTTTATTTTTTCATTCTCAATATTTCAAAACCACTTAAAAAATGACATATCATGATGTAAGAGAAAGTTGTCAAAATTTAGTAGTCAAAATATCATTATCCAATTAGAAATGGAAAGTGGTTTTTAGGATTTAGGGTTTACTTCGAAACTTTGAACTAATTTACACCAAACTTTATAAATGTGTGTATTTAGTCCTTTTAATCAAACGTGTTTCATGGTACTATTTGAATTATTTACATCGTTTAACTCATCTCCACTTCAATATTAGTTGAGAAACGCGTTTAAAATGTCAAACATGCTTAACAAAATTTGATTAAAATGACTAAATTCATCCATCTTTTAAAAATGAGGGACTAAATTGGTCCAAAATTTTGAAGATCGACTAATTTCAATTTTAGATAAAAATTAAGAGATGAAAAACATATTTAATCGTTAATTATTTTAAGATATTTGCTAAGAATAATTACAATCACGTGATGTCTTCTTGCCAACACTTACATGTTACGATATATAGAATAAATTAGTATGTTGTTTGTAAGAATAAGAATATTTATTTACCTAGTTATTATCTTTGTCACCTTTACATGCTTATCACATGGAACATTAAAATAATAATATAGTGTTATGCATGGACCATGATGTAAATAAATGATTGTCTCATGTTGCAGATGAACCCTAAAGTCACCATGAAAGTGGACAACTTAGTGAAAACGTTGACAGAAGATTTGTCCAAGTGCTGTAACCTGCAATAATAAATAGGAAAACAACTTTTTGACTACTAAATTTTGACAATTTTTTCTTACAACTTTAGGTGACATTTTTTGAGTGGTTTTCTATTTTTTTCATTTTCTCATTTGTAATGTTTCAAAATCACTTAAAAGATGTCACCTCCTATTATAAAAAAAAATTGTCAAGATTTAATAATCAATGTCCTAATAAATAATGAGCCAAACTAAAAGATGCATTATCAGCAGTTTCAAAACGACACTTTTTGCATTTTATCAATCATTTTAAGAAAGAAATAGTGTTGCTATGCATGATAGTTTATGTTTTTGGCCATCTTCACGAATATTCATTATTATGGAAAATAAGAGATTTTTTTTGTTTATTTACAATATTTGTATTGAAAGTTTGCATCTTGTATTGTATATGCATGTTTTCTCCCCAGTATATTGCGATTTAAAAATGCTTCACAGAAATCAACTTTTACTATTATCAAATATTACAATATTGTTTTCATTAATTTCTTACACCTAATGATCATTTTCTCTTCAACGTTTTTATTCTATATTTTCTTGTTTTTTTTTTCATATTTTTAATCTTTGAAATTTGTGGTAATTCTGATTTCGGGTCCCTGAATTTAGAAAGCCTAACTTATTAATAAGACAAAAATTATTTAACTTTGAGTTAGGTGGAAATTGAATAAATTTTTTTTCTCACATTGTTAGAACTTCCTTAATTCGTGGACAAAGAACATAATATGATCTATTCATGATCAAATTGGTGACTAATGATTCACTTTTCATAAAGAAGACATTAATAACCTACTTGAAAAAAAAATTATTTCTTAAATTTGATGTGTTTAACGCAATCTATTCATTTTTTGTCTTTATGTCCAAAAAACAATTGGGTCTCATAATTTTCTCTCTTCGTCTCTTTTTTTTAGACTAAACAACCAAAATTAATTACCTTTTTCACTTTCTCTTTATTACACTAAAGCTTACTTAATAAATGACTTTGAAGATGAGAAAGAAAAATAAATTGTTTGAAAGGGTAACGGTGGTGAATCTCGATCAAATTGTTACACAAAATCAAAATAATATACTCAAAATTTATTTATTTAATTATTATCACTAATATAATAAAAATCAATACATAATTTATTATCATGATAACTAAAAAAAATACACATATCTCTAAAAGATTGTCCTTCGTTCCTTTAAATTCCTGAACTTGTTAATAATTGAATCAGAACTAAAATTTTCAAATGTTTCTTTTTCAATGTATATAACCATATTTTCGGGAAAAAAAATTCATCTTCCATTTATTTCTGCAATCTTGTATTGATAATCTTTATTGCAAAAAAAATGATCTTTCTGTTGTAGATGTAGAAACAGGAAGAGTTGAAATAAGACAAATTAAACGATTGATGTAGAATGTCCTTGACTTTCCTGTTCTTGTCAAAAATTGACATAATTCAAGCATGGTTGATAAATTACTCAAATATGGATGGTTAGGAGCATCAATAATAAAATGTTGAAGTTGAAATTTTAAAATAATCTTCTCTTGCTCACTAAAATCTAAAGGATAATATCGGTTCACAAGAGTACATATATCATTAATGTTAAAAGCTTTATAAGCATTCTTAGGAACTAAAGCATTGCTTAGAGTTAAAAGTTCCATTGTTTGCTCACTAAACCTATCATTTAATTTTTGCAATTGTTTGTCCAATGTAACAAAAAAAATATTCACCCTAAAATGATGTTCTACGGTGACATGATCTTTTTTATGTCGAAAACGATCATGACGTGCAATATAAGTAGAATTAAAATCAAGAATATCAATGTCACGTTGTTCACAAAAACAATATCAGACCTTTCAATACATTTTGCTAACCATCCTCTCTTAACTTTTGAATCAAAATTTTAGTAGAAGAAACCAATTGCATAGCTTTCGGTATATCCTGGGACTGTTTTTGGAAAGCTTGGCAAAGACAATCAGTAATTTCCATAATCTCTTTCATCATGTGTAAAATTAATATGAACTTCAATGAAAATAACATATTAAGTATAGCATCAGCATCACCCCCTTTGAGAATAAATTGATCCATCAACAATAATTTTTTGAAGAACCATTACAAGAAAATTTTCAATTAGAAACCAATTTTAAAAATAAAAAATAATTAGTCACTATGTGACCAATTTAGATAACAATTTACAAAATAAAAAATTATTGGTTACTAAAATAGTCACTATTATAAATAAAAAATTATAATTGATACTAAATTGAAGATAATGACAAGTAAAATTCATAAATTCTGTTAGCATAAAGTTTGAAATTAGAGACAAAAAGAGTTGTCAAAAAACCTAAAGCACACGAGTAGAAGTGCATAGAGAAAATAATTAAAACATTATAATAAATACATAAGGTGAAGAAAGAAAATTTAGAAGGATTAATTTGTGATCAGCTTATGAACATTTTTTTCCACATCAAAGCCGTACTTGTTATGCAAATACGAGATAGAGAAAATAAGGAATGTAAGACTCAGACAATACCTTAGATTAAAAGTCATTTAAAAATGTCACTTTTCAAAACATATTTTTTTACTCTAAAATATTTTCTCGGTTTTTAATACGTAAGACCCTTTTTTTTAAAAAAAAAAAATTCCCTCCCTTTTCAAAATCAATATTCCCATTTTCAATTTCCTGATTCTACTTTCCAAATTTACTATTCACATTCACTGTCATCCAAATTCTTATTCATATTCACTTCCATTCAACATGTTCACTTCCAAGCATTCGAAAAAAAAAATTGATTTACATTCTCGACCGCATTCGAAAAAAATGTGATTTGCATTCAAAATAGATTTTTATTAATATTAATCTAAAGTTTGTTGTTTTGTTAATTTAATCTAATTAAATATAATTTTTTATCTTTTAAATAAAATTTTATTAAATTTGTTAGAAATCAATAAAAGTTAATGTTATTAGTCATATAATTTAAAATATAAATATGTTAAAAAAAATAAATAAATCAATCATATTGATACATAATTTTTGGTCGCTAATGACCAAACTAAACATATTTTATTGACTAATAAATTTTTTGTAGTCAGTACAATATTTAATTTGATTTCTAATTTAGTGACTAAAATTAATATTATATTTAGTAACCAAAAATTTTTGGTTATTAATTACAAATTAAACATATTTTAACAACTAACAAATTTTAGTAACTAATGTAATATTATTTTAGTCACTAATTCGGTGGTTAAAATATTGTATTTAACAATCAAATTTTTATACATTATTATACAAATAAATGTTACTATACGTAATTTGATCGTTTTTTTATCAGTAATTTATGAAAATGCTATTCGTAGACTATTTAAGTCATAATTTACGACAATTTTTTTTTCAATCACGAATTTCAAGTCATAAATTGCTTCTTCTTCTTTTTTTTGTTTTAGTGATTTCTCGAAGTTATGATGGGTTTTTGGAATCCAAGACATATTTTGTTCTCTTCCCCACAGAACCTGAAATGGAGTCAAACCTTTACCTTGTGTTTAGATAGAACATTTCAATAATGGTTAGAAATTGAAATATTTTGCATTTGAATTGTTTACAATTAAATTTCATTCATTTTTTAAATAATTTGTTTGGATAAGGAAATTAAAATACCATACATTTCAATTTCTTGTTTGGAAAAAAAATTGAATTTATTGTGAGAAAATTTAATTTTAACAATATTTATTTTTAGCTTAATTATGTTTTGAGTTCATGATAAATTTGGAAACTCAACGATCAAGAAGGACCCGACGACACAGACGGGTCTGACGACCCGGTCGGGCTCGACGACCTAAATGGGCCGACGACCTGAACGGGTTCGACGACTCGAATGGGCCTTCCAAACTGTCGAGCCCGTCCAGATAGTTTGACCTGTCTGAGTCGTCGGACCCGTCTGTGTCATTAGGACCGTCCATGTCGTCGAGTTCGTTTGGATCGTTGGGCTTGACGATTTGGAAGGGTACGTTCGGGTTGTTGGGCCCGTCCAGGTCGTCGGACCCGTGCAGGTGTTAGGGTCCATCCGGGTCGTCGGGCCTGAAGGTTTGGAAGGGCTCGTCTAGGTCATCAGGCTCATTCGGGTCGTCAAGCCCATCTAGATCGTCGGGCCCGTTTGGGTCGTCATACCTGTCTGGATTGTCGGCCCCGTTAGATCATTGATCTTGTCCGGATAGTTTGCCACATCCGAGTCGTAGGGCCATTCTAAGTCGTCAGGCCCGTTCTGGTATTAAGGCCCGTTCGGGTCGTCGGGTTCGTTTGGGTCGTCGGGCCCGTATGGATCTTCGGGCCTGTCTGACCCGTCTGGATCATCGAGCTCATTCGGGTCATCGGGCCCGTCTGGGTCGTCGGACCCATCTGGATCGAGGAGCCCATTCGGGTCATCGGACCCGTCTGAATCGTCGGCCCCGTTTGTGTCATCGGGCCTACCAAAGAGTCTAGAATGTGAGGTTGAGTGAGAAGAATTTCAAATTCCACCTATTTTGAGGGTATTTGAATTTATACTAATTTAACTAATTGAAATCCCTCAAAAAAAAAATGTTTGCATTTGAAATGCTTTTTAATTTTTGTATCCAAACAAAGCATTTCATTACAAAACAATCTAAATTCTTCAAAAAAATGAATTACTTCATTAAAATACTCTATCAAAACACACTCTTAGTAATATGGTATGATGTAATGTACCAAAACTCAATCCAAGACATAAAACCTAGACCAAGCTTTTGGATCTGGAAAGAGCACTTACTAATATCTTTTCTTTGTTTTGTGTGTATTCAACTTAAATTCATAACCGAGCAATTATGCAACAACATTTGTTGTTACGGAGTTTGTAGTGCTTCTTCAATAATACTTTTAAAACTTCTTTTATCTATATGGATAATGAATTTATGTCCATGTAAATAGCGTGAAAACTTTGTGATGACATATAATTATCGTGAAAAAGTTGATTTTGCATTGTACGACTAAGCTTCTTAGAAAATAAAGTTAAGGTTAACTATGTTTTTGATCCCTTAACTTTTATGAATTTTGGAATTAGTCTATTTTGAAACTTTGAACTAATTTAATATTCATCTCTCGAAATTCGTGAATTTGATCATTTTAATCAAATTTTGTTAAGTTTATTTGACATTTCAAGCGCTTTTCATAATAGTATTTGACTTAACATTAAAGCAAAAATGTGTCAAACGGTATAAACAACTCAAATACAATCCTGACATGCGTACAAAATATCAAATAAACCTAACAAAAATTAGATTAAAAGGACTAAATTGACATATTTTGAGAGATGAATGACTAAATTGGTTCAAAGTTTCGGAATGGACTGATTTCAAAATTCCTGAAAGTTAAGGGACCAAAAACATATTTAACCCATAAAGTTATGTAACAATTATTTTAAAAGTTAAATATATTTTAAATATAAAAAATTATTTTGACGTGAAATTTGAATTCCACTATGTGTAAAATCCTATAAAAGTTATTCTTTTTAGTTAAACTCAACTTTTTAAACACGCAATTAATTAAATAATTTATCAAACATCTCTATATTAATTACTAGGTTATATAATTAAAGCATGGAGGCTGGCTAATGGAGGCTGGCCATGTTCAAGAATCGGCCTAAAACAAAAGCCCATCCTTCAATAAAAGATACATGGAGGAGAGTGTAATTATATCCATACTTACTATTTGCACCCCTATAATTTTAAAACTCTTCATTCTGCCATATTTATTCCATAACATTTTGGAGCAAGCTTTTTAATATATATATATATATATATATATATATATATATAAATATATTACACTATTTCGAAATATTTAATTTGAAATATTTTCAAAAAATTTAACACATATAAATTGGATAATACAGTAATTATGGAGGCGCAGGAAGTAAAAGTTGAGCGTAGACAGAAAAGCCCATTTTTAAATTAAAAATGTACTCTAAGCCCATTTTTGCTTTTGTATAAAATAAATAAAACCCTTTCTTCTTCATTTTCTAGGGTTAGTTTCTGCCTCAACCGAAAGCGTAGCCATGGGTAGAAGTAAGCGCTCACAACCTAACCTTTTCCTTTCGTACATCTTTTTATTTTCGCTCACGTAGCTGAATGAAATTTTCGATTTTTCTTCCTAAGATAATGGGTTATGTTTCTATGTGGTGTTAGCTTGTGGGTTCTACAAATTGAATGCAAATCCATTTTTTTTTTCCGTTTTCGAATTAACCTTAGAATGTGTGAATTCATTGTTTTGGAACATTAGTTTGTTGTTCTGTCTCAAAATGTGTCTCCCGTTTTGTTTTGAATGTGTGCATTTGTTTTTGTATTGTAATTGTGGAACTAGATGTTGTATTCATGAATGGTTATTGTGGTGCTTTATTCAGGACCAGCAAGGTGCTATCGTCAAATTAAGAACAAACCGTACCCGAAATCGCGGTTTTGCCGTGGTGTTCCTGATCCTAAGATCAGGATTTATGATGTTGGCATGAAGAAGAAAGGTGTTGATGAATTTCCCTTCTGTGTGCATCTGGTTAGTTGGGAGAAGGAGAATGTTTCAAGTGAGGCTCTTGAGGCTGCTAGGATTGCGTGCAACAAGTACATGGCAAAATTTGCTGGGAAGGATGCATTCCACTTGAGGGTTAGGGTTCATCCCTTCCATGTTCTTAGGATCAACAAGATGCTTTCGTGTGCCGGAGCTGATAGGCTCCAGACCGGCATGAGAGGTGCCTTTGGAAAGCCACAGGGTACTTGTGCTAGAGTGGCTATTGGCCAGGTCCTGCTCTCTGTCCGCTGCAAGGACAGCAACAGCCACCATGCTCAGGAGGCCCTCCGCCGTGCTAAATTCAAGTTCCCCGGCCGCCAAAAGATTATTGTTAGCAGGAAGTGGTATGTATCTGGAGACATGACTGCTAACTTATTCACAGTTGTTGAATTTGAATTGTGAAAAGTATAGTTATCAGAATCTTCTGATTCACAATTGAATGAAAATTGTGTACCTGCTAATTTATATCATATATGAATCTTAAATTAGTTTGTCTTGTGCAGTACTTGAATGAATCTCTGATTTGTGTACAATTTACTTGATTCATATATTTCTTTAAATTGCCATGAAAGAAAGATGAAGACCGGCGAGCTTAAATTTTGAAATGAAAAGGAATTGAAATAACAGTGGTGAATGTATCCTGTTTGATTGTTCCACTACTTCATTTGTTACTCACTCATTTAATGCATGTTCTCCATTTATATATTTAATCACATTGCTTTTATTCTTTCAAGATAGGGGTTTTACAAACTCAAAATTACTAATGGTTCTCTGTGATTTCTGCTTAAATTGTTTTTGTCTATTTCTAGTTTACATTGGACATTATATATAACCTATGTGGATATATCTGAAGTTTTTTTTATTGTTTTCAACAATTTACAATTTGAGTATCAATTTGATAATATATATAGATTTGTACTGTTTGTGCATGGTTTTAACTCTAGGTTTTAAATTCTTGTTTAGGGGGTTCACCAAGTTTAACCGCACTGACTATTTGAAGTTCAAGTCAGAGAACAGGATTATGCCTGATGGTGTCAATGCCAAGGTAATTTGAAGTTGCTTGATAAAGGAATGTGCTGTGATTTAAACTGTATAGCACGTAGATTTTATCATTCTGAGAATTAATTACTTGTTTTCTTGGATCTTAGGGAATGCTTCGAATTGTGTTTCTGAATGAGATTTTCCTTGTGTCTTAAATTAGTTATTATTAGTGCAGGCAATGATCCTTTCTGAGTTACATGTTCTGTTTTCTTTATTTTGCAGCTTCTTGGGTGCCATGGACCATTGGCTAATCGCCAACCAGGAAGAGCCTTTTTGTCCAGTGCTACCGCCTAGACTGTTTGTTACTCAGAAATTTTAGTCTTTGAATCGTATCTGTTTTGCAATAGTGGATTTTGCTTGTGTTTTCTGCACATTATCTTAAAACCAACTTGAGTCAATTCTTGCTTTGTTGGATATTATTAATGTTATATTTTGTTATTTTCCATTAAGCTCGACGAATATGGTGAACAACAACATTGACGGTTGTTAACAAGGGATATTGAGAATGTTTTGATTCTATTTGCAACAATATGTGTTCAAACAAGCATAAATAATTTCAAAATCATGCATGGGTAATCGTTATAGGAAAAATAATAATAAATTCTTAAGTAAAAATTATTTGTTTTTAAGTTTATCTTGTCCGTAGAGATGTTTCACAAGTGAGTTAAGATATCATTTGGGATTAATATTGTTTAGTTGGAAGATAAGTAAAACATTTCATTGTCAAGAATTGAATTCAAGCATTGTCTGAATTTTGAATTCGACCATTAACTTCTTGTGTCCAACTTTGCAGGGATAATAGTTATCTTTCATTGTCATCGTCTTTCTATAGTAGTTTTCTATGAAAATCATATTAAATCATTATTGTCTTCCCATTGAATATAGTTGTAATTTTCTATCATTGTCACTCTAGTAAATAAATTATGAAAATATCCCCAATCAAGTTATCTTCAGTACCATTATTAGGAAATATTTGTGGTTTAAGATTAGTAATATGTAAAGAAATAACACCAAGAACTTTTAATATAAAAAAAAGGAAAAATTACATTTCCTCATAATTCAAATTAAAACTTCATTTCATGTATCATTTATCCCCAATTGCTTTTTTTTTTATTAAATTTTAAGTATTTTTAATTTAGTTTTTATTAAAGTCTTGGTTACTTTCGATTTAGTATTTATTGAAGTTTTTGTTGAGTATTTAGAACTTTTATGTTTTTCAATTATGTGTCCGTCATCTATTTTGTTTTGTTATTTGGATGTCATTTTGCTTAATTGTCTTTACATATTCATAAATGTGAATTTTTATATTAATCACAAAACATCACACTCAAAGTATAAAATTTTTTAAGTATCTTATAGACAGATTTTTTTTAAAGAACTCAATTAAAAATATCTAAATTTATACAATATCCAAATTTATTAAAAATTAAAAAAAAATAATTAAGCCTTTAAATATTGTGAAATGTTTCATCATTGTTATGAGATATGAAAATAGACATGACAGTAAATGAAAGACTACATGGGAAAATGATTTGTTTTATGATTACTTGATGTTTTCTTAGTGATATATACTATGTAAACTCTTTCATCTTTGATTTTCTTAATGCATGAGTTGAAATTTCAGTTGGTGGAATTAGGTTAAGTAAACTAAAGTGGTAGTAATGGTGGTTTGGTTGGAGACTTTGGATGGTTGGTTGGTATGATTCTATTGTGATATTAGGTGAGTGTGTACTACTGAGGTTGGCCTAAATTCAACCAAATCATTCTATAATTCTACTTTTCTTTTTTCTTTTTTTCAGACAAAACTTATTCTAATTAATTAAATAAAACTTTTTTAAGCACTAGCTTGGTTTAAACAAATATTATATCTCCTTTTCACATCATTATTTTAATTTTTTTATTTATTTATCCCAAAATGATTAGTCTTTACAATTTCAAATCTTATTAATGTTTTGTGTTAAATAAGTTTAACTCTAAAAATCAATGCATTAAACCAGAGTTATGTTAGTTTAACTTTTGGTTGGTTTACCTAATACTGTGTCTAACTCGTACTCAAAAAAAAAAACATTAAATAAGAATATTAGCAATATTAATATATTTTTTATTATTTATCTCTTAATTTATACGCTCACTACTAAAAAAACTAAAATTTTCTATTAATTTTCTTTTGAAAATATTTTTGTAGAAAATACTTACAAATTTTGTTGAAAAAAAATTGCAAGAAATTGTTATCAATTTTCTTGCAAAATATTTTGTATAAAACACTTTTTGCAACAAATTTTGTAAGAAATACTTGTAAATTTTATAATTTTGTAGAAAATAATTACCCACGAAGAAATTATCTGTTAAAATTTTTAGAAAAAAATGGCAAAAAAAGAGTTTTTCTTGCAAATTCTTTTAACAAATTTACAAGAAAAATTTCATATAATATGAAAATTTCTAGTAAAGGTTTAACCAAAATATTTTGATAAAACAACTAAAAACATGAAATTAAGGTGTTTTTTGTTTTATTTTTATTATATTAGCAATGTTATCTATGTCAAAAAAATAAAACAAAAAACACCTTAATTTCATGTTTTTAGTTGTT
>Ga0099822_1008170_pt1 | contig 13406 bp, 11 predicted proteins | sample CowpeawhiteBW_FD_76839 | JGI IMG/M metagenome (GOLD analysis project Ga0099822, IMG submission 76839) | Root nodule microbial communities of legume samples collected from California USA - Cow pea white BW | ecosystem: Host-associated > Plants > Roots > Nodule | place: USA: California | collected... | reverse complement strand
TTCTAGCTTATACCCAACCAAGTACAATGTTTAATGAAAATGATTAGCCTACAAGTTGTTTATGATGTTGCAGCCTGGAGCTACATTTGAACTAAATGTTGAGCTTCTGCAAGTTGTAGCTACCTGAAGATCAGAGTGAGCTTCACTCCATTCTTTGAAGCTGTTGATATTTAACTTCACAATATGTATTTTATGAGGCTTGCGGCTATTTTATTCTCAATAACCTTTTTTATCATTGTCTTTTACCCATTGTGACAACAGAGGAAATAAGGTAGAGAAGAAAGAATATTTTTTTTGCAATATGAAAGAGAAAATAAAGAAAAAATTATTTTTACAAACACAAATTTCTAAGCTTTCTCACTCATTCTAATTTCAAAATTCCATGTTCACTCATTTTCTTTTCCCTGTAATAGTTTTTAATAGAGCGAGAAGCTGTATACTTTTTCTTTTGAAACTGTAGTGGGACTCATCCTCTGCAATTTTAAACTTGATCTTTCGTATAATTGAATTATTTTTGTATAAAAGCTTTTTTCTGCAGAAGAGCCTAGCATTAGATTTCATATTGATGGATAAATTAACCGTTAATTTCACTTTTGAAGTATGACCTTCTCTTCTAAACGAGTAGTAAAATGCAAGAAAATTACGTGAGTAGTTTTTCAAGTATTAAAATCAAATTCAGTAATTTTTTATGCATTGATTAATTTTTTCGAATCCATTCATGAATGTTAGTCTAATATGACAGCTTATGTGCTAAAGTTCTATTGTTTTATTATTTATGAGAAATTATCTATATACCGTGTAAATTATCTATCAGATCAGAACTTTAAAATAAATGCTATATATTGGCAATATTTATTTATTATTAATTTTAGAGTTAAAAAAGGCTTTGCCACTTTCAAAGTTGTCCTGCGGTAAAATTGATGTCATAAAAAAAATTGGACTTAAATACATTTTTTATTTTCAATATATAATCTGTTTCTTTAGCACTAAACGAATACAAATAAATATTTTTTTCAAGAGTTTAAATTAAATTTTTATAATTTCTTTTATAGGCAATATGAAAAAAGAAGGCGTACTAAATTTTATTAAAGAAAAAATTTAAAGTGTCTTTGGTACTCATCATCTAGTAAATATTTTATTTTGATTTTTAAGTCTCAATCTGTAATGGATAAGATTGACATGTAAAACTCTACCAATATATCTGTAGATAAACGCATTGAGAAGTGACACTGTGAATATTATTAACATGCCAATACCATTAATTCCACATTAACGGAGTATAATGATTAAGTAACATGGTTACTAAATGTTAGATGTGAAAAAGTACAATTTAATATAAGTAATTTTTGGAAATATAAAAGGTTGGTCTGATCCTAAATTTTAATTATAATATAATATTTATATTTCAAAAAAAAATTCCATTATATTATTTATTATTAAGTATAAATTAGTTATATAGATAAACATTTATCTTCATTTATAATATTTGTGCTGTTGAATATAAAAACCATTTTATTTTATGTAATTTGTTATCATGTCTTACCAAAATTTTAATTTGGTAAACTCGTGTTTATGGCAATAAAATTTAATAATGGTTTTATTCAGATTCTCAATATTACTTTTTAATTATTATTTTTATTAACAGTAGAGAGAGAGTGCAGAGTGGTAAATTACTCTCTTACAGTTGAATTGAACAAGAACAACACATCAAAGTCTTGTGGTCTGTTTGGTCCCAAGCGCAGCGAATGAGTTGAAGCAGCAGCAGTGGCTGAAGAAGAAGAAGACGAAGACGAAGAAAACAATGAAAAGAGACATGATGAGGTCGAATCTGTTTCCGCTTCTCTTTGCATTTGCCTTTCTGTTTTCGCCTGTGTTCTCTGCTTCGGATCTGATCCTCGCCAAGGTTGACCGTCGTGTAAGTCTCCTCTCATTCCCTTTTCTCTTCTCCTTTTAGGGTTTCGATCTTGCATCGATTGCGCATTCTCTTTTCTTCGCAGCACATCACAATATGCACACGCCATTCTATTGCACTCCCAAGGGTTTCTGTTTCACATAACCGATCAAATTTCCTCCGATCTACATTATTTATATATCTATTGCCTCTATTATGTTCAATGTATGCATATGTTTCACGTCGGTTATGTAATAGAAAACACGGTTTACACTCGCTGACGCAGAATCACAAGAATACATCGCGACACATGACTGACTTCATCTACTTGCTTGGTCCTTAATTTCCTTTGTAGAATTCTATGGATTCAGGATTCCGAACTGCTTGTTTTCTCCCGTGTCTGTAAATGTTCAGTTCTCTGTATCTAATAATTGTGCTGTATGCTTCTTCTGTCGATTTTTTTGTGTTTGCAGATTGATCTGACATCACAAATTGTGCGCATCGCCACTTCGCTAAAGGTGCTAAAAGAATCATTCATTTTCTTTCCTTCATCTATTTATTTTAATTTCTTGAGTTTTCTGTGAGAGTTTTCGTTCTAGTTGTATCAAAAACACTGAAATTTACCTTATTAATGTTTTTCATTTCAGCTGAACTGTATGGTAGGTGGGTAAATGACAACTTAACTTCTGGAAGAAACATAACGTGCACTATAGTTTAGAAATTTAGACTAAATAATAAATGGATTTTGGATGTGAATCTTTTTCCTTCTAAATTTGAAAGAAAAAAGTACTGTTGAAGTTGAAGTCGCTAAACAAATATAATTTCTCTTAGCCTTCCAGTTACCAAATCTTATCTCCTTTCATATTCTAATATACTTCTCTTTCCTATCATCTTCACTTCATGACACCCTTCCTGTCCATTTTTTTGCAGGTGGAGAACACGGGATCTGATGTTGTATCTGAGATTTTGCTGTCCTTTCCTGAAAACCACGCAAAACACTTGGCATACTTGAAAGCAATAGTTAGCGAAGGGAAGGGAAAAGCAAAAACATCTTCTGGTGTTGGTTTACCCGTTAAAGCTGTCCAACCTAATGATGTACCTCCTGCCTTGACAATTTACTCCGTATCTTTACCAAAGGGGCTTGGGAAGGAACATAGTTTGACTTTAGATGTCTTGGCTGTTTTTACCCACATATTGCAACCATTTCCGGAGAAAATCAACCAGGGTGACGTCCAACTTCTACTGTTTCAAGAGAGTGCGCACTATCTCTCTCCGTATGCTGTCAAGGCACAATCACTCACTCTTAAGCTGCCTGATGCAAGAATAGAGTCATATTCAAAACTAGAAAACGCTAAACTTCAGGGATCTGAATTAAAATATGGTCCATATGAGAATATTCCCCCTTTCTCATATTTACCAATAGTTATTCACTATGAGAATAACCTACCTTTTGCTGTTGCTAAAGAGTTAGTGCGAGAGATTGAAATTTCCCATTGGGGCAATGTACAGATCACAGAACATTACGATATTATTCATGCTGGTGCTCAGAGCAAAGGAGAATTTTCCAGGTATCCTTCTTTCATTTATTCTGAGTTTTTGATTGTTTCATTAATTTGGCTTGTCATAATAGTTTGTTTCCTCTCACAGGCTTGACTATCAGACCAGGCCTTATTTAAGGGGTGCATCAGCTTTTAGGCGTCTTGTTGCCAAGCTGCCACCAAGAGCTCATTCAGTGTATTACAGGGATGAAATTGGCAACATTTCCACTTCTAGTTTGTGGGGTGATTCAAAAAAGGTGAATACTTTTGCATTTGACAAAATTGTACTGTGAAATACTTTTTAAAAAGCATTTACCTAAACTAACGATTCTTTAAAAATCACAGACGGAACTGGAGATTGAACCTAGGTACCCTATGTTTGGTGGCTGGAAAACTACCTTTACTATTGGATATGGCTTGCCACTTCAGGACTTCTTATTTGGATTGGATGGAAAACGCTTCCTTAATATCTCTTTTGGTGCCCCTATCTACGAGTTGGTCATTGACACTCTTTTTGTGAAGGTGACCGAGTTTATTTTATCTTTCCCAATATGTATTTCTTTGCTTTTCATTTTTGTCGGTTGGAAACTCGGAAGGTGATCTTTGGATGGAGAATTTGTTAGTGTGACTTGTGCAACACCACATTTCACTTTTACCTTTTTTAGGGAGGAGGACGTATATACCAGGGAAAAAACAAATTTCTTTATCTGAATATGACTGTATCACAGTCGTGTGATAATATAATTGTGAATTTTAATCAATCGTTACCTGAGTTGTTAACAAGTAACCACTTATTGACATGTGACTGTGTGAATAGTTAATTGATCCTAAAGTGGAAATATTTTTACCAAAAATTAATCTTTTTTGCAATATTCCATACTCTCTTTCAGTTATCTTTTTGTTGTAGTATTGTCAAATTGAATTACAATTACATCTACCTAATGCTTGTAAATTCCAGGTTGTTTTGCCAGAGGGTTCTAAGGACATTTCAGTATCTGCTCCATTTCCTGTGAAAGAATGGCAGGAGGTATTGCTTGCTATATTGGTATCTTCCACCAAATCATAGCTTTTCCATTCCTTGATTGGGCTTTATATTCCTTCCATGTAATTGTTGCAGACGAAAATTTCTCACTTAGATATTGTTGGTAGACCTGTTGTTGTTCTGGAGAAGAACAATGTTGTCCCTGAGCATAATGAGCATTTCCAGGTATTGCTGTTACATCTTTAATAAAGCTAAAAGTGCTAACATTGTAGCCACCAAAAACACAGTATGCATTTTCAACTTCGTAAAGGTCATGCTTTCAAGGGTGATATTTTCATAATTTTTCTTTACGAGAGAAATTAATATCCATAAATTTCATTGACTGCTGGTCGCCTTATTGAATTGGTTCTCACTGCCAATATATTTATAATGGGATTTTTTTGTCAATTTACGTATGACTTGCTTTCATTGTATTATCAAGTATAACACCATCGGATAGAGACAAAAACTAGGGACACGGAAAATTATGACTCGATTACTTAGTGTACAATATTTGTTTCCCTTCTGAAATTGATTAGGTATACTATTATTGTCATTTTTGTATTGCAGGTCTACTATAAGTTCAACAGTCTTTCTATGCTCAGGGAGCCTTTCATGTTGATCTCTGGGTTTTTCTTTCTGTTTATTGCTTGCATTGTCTACTCACATGCAGATATATCAATCTCCAAATCTTCTGCATCTTATTTGGCAAAGCTCCAGTGGGACGAGGTATTCAACTTGTATCATGTATAAAATCCAGTATGTGCAATAGAATGTAGTACTTATATTGTACCCTTGTGTTTCGCTATGCAGGTGCAAGCAACTACTCAGCTGATCCACGGTATCATTAGCCGTTGCTTAACAGCACATGACAAGCTAGAAGCGTCATTGCATGATCTTTCTAGGACGGGAGACGTTCAAGCCTGTAAAGCAACTCGCAAATCAGTAGATAGCTCATTGAAAGAGCTCTCTAAAGAGTTGAAGCAACCATTGACATTTTTGCAATCTTGTCCACAAGCTGCTCAAATATTACCAAAGGTTATCTTATAAATGTTTTCTTCTATGGATTATTTTCTATCTCGATTTATAGTTACAGAATCTATATTTTTGTTTTCAGGTGGAGGAACTTGTCACCAAGGAGAGAGAGTTGCAGGAGAAACTTGTAGTGAAACACACTACCGTTGTAGACGGCTATGAGAAGAAGTCAAGTGGAAGGGAAATTGAGAATCGGATTGCTTCTTATCAGCAGAAAATTACTGCTTTGAGACGGGAGGTTGATGATCTTATGGACTTTATTGATGAGATATGATAGGTGACTCTGACTATGCTGCTCCAGATATGATAATATGCCCCCATTTTGACCTTGTTTTACTTTATTTTAGGTCAGAATTTTGTTGCGGTTTGATAATTGCAAAGAGATTAGTGATACTTCTGTGGTTCGGAATTTTTTTTGCAGACTATCGTCTACCAGTAATTTATGGAACAGTTAGCGTATATATGATTGACTATGGATCTCGATCTTAATTATCGCTAATTTTATATCCGTATTTATCTATACCTAAGGGAAAACATGGATTACATACACTTCTAAATGAGATTATTTTTACACTCCTGGTGAATTTTAAGTAAAAATTACGAGAATGGACAGGTTTTAAATTTAAATTTATTAGGAGTCATATGCTAAGTTCTCAGTTACACGATTTCATTCATTATTAAAATCGTGTTCATGGGACTTTGAATTGGATTTTGAAAAGTAAAAGTCTTTTTTAAATATGAAATGCGAAACCATCTCCGAATAAGCAGTGTTGGTCATCTTTTAATACTCCTAGACACACGTAAAAGGGAAGAAAGAGTTAAATAAACAAAAAAGAAAGAAAAGAAAAATATCCAGTGGTCACGAAGCCATCGTTTTACTGTGGAAGGCCTATCGACTTTTTCCACCCGAGCAACAGTCGTGAAACAAATGGTTAAAATTGGAGTTGTTGTTTTCAAGAAAAGAAAACCTCAAAGAGGTGTTGATTAAATAATAGCAAATGATAGCTCTTCTTTTAAAAAAAGTTTCTATTCACTAATAAATTTTAGAAACAACTTTTTTTTCTTGATTACAATAAAAAAAAGTAAAATCGCGTAATTCTTTAATTATAATTTGAAGTGATTTTTTTTTTCTGTTCGTCTTAAATGTTAATGTATTTATCTTTTTTATTGACTGGTAATGAATTTAATGATTAGAAACTATTTTTTTCTTGATTAGAATAAAAAGGAAAGTAAATTGGTGTACCTTATGCAATAAAATGTGACGTTGATGAATAATAATGCGTTGAGTTTGATTTTCCACAATGCACAACAAAAGAAAAAGCAGTAATTGTTGGGCTTATGTAGCATAGGCCCATGAAGAAGAAAAGGGAGGAAAAAAAAAAAGAGAATACTAGGGTTGTGTTTGTGTTGTATCTAATTACTGAAGTTAGAGTTACCACGGAGTTTTATCCGAAAAAAGATGGAGACCTCTTTGCGATATGGAGAAGATTCCAAAGCTCTCAGAATCCATGCCAAAGAAAAACTCGCAATCTTTCCCAACACCTACCTCCAGGTAATTCATATCACTCATCAAACATTTACATTTTCTTCATCGTCTCCAATCTTATACTTCTCCTTCCCTCAGGTGCACGGAGAACTTGACACCAAATTTGGACAACCATCATCTTCCGGTGCTTTTATAAGATATTTCAATCCAAATGTAAATCTATCTTCTTCTTCTTTTTTTCTATCCTAATTTAAAACCTATCTCCCATTATCTATTAATGTTCTCTTTCACTCAATTCGATTAGTTATCGTCTACTCTTGGTTTCGGATTGCGATACGATAAGCGTGAAAAATTGCGCTACACTGTCAATGCAAAGAAGACTTACACTGTCGGCGTTCTCAATTTTAAAGTCAAGGGCGCATCTGAGGTTGAGAGGGAGTTCAAAGAGGTACCGAGTGTTCTCAATATTAAAATCAAGGGAGCACATGACATGGACAATAAGTTCAAAGAGGTACAATAATGTTTGTTAAATTGCGCATTTCGTTTTTTCTTCAATTGCTGAATCCTCTTTTTTTCTTTTTTTGCAGGGAAAGTCCAGAATAGCGGCGGAGGTTTTGTTGAACCTCTTCAATTTCAAGCAAGATCAAGATATTAGACTTAAGATTGGATGCGAATATTTTGAAAAGGTTTGTGTTGTTCTCTCTCAATTACAACCTCTCTTCCTTCCCCTAATTTGGTGGTGTCAAATAATGCTTTGGTGATAGCAGGGTTTTATATTGTGGTGGAGGTTTTGTCGTCTTCTTTGGGACTGAAATTAGTGTTTGTGTGGATGGCATGAGATATCACATTAAGGATTGAAAATATGGAGAAAGAAAACCAAAATAAAATGGGAATATTGTCTTGTGGTATCTGCAGCAATGCAGACATCTATCTATGTTGACTATGATTTTGAGTTCGTGTTTTCTCATCAGTGACTTACGTGGTTGTTGGAGCCTTGGGTAGTTGTGTGATGTAGTGGCTCCTAAATTGATTATGTTTTCTGTATTCGGGGAATTTATTTTGTGAGTCCAATGAATTCATTTACCATTTTCCCTTCAGCAGCTAGAGAAAGAGAAATAATCCCTTTTCTGCCACCACTAATATCTGGGCACTTATTGTTGGATTTGGGTTTCTTGATTATGAGTTGGAACTAGATTGAACTGTCTTTAGTAAAACTAATTACCTGCAAGGTTTTAAAACCATGTCTAGAATATTTTCACTGCATTGAATTAGCACTAGTTTGTTAGAACTATCATTCATTTACGATTATTCCTTTTGCCTTTATCTCTGTACTTACAAGCGCACAAAGCTTTGTACTGAACCCATGGAAGAATCATTTTATTAGAATTTGTTCTGTTAGTCAGTTGTTTTGTAAGTAACCATGATTTAAGCCTCGGTATCAAATGTGACTGCAGTTGTCTGTTAGTTAGTGTTTAAGAATGTTTACCGAAAGCTAACAAGTTTGTTAAAGTCGAAGTCACGTACAATTTATATGTAACAGGATAAAATATTGAGAGTAATGGATGCATGTGTTTTAGGGATAAATAGTTTTGTTTTTTACACCGATTGAATTGTGTCAAGAGTATGTTAACTGAATACATAGCCTCTATTTAACTCTTGAGTAATTTACTTAGGGTACAAAAATAGTAAAATTACTATAGTCGGTTGTTATATTTCATCTGGTAGCAACCAAATGGTTTTCTGGAATTAGGAAGTTAGCATAATCCGCGAAATTGTCGTTGGTGTCATTTTGTCGAAGATATGATGTAGTTTTTTTGTGTATTATTCCCCCATTGTGTATTCCTGATGTTTTTTCTTAATGACATTTAGGTTAAAACTCTTGTTTTCAGGTTCCTTACCTGCAGATTAGAGAGAACAATTGGACAATAAATGCCGATTACAAAGGTAGATGGAACGTGAGATATGACTTGTGAGATATGACTTATGAGAAGTGCAGAGAGCTTTTTTCTGTATTCATGTTCTGCTTGTCATTTTTGGTAGACGTGTTCTGTTTCTCACCCTAACCTTAAGCCTGCCTTATAAAAGGGACCATGCATAAATTTATGTTTAGTCATGCGAATTGCTTTGCAGGAACTAAAGTGATTTGTTGAAAATGAAGTTCGCATATTATTTAATATTGATTTTACAATTTGTGTCGAGATAAAATTCTTCACTGCGTCTGTAAGATGTCATCATCTGGAATTGGATGAATTCGCCTGTATTAATAAAGCGCTAAAGAAGAAAATCTATATATTGATAGAGACTTGTAGGGAAAAAAGTCATAGGAAATAAATGAAGACTCTTTCTTTAAGATTAATTTATATACTTCTAATCTGTAAAGGTTGAATTGTAAAGTAGATTTATCTTGTAATGATTAATTTTGCTTCTTTATTTTTTTTTAATAACTTTTTTGACAAATTGCTAAATTATATTATCCAATAGTGATTTCCTGATGACCTAAGATGATTGCGCCTTAAAGTCAGTCATTTATGCATTTTTGCTGTGAGATTGTTGTTAAAGAATTGGAAAGGAGGGGGTGTAACATTATTTTTATGATTATACAACTATAATTATATAATAATGTAAAATTATGTTATATTATGGTTATATAATTTATTCTTAATTTATTTATTACAGTACTTAAGAGATATCAAATAAAAAAAATGTCTTATAAGAACTAAAGTAAGATTACATATTGCATGAAAAACTTTTGACTGTCCACTCAAGAATTTATAAAAGATGATGAATGTAATGATTGATTTTGGTCTTGATAAATAAAATACGTGTGAATGTTTGAATTAATTTGGTTAAGTAAAATAATAGGAGTGAGTAGCATGAATAAAAATAGTTGGAAGCGAATATTGTTATAAATACGAAGACGAAGAGGGGTATAGAGCAGAAGTAGTTACTTATAGTGTAAGTCCAACCAAAGAAACCCAAAACTTGAAACACACTCTTTGCATTTCTCTCCGAACACATGACTCGTCCCTTCAGATATTTAGGCGAGCGCGACTCGTCCAACGACTCCGCCGTGGTCGACTCCGACTTCGTCGTCATCCTCGCCGCCCTCCTCTGCGCACTCATCTGCGTCCTCGGTCTCGTCGCCGTCGCGCGCTGCGGCTGTCTCCGCCGCCTCCGCTTCTCCTCTGCTCCCACTCCCCAGCCTCCTCCCGCTGCCGCCAACAAAGGCGTCAAGAAGAAGGTCCTCCGCTCCCTCCCCAAGCTCACCGCCACTGCCGAATCCGCCGTTAAATTCGCCGATTGCGCGATCTGCCTCTCGGAGTTCGCAGCCGGAGACGAAATCCGAGTGCTGCCTCAGTGCGGACATGGATTCCATGTTAGCTGCATCGACGCCTGGCTCAGATCGCACTCCTCGTGTCCGTCGTGCCGTCAGATTCTGGTGGTTTCTCGGTGCGACAAGTGCGGCGGGATCCCGGCCCCGTCGAGCTCCAGCTCCGCGCCCCCGCCGCAGTCGGAATCCGAGGCCAGATTCAAGGTGAGGGAGGATAACGGCAATAGGTTCTTGCCTTAGGTTAATACTATTAACTCTAAATTCATGAATCCTTTTCTTTTAAAATACATATATATAATATATTGTCTATATAGTATGTATAATGTATAATATGAACTACTAGCTCCTCGTGTGTAGTTCGTGTGTAGTTTAGTGTCAGTTAGGAATTAGTTAATTAGTGTCAGATTGATATGGTTAGTGCTGTAATTATCAGTTGTATTATTGCATTTGTGCGCTCTCAGGGCAATGGTGTGATATCTTATTCCCTGCAACCTGCATCAGTTTAGTTGAATCTGATTCCTACTCCGTTCTTCTTACGTTTTCAACTTTTTTCTTTCTTTTTTCATTTTCATCTTTTAATTTTTCTCTGGTTTGATCGAACTTCGTTCGCTAATCGTACCACCTACATGTTATGCCACCTTCCATGCCTCATTTTTCTCCAACAAAATGTAGAGAAAAGTGGTTCCAGCTGGCGTCAATTCCTCCCTGACGCAATTTATCTTTTCAACTACACCTCTGGGATTGTGTTCAATTCTTTTTATACCTGAACTAGCGTGGTATTTTTTTATCTTAAATCATTTTAAATTGTAATATTAAGCTTTTTAATTATAAACACTATCTTTTATAAGAAAACAAACGAAATTCTACGAAATATAAAATAAATATTGTAGATTGAAAATTTATCTTCATTTAAAAAATCAATTATTTGCACAAAGATAATTTGAAATGATTGTGAAAGATGTTTATTTTTATCAGGCGTAAACAAAATACTCATTTAAAAGAGAGAAAAGAAAAATATTCATAATGTGTGTATATAAATATTACTTTGCATTATGTAGAATAAATATTTGTTTCAAATACCTAAAATTTATAATAAATAAATTGTTACTCTTAGCCTCAAGTACAAGAATAATGATAAATATTTCAAAAATATTGAAATAGGAAAATGAGTTGTTTCAAAGGTATTTTCTCTTGCTACATTGCTATATACTAAATTATGTTAATCTAGTACGCAAGAAAATTTTAAAGTATAGAGATGTTGATAATTTTTCTTTATTAGTTTTGAGAAATTGGTTTTGACGTGTTTAATTATTGACCTGAAATTAGGGTTGGGTGGGATGAGAAAAGAAATGAAATTGGAAGAAGCGAAGTATCTGAGATTCTTCCGCTGAAATGTGTGTGAATTAGTGGAAAGGAAAGAAAGGAAAGTGGAGCATAAAGCACTAAAGTTTAATAATGCCCTCACTCCATTCTTATTTTTCATTTTCTTTTTTCTTTTATTATTATATAAACAACTTCCTCAAACCATGACTCTTACTTTGACCATACAAGTTTCAGCATTTTCCCTGCTTTTCACACCCAACCCACTTTCATACCAATGCTTTCATTTCAACACATAACTATATATACCATTATGCTATTAATTAATTACAAATTATCTGAAAACTCATATTATTCACAATTTTTTTTTTCAATTATTGTACTATAAACCCATCAAATAAAATGTATTGGTTGGGTTTATCTTCACTACACTATATATAATATAATTTTACTCACAATAGTTATTCTACCAGTACAGGGTGATTTAATTACTGCAAATTTTATATAAAATTTATTAAGTTATCATTATTTTCTTTTACCATTAAATATTGGAATATGATGTAATATTAGTGAAAGTCTGACGGTAATATAATGTTAAATTCTATTGGCAATTAATTAATAAAGTCTATAAAATAATATGATATGTGGTATTAATTCAATTCTGAGGATTCGTGGCCACAGAGGACCTAAGATCAATGAATGTCTCATTTGAAATCACACACCATAGGTATCCGAATAATCTTCCTTTTGTGGGTTGCATTAAATAATCTTATACATCATTTAATTCAATAAATAATAAAGATGCAAGTACACTTTGGACCAAAACTATTCAAGTTTTTATTGGGCCCACCAATGATCCCAAGTTTTTATTTCTAATAAATTTTTTTGAATTTTATTCACTTAGACTGTATGCATTGTACATTGCCCTAAATACTCCCATATCTAACTTTCTTTTAAAATATAAAGTAAGCAAAATTAACCCATTCAGAGAACTTAAGAAGCATGTGTAAAATATGAAATAAAAAATCGTAATTTCTTACACAATTTGACATACAATTACTATACTTTTTATCATTTGAAAAAGTCCATTGTTGTGGAAAAGATATAGTGCTGTTGATCATATGAAATACACTCACAGTGTTAGTGGCTATTTAGTCCATTCTTCAACATCTCTCAAAAGTATACAACCATATAATACTTAGAACTGTCTTTCATTCTAAACAACAGTTAATTTTTTTTTTCTTTGACAAATTTAAAAAAACATAAATGTTTGAAATTTCATAAATGACATGCAAGATAATATAAGATATTCACATAATCAATTCTTTATATAAATATAATTTATTTATCAATCACTTTACAATGATTTTATAAAGTTTGATACAGTATTATCATATAGTTAACGACAATAATTTATTATAATAACTATTCTGTTATAGACAAAGAATTCTATAAATGTGTTTGTGTTTGTGTTATTTTATATTTATGGAGATTGTGGTGGTGCTTTTGCACTCACCACACTTCCACATTTCCACAACCAAAGGTCACAATTTTCTGATTGCAATCAAAAGATCTCTCTGGTAAAATGAAAGGCCACGAAGTCAATTCCATGCAACAAAATTCTTGAGTGCCATCTTTTAGTGCTACCTTAGCCTACCAAACCGACACACTTTTTCGTTGACTTTTTTTTTTTTTTTTTTTTGGCATTTAAATTTGACCACCCATTTTTTTGTGTTTTTTTAAAATTTTTTTAACAGCCAAATTAATTTGTGAAATATTTTTTG
>Ga0099822_1008169_pt1 | contig 13406 bp, 11 predicted proteins | sample CowpeawhiteBW_FD_76839 | JGI IMG/M metagenome (GOLD analysis project Ga0099822, IMG submission 76839) | Root nodule microbial communities of legume samples collected from California USA - Cow pea white BW | ecosystem: Host-associated > Plants > Roots > Nodule | place: USA: California | collected... | reverse complement strand
TATTAAAGTTTGAAAATTTAGAATTAGGAAAGAATGGGGAAAAAGAAAATAGAAATAAAGAAAAAAAGAAAAAAAAAAAAAAATATAATTTAAAAAAATAAAAAATAAAAAATAAATTTTAATAAAAAAAAAAAAAAATTATTAAAATTTTAAAAAAAAAAAAAAAAATAAAAAAAGTTCGCTAGAAAAAACAAAAAAAAAAAAAAAAAAAAGACAAGACGAGTTGGACCAGCCAAGAGGGTTTAGTGCATGCAGTGTACGACCAATCAATCAGAAACCGCGTCTTGGTTTGGTACATCAACCCATTAAGCTTCCCAAGAACAACAACATTACTCCTTATCCATGCATAAAATACACAACTTTTCTTCATTTTCCTACAATTTTTACTTTCTGATGCGCGTTACTTGAAGAACTGCACAACACAAATGTTAACCATTGATTGAAACCCTTACGTGGCTTACGTATAATATGACAAACACTTCGTGGGGACTCCATTGACTTAGTATAGAACAAACAAACTACAGATACAGACACAAAACTGTTCACTTTCTCTCAATGGGAGTTTTCTTCTTCTTCAAACCATGTAAAATCCAAGAATAATATTTCCCTCTGTTTGTTCACCCAACCACTGTAATTAACCTCATATCTTCATCACTTCACCGTGTTTTTCTTTTTTCTGTTGTATCACATCACATATTCTTAATAGTTTATTCGTTACCACCTTTTGTTCTGATACTATTTCCAATGCTCTTTTGACCTTCTCAGCATTCAGCTCTTCCACATTAATGAATAAGCGTTTATTGCCATAAATGGTAATTGGTCACTGTTGCAGGTGACTGACACACTTGCATGCTCATTTATACTCTCATTCATGGATGATATAGGCATGCTTTGTCAACATAGTCTCAGCTTCTACCAACTCATCTATATATCTCCAATGCATGTCATGCAGATGCATCATGATCAAACCTTCAAACCTTTCAATCTTCTTACACATGTACACACTTCAAGATAACATGTGAAAGCATACCAACATGCACTACTACCATGTAGCTTCATACTTCTATCTTCTGCCAATAATACATACTCACAATCCAAGAACAACCACCACCGCTTCCCAACCCACAACTACACCATTAAATTTCACTTGTCTTCGTGTGTCTTTTTGTTAATAAGAACAACAATTTGAGCTGAAGAATTTAGAGTAACCTTCCATCCCAAAATGAGAGAAGCATCAATGAGGATTTCAACCCTTGGTTTTGTGCTCCTCCTGTGTTTTTCTTCTGCACTCCTTTGCCGTGGTAATGAGAGCACCATGAGAGTGCTTTTGGAGGTGAAATCATCGTTCACTGAAGACCCAGAAAATGTTTTAAGGGATTGGTCAGAGAACAACACCGATTACTGTAGCTGGAGAGGGGTGTCATGTGGTTCAAAGAAGCTCAATTCTTTGGATGCTGATGACGACTCGGTGCAAGTGGTGGGACTCAACCTGTCCGATTCGTCACTCGGTGGGTCGATATCACCGTCACTCGGTGGTTTGCAAAACCTGCTGCACCTTGATCTCTCTTTAAACCGCCTCGAGGGTCCCATTCCATCGGCCCTCTCGAACCTCACTTCGTTGGAATCTCTCCTTCTCCACTCCAACCAACTCAACGGTCAAATCCCCACCGAGTTAGACTCGCTCATGCGTCTCCGAGTTTTGCGAATCGGTAACAACCAACTCAGTGGCCCGATTCCTGAGACGCTTGGGTATATGCCCAGCCTCGAGTACCTTGGTTTGGCCTCATGCAGACTCAGCGGTCAGATCCCGGCCCAGCTTGGTCGACTCAGTGAGTTGCAATATTTGTCTCTGCAGGAAAACGACTTGACTGGGCCGATTCCGTACGAAGTGGGGTACTGCTGGAGCCTTCAGGTCTTCAGCGCCGCCGGGAACAACCTCAATGGCTCGGTTCCGAGTGAACTGAGTCTACTCAGGAAACTTCAAATTCTGAACCTCGCCAACAACAGCCTAACCGGGTCTATTCCGAGTCAACTCGGGCAGCTGAGTCAGCTTACATATCTGAATTTAATGGGTAACCAACTCGAGGGTCGCATTCCACCGTCTCTGGCTCAATTGGGTAACCTTCAAAATCTGGACTTGACAAATAATACGCTTACTGGGGAAATTCCAGAGGAGTTAGGGAACATGGGTCAGTTACAATATCTGGTTCTCTCTGGGAACAAACTCAATGGAACCATTCCAAGAACCATATGTTCCAATGCGACAAGTTTGGAGACCTTGCTGATGGGAGATAATGGACTTCATGGTGAGATACCAGCTGAGTTGGGTGAGTGCCAATCCCTGAAACAACTTGATTTATCAGGCAATGATCTCAACGGGTCAATACCTATTGAGGTTTATGGGTTGACGGGGCTAACCGATCTCTTACTTCACAACAACACTTTGGATGGTTCAATCTCTCCCTTCATAGGAAACCTCACTAACATGCAGAGTCTTGCACTGTTTCATAACAACTTGCGGGGTGATCTTCCCAGAGAGATTGGGACGCTTGGGAAAATGGAGATAATGTATCTTTATGATAATCAGTTATCAGGGAAGATTCCTCTCGAGATCGGTAACTGTTCAAGCTTGCAATGGGTTGATTTTTTTGGAAACCATTTCAGTGGTGAAATTCCCTTCACTATAGGGAGGCTGAAAGATTTGAACTTTTTGCACCTTAGGCAGAATGAACTTGTGGGTGTGATTCCCCCAACACTTGGGAACTGTCATAAACTCACTGTGCTGGATTTGGCAGATAATCGCCTCTCAGGTGGCATTCCAGCAACATTCGGATTCCTCAGAAACTTGGAGCAGTTCATTCTCTACAACAATTCTCTTGAAGGTAGTCTTCCTCACCAACTTGTAAATCTAGCAAACCTCACCAGAGTGAATCTTTCAAATAACAGACTGAATGGTAGTTTGGCTCCATTGTGTAGCTCTAGTTCCTTTCTTTCTTTTGATGTCACAGATAATGAATTTGACGGTGAAATACCCTTTGTCCTGGGAAATTCACCTTCCCTTGACAGGTTGAGATTAGGTAACAACAAGTTTTCAGGTGAAATTCCAAGGACATTGGGAAAAATCACCGCATTGTCATTGTTAGACGTCTCAGGAAATTCACTCACGGGTGGAATACCAGATGAGCTTTCTTTGTGCAATAACCTGACTCACGTTGATTTGAACAACAATCTTCTAACTGGACACATACCGCTATGGCTTGGAAATTTGCCTCAGTTGGGAGAGGTTAAGCTCTCATTCAATCAATTTTCTGGGTCTATTCCACTAGGCCTACTCAAACAACCCAAGTTGATTGTTCTTTCCTTGAATAACAATTCTCTCAGTGGAACTCTCCCAGGTGATATCGGCGATCTTGTATCTCTTAACACCCTCAGGCTGGACCATAATAACCTCTCTGGACCAATCCCTCAAACAATAGGTAAATTGAACAATCTTTATGAGCTGCGGCTATCCAGGAATGGCTTTAGTGGGGAAATACCAATTGAGATTGGAAGTCTTCAAAATGTCCAAAGCATTTTGGACTTAAGTTACAATAATCTCTCTGGTCATATCCCTTCTTCAATTGGCATGCTGTCAAAATTGGAAGTACTTAATCTTTCTCACAATGCACTCACTGGAGAAGTGCCTTCAGCAGTTGGTGAATTGACCAGTTTGCAGAAGCTTGACATCTCTTACAATAACCTTCAAGGAGCATTGGATAAGCAATTCTCTCGCTGGCCTCATGAATCATTTGAAGGGAACATTCATCTTTGTGGAGCCTCCCTTGCAAGATGCATAGGTGGTGATAAGCGATCAGTCTTCAGCAATACATCAGTGATTATAGTCTCTACACTTTCAACTTTAGCTGTAATTGCTTTACTTGTACTTGTAGTGATCGTCTTGTTTAAAAGCAAGCAAGAATTTTTCAGGAGAGGCAGTGAACTGAGTTTTGTTTTCTCCTCTTCTTCACGAGCACATAAACGATCGTTGATCCCTCTGACTGTGCCTGCAAAGAGAGATTTCAGGTGGCAAGACATCATGTATTCCACAAACAATCTAAGTGATGAGTTTGTAGTTGGTTGTGGAGGCTCTGGGACAGTGTACAGAGTTGAATTGCCCTCTGGAGAGATCGTGGCTGTGAAGAAGATTTCAGGAAAAGATGATTATCTGTTGAACAAAAGCTTTATAAGAGAAATCAAAACCTTAGGGAGGATCAAACATAGGCATCTGGTAAAACTGATGGGTTGTTGTAGCAACAGAATGAAAGGAACAGGTTGGAATCTGTTGATATATGAGTACATGGAGAATGGGAGTGTTTGGGATTGGTTACATGGGGTGCCCCTCAAAGCAAAGAGGATCCTTGATTGGGACACAAGGTTCAAAATTGCAATGGGATTAGCTCACGGAGTGGAGTACCTCCATCACGATTGTGTGCCAAAGATCATTCACAGGGACATCAAATCCAGCAACATTTTACTAGATTCCAACATGGAGGCACACCTGGGAGACTTTGGACTCGCAAAATCAATCATTGAGAATCCAGAATCTAATGCAGAATCTAATTCTTGCTTTGCTGGATCTTATGGATACATAGCCCCAGGTAATAGTTCATCACACCATTGACTTGAATTGTTATTTACCTCATTCTTTTACGAATCATGGTTAGAACCGAAGTTTTGCCATGATAGTGTACACCGGCTATACTGTCTTAGAAAGTGGATTTTAAATTTAATCCAATCTTACAAAATCAACTTGTAAAGTGAGATTTGCATGATTCATCGTAATGCAAACTATTGATTGACATTTGTATATTTGTAGAGTATGCATACACACTGAAGGCCACAGAGAAAACTGATGTGTACAGCATGGGAGTTGTGTTTATGGAACTTGTTACTGGTAAAATGCCAACAGATGCAGGTTTCGGAGCAGAGATGGACATGGTGAGATGGGTGAAGATGAACCTTGAGAAGGAAGGCACTGCGGTTGAAGAAGTGATAGATCCTCAGCTGAAACCCCTTTTGCCTGGTGAAGAGTTTGCTGCATTGCAGGTGCTGGAGATAGCCTTACACTGCACAAAAACTGCACCACAAGAGAGGCCAACATCAAGGCAAGTATGCCATCATCTCCAGCACGTATCCAACAACAAAATTGTGGATTTTGATAAGAAGAATCTGGATCATTACTGATTTTCATTCCAACATATTCAAGATGAAGGAAGACATGTTTGTTAATGTTGCTGTGTGTAAGTTTAGCATATGTTATGTTTCTGCATTGCTTCTTCCAAAACTTATCCTATATGTTCAGACATAGATTCTTAATTTTATTAAGATGATTTCGTGTTAGGAATGTAACATTGGTAATGGACTAATGGTATCCTTCTTATGCAGGTGTCTTAATATTTAGTAAAGTTCAATATATAAATATTTCTTATGTATATTGTTAAGTTTCCTTTATAAAACTTTCTTTTCGATTCATTGATTAAAGTGTTAAATGATAAAATGTTTGTTTGCGTAACACAGGAATCAAAATCAGTTATAAAAATAACAAAGAAAGATAAATGCAGTGCCATGCTCAGATATAGAAAGTAAATAATCCCTGAGTTTTCTATATAAAAGAATAAAATAATACAATTGTTATTTAATTTATCAGTAACATATTTCAGTTACACTGATTTTTTTTTTTTGTTTTAAATATAAACTAAATTTTTTAATTTAAAAATATAAGATAATAGATAGTACAGTACTATAAGTCATTTAGTTACATGGATTGTGTGAGCGTGGGAATACGTAATCTTTAATGAAATAATACAAAATGACACGTTATTAAATTGCAAAACTAATAAAGAATATGGTAATTAAAATAATATGAATGTGAGAGTAAAGTACAAAGTTAAATTAAATCTATGTTGTATAAGTGAGAGGAAATTTTTTTAGCCATCTAACAATCTTGTTTGTTGGTCGTCTTCAATATTAGCAGAAAAATATTTTAAATATTAAAATAAATTTAATTAAAAAAATTAAAATTATGTATTTTTAAATTTGAGAGACTAAATATTAATTTAAATTTTTATCAAAAATTAAGAGACCAAAACAATATTTAATATTTTGTAATAAAGATGAATTCTTTGTGATTTGCATATGATATCATATGAATCCTAGATTATTTCACAATGATACCGAGTTTAAATCCTTGAAAACGTAGGTCAAATTTTATCTTAATTATAATTTATTGTTATTGTGATAATTTACTTGAGTCTCAACTAACGTCAATTATCTAAAATCACGTCTAGCTCATTAACATTTGAAATGAAAAAAAAATGATTTTGTGTACAACATATCATAACCTAACTATTGCTTCTAATTAATATACGAAATTTAAAATTCAAATTTAAATTATTCCCACATTTCAATAAAACAAACTACAAATTAAAATTCAAGCTATAATTGCGTAATAAAATCTTACACACAAATCAAAACATACACCCACCAAAGTAGCTACAAATTAAAATTCAAATAATATAATTGCACAATTAAATCGGACAAATCTAATAAGCTAAAAATTCAAATAAAAAACGTTTCAAATTCATCCCTACTTAAAATAAAACTTAAACGACTCTTTCAAAATTAATGTCCATAAATACACATTTATAAATATTCTAAAATGAAAAGCGAAGCCATTTTAGTAGAAAAATGAATATTTTTTACCGAATCAAATGACAAGTAGCATTTTGATAGTTATAAGCAAGGTAGTTAAATTTCGATTTACGAATTAAATTTCGATTTTTAAGTACCATACTTATAAGTAATTTTCATACTTTGTTATTGAGTAGTATTTGCAACATTATGTAACAGTTTATCTGTTATTAACTTATTAAATAATAATACATACAAACATACATCAAATCGTAGAGTATTTTTTTATTTTAATATCACAAACTAATTATCTTTTTTTAAATTTAAAGAAAAATGGTAGAAGTAAATAATTAAGTGTACTCATCTTTTTATTTTAGTCATTTAGTTAAAAAGTAATTAAATGTAATAAAAAAAGTACATAAAGCAAAGGAAAACAGAAGGAAAAGCTCACCACCAGAAAACACTTTGATTCCTTCCTGTAACTATTATATTTAGTATTATATATATATATATATATATATATATATATATATATATATAAATATACTATTTCAGTATTATTAGTAACGAAATGTGGAAAAGAAATTTTGCAAAACTGATAAGAATGTGTGTACTGTAACAAATTATGACTTGAGAAAATAAAATTACAAGAAGATGAAGTAATGTGGTAAGTGTTGATAATCATCAAAAGGAAAGTGCATAAAGTGAGTGAAGGAAAGCAGAAAATCAGAGTTAGTTGTGAACTTAATTTGGTGAAGAGAATGAAAAAGTAGAGAGTGATGCACTTAATCTGCAAATAGTAATAAATAAGACGCTCTCTTTCTCATATTTTTCTCTTTTTCTTTACCCCACAATCTCAACGGTTCAAACCCAACGTCTCTCTCTCTCTCACTACACCACACTGTTATATTCGTCATAACAATTCTCAAAGTTTTCTTCTAAGTTTCGTTGTACTTTTCCAACACTCTGTTTCCTTCATCTTCTCACATCAACCAAAAGGTTTCTTCCATTTTTAGCCACACCCCTCTCAACCAAAAGACACGTCCCTAGGTACCAGGAAACAAAACAAAACAAAACAGAAACAAACATTATCGGCCAACGTTATTTTTTTTTTTTATTTGTGTACTTTCGTTACGAAAGAGCTCTAAATAGAGGCAGAGAAAACGGGAATGAGGTTAAGATGATTTGTGAGCATTAATAAGCCATAAAAAGCTCCCTAGTTTCCGTACAACAACTCGTTTCTCCTTCATATTCTCCCTCCTTCACTCCCTCCTCTGTTTCGCTCTACCCTGTTTTCTTTTATTTTCTGTCTTTTTCTGTGTTTCAGCAAAACGAGAAGAGACTTGTGAGGTTGCAATGTCTCCAATCTCTCCACCCGTTTCCCCCAAATGGGTTACCGTGTTTCCACGTTCACACACTCCTTCGTAAAGGTTTCCACAAACCAAGACAAAACATCAACCACCGACCACAAACGACAAACAGAGCCCACATGGCATCGTCCGAGGTTGAGATTGCTTCTTCCTCGCCCTTCGGTTCCGTTCTGAGGGACCGCAACCACCGCGAAGAATGCAGGGAAAGCAACGCAAAGGGCACGCATAACCATCATGCTAAGTTACAGAGAAACAACAAGAACTTTGTCACGGACATTAACACGTGTCGGGGGGTGTCTTCTGATTCCGCAACAAACGAAAACAACAGCGGCTGCTGCAGCAGCAAGAACAAGGGCGTTAACCAGCGTAAGGCTCCGAAAAACACCCGCTTGGAGAGGCTTCGTTTCACACGAGCCAGCTCCTTCAACAACAACAACGGCATCATCAACAACAAAAAGGAGACATCTTTGTCCTTGTTGATCAGCCCAAGACACTCGCAGCTTCTCGATCGATGGGCAACGAGACAGGCTCGGGAGATGGTGTCGAATATGGAGAATGGGGCTGAACTTCTCTCAATGGATGACGTTGACATTTTCCCAAGGACACCCAGTTCCACATCTGAGGAAGAATCAAGCTCCTCAGAGATTCCCAACATGGCTGCTTCTTCTCTTGTTCAGATATGGGAGAAGAGGCTAAACCAATGTGTTGTCTCCAAAACGAACGCATCGTTTGAGAAGATCGGTTCATCCTCTTCTCCCACGAATGAGCATGCTAATGCTTCATTGCCCGAGGAAGAATGCTTTGATGGACCCTCAGGGAATGAAGAAAGTTCCTTTCACTCATTTCCTGAGTGGGAATCGAGTGACCATTCCGTTTCGCCTCAAGCCAGGTCTGAGAGTGGTGTCAGTGTTGCTAGCATCATAAAGAAACTCACTTCCACCAGCCAGAACCAGAGTCCAACACCTTCCTTTATTGATGAGAATGAACAAGAAGGGTATTTTAGTAGTAGTATGACAAGTGTGACAGGTTCTCCTTGTAGAGAGCGTGAATGTGGTCAACAACAACCACCTTCAGAGCTTAAATTTGCGTGTCCCCTGCGAATTAGAGGGCGTCAAGCTTTCAATGATTTGCTTATGCAGATGGAGAATGACAGACACAGGGAGCTCAACAACTTGTCAGAGCGTGGAGCGGTGTCTAAGTTCGCACAAAAAGGTCGCATTCAGGTAAAACAAAAACCAAAGGGTGGTTCTTCTTCTCTTGCTGTGTTATGTTTTTTACTAGTTCTGATTCTGACTCATTTTCTATGCATGAATGCAGGCATTGCTTCGGATTAAATTATTGCAACGTGATCTGGTGGCTAATGATCGCTCCCGGCAGAATTCAACATCATGCGAACTAAACAGACAATCACAAGGGTCTGCAATTATGCAATTAAGGTTTGATCATTTCAAAACTTTTTGACCATTTTAATTAAACATAGAGTTCATTTTTGTGTCATCTAAGTTTAGTTCTTTGATAAAATGAACACAGCAAGATCCCTCATAATTAAGTTTTCCTGGAAGATACTAAAAGAGAAATGTTTTTGTGACATACAGGGAAAGATTTAGCAGTGGGGTTGAACCTAGAACTCCGGTCCATGCAGAAGTAGCTACCCCAAGAAGTCCTAGAAGAAAGGCAGTTAACAAAACCATTCAATTGGGTAACTCTGCCACCACCGATCAAGTCAGAAAAGACACAAGAAACCAGACAGCTCATAGCAGTGCCAATCATGCCACAAAATCCCCAAAAAAATCTGTTTCACACACTAGAATAGATCATAATACTGAAGAAGCTCCTCCAAGTTCAGATGTCATGATCCAAGAAACAAATCCACGTTCAGATGCCAAGACTCAACAAAAAAACTCAAAAGAAACTAGTGAGGCAACGACATCCATGACTGATTCAGGTCTAAATGAGATGACAGACAGAGCAGAAGCTAGTAGCGAACAGAATGATATTACTAAAAGTAGTAATGATGAGACAGTAAATGAGGAAGATATTAGTAACCAGCAGTATGCTGAATCCAATGCTGAATCCGGTTACCAGGAGACACTAGAAGTGGCAAGTAATCAGAACTATGCTGAAAGCAGTTATGGTGATGAGATGGAAGGAGAGGAAACTGACCAGAATTGTGACTATGAAAGTAATTATAACTGGATCAGTGAAATTTCTAGGCCTAGGAGCTATTGGGAAGAGCGCAGGCAAGCCTGGTATAGAGAGATGCTTGAAACTGGTTCTCAGAATGAGGATATAAGGAGGCTTCTTGAAAGGTACATAATTTTCTATTAAATGATACCTCTTGTGTCAGTTGCATAAACTTGAAAGCATTTACTTTGTATAAACTTCATTGATCTGAACATTAGTATATTATTTCTGCAGAAGAACAGTGTCAAGTTTCCTTTCTAGTGACTTCCGGGATAGAATGGATAGATTGATGGAATCTCATAGGGGAACACAAGCACATTTAGTGAATAGCCAGGACTATGAGGAAAACAGCCAAGAATTGATGGCATTTTTGCAGGAACGCTTGCATTCTGCAAGAGCTTCTCAAGAAGATGGAAGAGATGGAATTGAGGAAGAAGAGGATGAGGATAATGCAGAGGAGCACGAGCACGAGAGCTTGATAAGTGATCCATATCATGAAGCTGGTGATTATTCTAATCGTTCCTCATCATGCAGTTACAGGGACAATGAAGGCGGTGACGATTTTGATAGAGTTGTTTCTCCATCCGGACAACCTTATCAATCTCAATCTTTCTATCCAGAGAGTCGGCAATCTGCATCTCCATCCACCAATCATCATTCAATGGTGCGTTTGCATTTGGTATGATCTTGATTCTTCTGAATCTCTTGTTAAATGCCGAAACTACTCTGCATGCAGGAAATGGAACTGATATATGATTTGAGAGGGCACATGGAGCAACTCTATCAGGAGATGTCAGAGCTGAAGAAAATAATAAAGGGCTGCATGAATATGCAGATGGAATTACAACAAACCATGAAAGTAGAGGTTCACTCAGGTTTGTGTTCATTTCTATTTGATGCTTTTTGTCTTTTCCTGTTTGCCTCTTAGTAGTGATGCAATGCAAATACCATTACAGTTAAAATACAAGAAAAAAAGTCCCGTAACAGGACTCAAAAAAAGAAAGGCAACTGCTGCATTTGCTATGAGGTCAAAGTTGACTCTGTTTTGTACAGGTAAATTACTTGCATTACCTTAAAAATTCGATTTTGTGAAAATAAATTAAATTTAAAATGAGGATAAGTTAAATTTAAAGTTCAATTTTTTTCTATTTTGGAAGAAAAGTTGACTCATTTCGTCTTGAACTTGCAGGTGTGGACACATGTGTGCGTGTCTGAAGTGTGCCATCGAGTTGCAATGTAACAGTGGAAAATGTCCCATATGTCGGGCTAAAATAGTGGATGTTGTTCGAGTATATATTGACGGTTAGGTGTCACATTCGACAGAATCTCACTCCATACAATTAACATCATAAACATACACGCGAGTTTCTCCTTTTTACATATACTTTCGTCAAGGGAGTTTGTGATTTTTTGAGAAGAAACTCGTTTGGAAAACATCACTGTACATTATTTCATAGTTTTAAATGTAACCCTTTTTTTTTTCCTTGTTGATATGTGTCGGTGTTCAGTATAATAAAGTCTGAGTCTTGTATTACAAGGATATATATAATAATAAAACTAAGACAAACGCTTACACAACACCCATATGTATTTGCAGAGAAGGTGTAAATAGTAGTACATTATTGGGCAAAGGGGGTGAAAAACGAATAGCATCAAATCAAAAGAATGATATGTATGTACATATTTTTTTCTTTTTAAATTAGAAAGTTCTAACATTAGTGGTAGAGCCTTTAGAACTATAATCTAATAGTACATGAAGTTCGAAGGACAAGAAAAACGCGGGAAAAATGATATTGTAACCATACATGTTCCTGTCAAACTGGTCATTTTTAATATACATATTTCTTCTTTTTTTCATTTCCTCCTATTAAATGCAAGTTCATGAGAAAGGAACATGATATAATTCTTCTAGAGGGGATAAACATCCTGAAAACTAGACATATCGTCGTAGAGAATGCTAATCAAATTTAGTACAATAGTCTAATGTAAGACCGATCAAAAGGGAGGAGATTGACATCCCTAATGACAACATACTTCTTCTCCTTGAGATAGATATATTCATTATTCAATTTTCTCAACTCAATGGATCAAATTTTGTATGGATATAAACTTGGATGCTATCTACTAAATTTAAAACAAATTTATTACTCTCCACTAATTAATAAGTTTAACCCTTGTAACGGAGTTTACGATAAGAAATAACATGATTACTAAATTTCAATTTCAAGAATTTATTTGACATATTTCTAAATCCAAAAATAAGTCTGAAAATTGAGGTAAGTGTAATCAACCCAATTTGCAGTTTTTGGGGTTAGTGTAGAGGACCACGAAGGAGGTCATTCTCAATCGCTCTCATTGAATCATCTCACAAGCTGGACCGTACCTGGATGTGACCAAGCCAGTTCTTGTTACTTGCTACCAAAATATCCAATCTACCTAGCTACTCCCATCATCTACTCTTTCGTTTTCTGTTTTTTCAGAGCCCAATTCCATAAGTCACATTCTAGAAGACCTTATTATCAAGACACAGTGAACATGTGTTGCAATCATTACAAGGATCGCTTCCCTCTCCGCAAGATATCACGTAACTTGTTAGGTTTTTAATCCAAACATTGGATCTTACTACATGGTTTGTCTTGGACACTGGAGTGATTTTACAGTTACCTCATCAATGCATACAGCCGAGGCAGCCAGCAAGGGCCCAGGTGCACTTCCAAGACAAGTCTGCTACTCATCATGAGCGTCCATCTTCCAAGCCGCAACCAGGGGACCAGTATTTTTCTCTTAGATCGAGGATTGGGCCCATCACTATTTTCTACACCAGAAAACTATTGGACTAATCTCCAGGGAAAGTAGAATATAACTTACAGGTGCTACTCTATTTGCATATAACCAAAGAACAAAAATTTGTCATTTGCTTAGAGAACCAAAACTATAATCCTGTGTCACTAGCTGAGGGGATCAATATGGGATCATCTAGGTGAAGTAGGACTTAAATTTATGTCATATTACTACCAAGAACATGTTCAACTGGTATAAGATTGTTTCAATTAAACAGAACTTTCAAGTTTAAATCATCGATGTACACCTGCACAAAACACTTAGCTGTGTTATCCAATAAAAAAAAAAAAAAAAAAAAACCAAGCACAACGAAGAAGAAAAGATTACAAATTTGATCGTGTT
>Ga0099822_1008167_pt1 | contig 13408 bp, 6 predicted proteins | sample CowpeawhiteBW_FD_76839 | JGI IMG/M metagenome (GOLD analysis project Ga0099822, IMG submission 76839) | Root nodule microbial communities of legume samples collected from California USA - Cow pea white BW | ecosystem: Host-associated > Plants > Roots > Nodule | place: USA: California | collected... | reverse complement strand
TGCATGGTTTCTGTTTATAATTGAATTGCATGATTCCTTAATCAGATTAGCTTACCCTTGCTTTTTGTGTTCCTGTCTTGTGTTGTATGTTTCCTTTTGCGATGATCACCTATTCGGTGGGAGTAGATGTGGTTGCAATGTCAAAGGCACTTCTGAAGGATGAAGAGTCATCGTGTTAGTGTTGAAGAGGAGGTTTCCATAGTGGGAGCTTTAGCTTGGTCAGTAGTACAAAGTTTATTAGTTTAGTTCAAGTGTATAAGTGATATATTTTTATAGTCATACATTTTGTAAGACCGTATTAATATATTGTGTACACTGGATTATTTGTTTTGGAACTATGATGAAACTCCCTTCTTATTAGTTTTAAGCTGCTGAAATTGGGATGTTACATGGGTAATGATTTAATTATTTTATTGTCATTTCAAAATATTTTTACTTTCTATTAAATAGGTCTAAAATTTTTATTTTATATATGTTCTTATAAATAACATATATATTTGTATTCACATTTGTATCAGTAATTTTTTATTTTAAATATCAATTAAATAATTTTATTATAAAATATCACATTAAGAAAATACATATTTTAGAGAAAAAAATATTATAATTATATAAATATTAAATAAAAATATATATTATGGGAACAAAGTATATATATATATATATATATAAATCTTGGTGTATATATTTTTTAATATATTGTTTGTTTATACAATCATTACTTTATATATCATATCATGCACATGAAATATATTGTAATGATCGAAAAAATTACAAACGAAAAATTTGAAAAATATAAGATTCAGTATATTAAACTCTAATGAATAAGATATTAACTATTATAAAATATTGCGAGCACAAAAAATAATGAAAAGCACAAAAGATAATAAAAAATGTTTTATACTTGATATTTTATTTTTATATTCTACTAAATATTAAAAAATATACTAACGTTGATATATTATAATTTTTCTTGATATATTATGAAACATTAAAATCATTGTTATTATCGATGAGTATATTTTAAATATATAATACAGAAACAATACAAAGTTCAAAATAGAGAATCTAAGTTCAGAAAATTATGAAACAAAAAAAAAAATTCTATGGTATGTTCTTAAGGACTTGAACATAAGAAAGATCCATTAAGAAAATTCGGATCTTTAATAAAACTAAATATGAGTATATGAGAACATGTATTTCTTGATATTTATAGGGTCTTTTGGGTCGTTGACTCATGGAAATAAATTAGTAACGTAATATTAACTAATATTAATAAAATAATAACTTACCTTACTTAAATACTAATAATAATAATAATATTAATATTAATATTAATATTAATATGATATCTTAATCTATATAATAAATATTTCATAAATCTTTGTCATCAAAGAATATTAGAGTATAAACTGATATTTTTCATAATTAATGTTAATATATGAATATTTGTCTCAATAGATGTGTCTTATAATATTTTGTAGTTTTTTTAGTGATGAAATTAATTGGACTTTATTGGACCGCATTACTTAGCATCATCTATTAGACCATTGAACCAGTAGGTATAATTAGTATTTAAATTTTTTTGATTTCAAGTGGATATACGTGACTCTTTATAAAAGAACTTTTGATTAATTGAATGAGAAACTATTTTTTAAAGCATTTGTATAATACTTTGAAAAAAAATAATCTTCTTGATTGTGTTTTATCTTGAATAACTGAATCAAATGATGATTATCAAAACTTATTTTAAAGTTTTTATAATTGACGACTTTTCCTTTTATTTTCTATTTTTTTTCTTTGAATATTGAATTCTAATTCATTACAATAAAATATCTCATTAATCAACAATTTTAGTGACAAAAAGTTGTTAATTATTGTAATAACCAACCAATTTATAAAATAAAGAATTATTAATTACTAAAATAGTTACTACTATAAAAAAAAATTATAATTGACTTTTATATTGAATTTTAAAATTTAGCTACAAAAGTTTTAATTATCAAATGAAACTGAAACTGTACATTAATTAGTAAGATTTTTACTTATTAGTTTTTAAAGTAGTATCTGATTAATATTGTTAATGAGTTCTACTTTTTTTGTTCCTCAAATTCTGAATCTTGCAAACTTGGATAACCTTCTTTTTTTTTTTTTCCTATTCAACTTTCCTTTTTTCTCTAAAGTATATTCACACAACTTTCTATATTATAAATTTCATGCAATCTCTTTTTGCAAAGTGATGTAAGAATACTCCCTCCATGATTGAGACCATAATTTTAAACATCAACTGTAATTGTTCAAATTTTCTTACAACATATATCATAAAGCTCGACAAAATTGCAAAATTTAAAACCTTGATGCTAGGAATTGTTTCCACAAACATTATGGTCCTTCCATGCATCTATTAAGCCAAAACCGACAAAAAGGACTAATCATTCGATAGTCATGTAGTAGAGCTTTCTTCTTCTTCTTTTTCTGTCCATGTAGTTTTGGTTTACCTAGGAAGTTAACTTTTTGTCCATATTTTTTTAAGCAGCAAGAAACATTATATCAGAGTAACTTGTTTGTGGTTTCACTGTCTTCCAATTTTCACCAGAGGTTTTGTACTTTTATATATGGGTTCCAGTGAAATACCTCACTATTCTTTCCTCTTTGGTTTTCCTCTTGAAAAGAATTTGAGGGGCAGCAAAGAAACTGTTAGAAATAGTGTAACCGCGGAATCTACTGGAAGACAGATACTATACTCTTCAGTGTGATGCATCATCATCCATCATTCACTTTGCATGGTTAGATTTCTGGCCAAGTCGTTGTCCAATAAAAGTCCAAAGGGAAGAAAATCTCGTTCACAGTGGCAGGTTGAAGTGAATAGTGAAAAGGAAACTTCATCAGATTCTGCTTTTCATGTATCAGAAACAAGATCTTAATCTTGCAGTAGTGATTTGTTCACTTCTACCTTGTCTTCAAGAAACCCTGCACATGAAATCTCAGAAATATATTAATATTTCACTCTCTTACTGTTATTCCAATATTCTTCATTCTTACTTTTAGCTAAATTTCTGGAATTAAAAGAAATGAACTTAAGGAAATTATAAATAAGTTTTCAAGGAAATTATTGTAAAGAAATTCTTTATATTATTTACTTTCGACTTTGAGCTTCTTAAAGATATTTATGTAAAAGTAAACAAAATAGATATTATTTCAGAATATAGAAGCTTATCCTGAATGCCAAAAGCTAATATCAAAAGGACAAACTGGTAATGTAAACTTTCTTTGTGCCCTTTAGTTACTCCATAAAAGTCTTGTATATCAGCCAAATGATACTGATAAGAAATCTTAGCAGGAATTAGGGGCTTTCTCTTTTCCACACATTCACTTGGTTCCTATTGAAAGAACAGCAAAGCTTTTAGCTGTCAAATGTCTGTATTCATGGCTTTCTTATCCTTCCCACATGACTTTGGACCACATTCCTATGTAGTTTCTTTCTCCATCTGATGCAGTATTTTGCATTTACACGCTCAAAATATCTTTTGATTCTCCAAAATTGGGAAAAATAAGATAATTAGCTGCTTGACATGACATATTCGTGAGAGTAATTTCCACATGATGTTGATTGATTGTTTCTGATAATTAATTACTAGCAAAGACTTGCAAAGTAGCCATTGTAGCTTTACTTTTCAGTATAGCAGTAAGTTCGTTAGTTAGCAATATGCAACATATAAATAAAACTTTGGAGAAGCAAATGAAAATAAATATAACAATTTATTTTGTCAGAGAAGTATTTACTGTTTCCTATCTGATGAGCCTTACAACATTAGATAAAAAAGGCCATTTATTAATTAGGGCAATCTTTACTCACCAAAAAGGTTTAATTATTATGAAAACAACGTTTCATTTTCTGTGTCTGGTGCCACAAGAGGGGACCTCTTCAGCTGGAATGTTCTACAGAATCCAAAAAGTGTTACTCTGGCTCTAATTTTGCATTTGTCATTATTAGCTGCATGGTATATTATGTTCAGCTCCAACTTGCAGCAAACTTTATATATATATAGCACCATCATGTAGCCTACAATTCTCACATCCCCATCCACACTTTCACACTACCAAGCCAAGATGTTTCTCCACACTGTGTTCCTCCTTTCCTTTCTCTTATCCACTTCCCATGCTACTGTCCAAGATTTCTGTGTGGCAGACCTAACAAGTGCAGATGGCCCTGCAGGTTTTCCCTGCAAGCCACCTGCAAAAGTTACTTCAGATGATTTTGTGTTTGCTGGCTTATCTGAAGCTGCAAATGTCACAAACATCATCAATGCTGCTGTGTCCCCAGCATTTGTTGGTCAATTCCCAGGTGTCAATGGTCTTGGACTATCAGCAGCAAGGTTAGACCTTGGTCCTGCTGGAGTTATCCCACTACACACTCATCCTGGTGCCAATGAACTTCTACTAGTGACTCAGGGTCACATCCTTGCAGGATTTGTCTCATCAAGTAACGTTGTTTATGAGAAGGTACTCAAAAGGGGAGAGCTTATGCTCTTCCCACAAGGCTTGTTGCACTTTCAAATTGCAGCTCATAAGAGAAAGGCCACAGCTTTTGCTATCTTCAGCAGTGCAAACCCTGGCCTCCAAATCCTTGACTTTGCACTCTTTGCCAGCAACTTCTCTACGCCTTTGATCACACAGACCACTTTCCTTGACCCTGATCTAGTCAAGAAGCTTAAGGGTGTTCTTGGAGGCAGTGGCTGATTAAGCTAGGGCTGATCACACAGTCTCATGGTTATGATTTATGAATTGTTCATTATCTTGCTTACTGCATTATTAATTACCTTGTGTTGTTTCAATTCCTTAGACTTGTCCAGGCCCTCTGGTCATTGATTATTGCTCGTGTGTCATGCGGAGTGCTTGACTTTTTGTTTTCCATTTCTGTTCCAAAGCTTAATGTGTTGAGACTTCAGCATGACCATGTTTAGAAGGGTTTGCCACTGTTAAATGCTGAACAACCTTATCCAATGTTCCCTGGTGGATAAATGTCGTGCTTTTCTTTTTCAAGAAAGATTCTTCTTGTCCTTTACTATTACCTCTTTATATGCACAAAAATCGGAGTTGTTTTCTAAAGTTTAAGGATTATGATGAAACTATGTAACAGAACTAATGTCAAATATTCTAAGGGAAGGTATAAATTGGTTTGGTGGTAAAGGTAAGAAAGAAACAGATATGTTATAAACTTGAATTAATATCTGTCAACAACAAAAAATAACATATATCAACAAACAAGTATTTGCTGATATCAAAATTATTTAAAGAAATTAAACTTAAAAATATAGGGAACTGGAAAACAACCTAAACAGGATTAGCATTTACCGATGTATCTTAGCATTACCAGGTGGAATGTAAAATGTTTAAATTTTAACATAAACTCTTTCTTTCTTATTTTTTTCAAATTTTATTGATGCCAATGTTTATCTCCTTTTAGAAGTGATAATGGTTATGGACCATTTGTAGCTCGGAATGCGACTGAAGATAAAGGTATCACATGGGAAATTGGATTTCTATAAAAAGCCAGACTACACACTAGAAAAAAAAATGATTCCAGATCAAAATAGAAATCAAACCCAAAAATTTGTTTATCTTTTTATATTTCTCTTGTCACATGTTCAAACTTTGTTTTATTTTACAAGGATAGACTACACTACCTCCGCAAGCGGTTCTTTGTGCAATAAAATAATACAATTGTAAAATAGATACGAAGAAAAGACGGATAAATATGATAAAACAGATGCTATGATAAAAATAAAAATAAAATGATAAAAAAGTAATTTACATTAATAAATTCTATAATTTTATTATTAAGTGATAATATAAAAACAATTTATACGAATATGGTAAAATTAAAGATTTCATAAAACATCTAAGTTACAAACATCAAAAGTTCATAATTAGTGCATTGAATTTTCATTAAGTATTTTAAGTAAATAATTTTTTTTGGTTACAATATTATATATGCTTTGAGGTACAGAAAAATAAGGGCCTCGGTTGAGGTTGATTTTGAATGGGTCTTAATGGGTTTGATGTTTGGCGTTGCTTCCTACACCCATACCTTTCTTCCTGCACCCAGGAATTGCAAGCTGTCCCGTAAAGGATGGGTTGGCCACCAATTTTTTTTTTTTTTTATATATACTTATGAATATTTAAATTATATTTAATTTTATAAATATTTTATAAGTTTTTAATTGATAAATTAATATTTTTAATTAAATAAATTTAAATAATTACTATAAATTACTCATTGATAACTAATAATTAAAATTTAATTTGTAAGTATTAATGATTTAAATTATAATAATATTGTATATTTAAATTTTTATAAAAATTTAAAATAAAAAATTTAATCTATTTAATTATTTTTAATTTAAAAAATAATAATAAATATAAAAATATAAAAACAAACTCGCGAGTGAGTGACTCATTTTTAGTATGCTAATTTTGCGGATTGGGCAAGACAGACAAAAAAATTGAGAATTTCAACTCGGTACACTCCGTTTTAAGAGACTCACCGTGGGCCCATACCACTTTTCCGCCCATACTTTTATTTCCAAATATTCTTTCTAATTAAACACTAATTTTCACATAGTGCAATTCATTAAAAAAAAGTGAAAGATGCACTCTATTTTTTTCATTTCTTCACCAAAATAAACAAACCGTTTTCCTTACTTTATAAGGTGGAAAATAGTATACAAAAATTAAAAGTGACATTCAAAATAATAAAAAAGAACGAATAATTTATACAATTGCATGAGTCAGTATACTTTTTTCTATGATAACAACAGTTCATGTTATTGTATAATAATGATCATGCATGAATCAAAATTTCAATTTTTTTATAATGATAAATTCACGACCCTAATGTCAACCCTTCCTCCTTCTTTAAGCCACTTTTTGAGGGGCTTTGGATCTAGCACATATAATACTTCAAATGAAAATAACGTAATTTTTCTATATGTCAAAGTTAACGGAAAATTCATATTTGAAATTATTAGAATACTACAACATTTTTTATTCCTGTTTATACATAATAATATAAACAGTCTCGCTGAAAAAAAGAAAAAGAAAATCACAACTATAGTTAAAAAAATATTTACAAATTTTATTATAAAAAAAATTTGCAAAAAATTGTTCCTAATTTTTTTCAAAATATTTTATATAAAATATTTTTCGTAATAAATTTTATAAAAAATCATACGAAAAAGAATTATTTTTAATTTATTCATAAAATCTACCTCAAACATACAAAATCGGCCTGCTAAATAAGACTTCCAAGATTAAGCACTCGGATCGCAGCAATGTATTTTACATTCCTTATACTTCTATCGTGTTTTTTGATCAAGATTTACAATTCCTAATGATATTTTTTATATTCTCTCAGTGTTCAACATTTTTCATATAATGAATTTGACTTGAGAGTTATTGCCATGTGGAAGTAAATTCTACGTTACTGCATGGTCATCTCTTAGTTTAGTCTCCAACTTGTAAAACTTGCCCTATAAATGGCTTCCGAATCCCACACCACCTTCACACCAACTCCATTTTCATTCATCGAAATCCTAAAGATGATTCACACTCTTTTTCTTTTCGCTCTTCTCTCATCAACTTCCCATGCTTTCGTGAACGATTTCTGCGTAGCAAACCTAAAGGGTCCCGATGGCCCTTCAGGCTATGAGTGCAAGCCACCGAACACAGTGACAGTGGATGATTTTGTGTTCTCTGGTTTAGTTGCAGGAAACACCTCAGGAATTTTCAATGCTGCAGTAACCCCTGCATTTGTGACTGAACTCCCCGGTGTGAACGGTCTTGGTTTATCTGCAGCACGGTTAGACCTAGCCAAGGGTGGATTGGTTCCGGCGCACTCACACACTGCTTCAAGTGAAATTCTGATAATGGTGAAGGGTGAAATCACTGCTGGGTTCATAACACCTGGTGCAGTTTATCAGAAGACACTGAAACCAGGAGATGTTATGGTTTTCCCACAAGGACTCTTGCATTTCCAAGTAAATTCTGGTAAGGGAAAAGCCACTGCTTTTCTTGCTTTCAGTAATCCAAGCCCAGGAGCACAACTACTTGATCTTCTTCTGTTCGGCAACAACTTGCCTTCGGAGTTCATTTCACAAATTACTCTGCTTGATTATGCACAAGTGAAGAAGCTTAAGCCTCGTTTTGGTGGCAGAGGATAGAAACATTGCTCATGAGTTCATCGTTCCTATGTTTGTTTGTTTCTGATAATAATGTTGTGCATGTATTTTCCATTTTGAAGTTGAAGATTTCATAAGCACGTTGGAAAGTGGAGTAATTAAGAAGAGTAGTGGGTTAAGATATGCTTAAACTTGATTAGTTTACTTAATTATTATATCTTTCATTTGATACTGTTTTACCTGTGTTATTCAAGAATGATGTCGTAGTATCACTTGTGGTAGGTGATTTGCAACTAAGCCAAATAAAAGGAAGAAGTCTAAATTTAAGGGCTTGCACATCTTTTTGTTTTAAAAACTAAGTAATTTTACTTTACTTGTCCATCATGTCAATAAAGATTTTTTGTTTTTTTGGTTGTACCAAAGAAAGAATTAAGAATTTAGTTTTAATACACACCCATGTCAATAATTTTGAATGATCAACTAATCCAATATTGAATGTATTATCTTTAAAAAATTAAATATGTATATGGTGTCTTAACTTTCAGTAAATTTTGGAATTAGTCTATTTCGAAATTTTGGATCAATTTAGTCTTTTATCTCTCGAAATAGGTCGATTTAGTACTTTTAATCAAATTTTGTTAGGTTCATTTAATGTTTCGTACGCATTTTAGGATTGTATTTGAGTTATTTATACTGTTTGACACATTTTTACTTTAATGTTAAATCAAATATTATTATGAAACGTGTTTGAAATGTTAAATAAACTTAACAAAATTTGATTAAAATGACTAAATTTACGTTTTCGAAAGATGAAAGACTAAATTGGTCCAAAATTTTGAAATAAACTAATTCTAAAATTTACTGAAAGTTAAGGGACAAAAAACATATTTAACCCTTTTTAAGATAGGTAAACTATAGAGTTTATCAATCTTTTTGTACATGAGAAAATGACAATTCATAATTTAAACAATAGAGCATTTGCATATCAATACACTCTAAAAAAATTCTAAAAATTAAGGAGGTGAAAAAATGAATATTATGTAGTATATTACAAATTAAATAAGAGTGGTACGTATATCTAAACGTATTATTACATATATTTTTAAATTTAAATTAAGACTCGCATAAATATATTTTAAATATTTTAAAATTTAGAAATCATACGTAAATATGTGTAATCAATTTCCGAAAACTTTAAATATTTAAAAATATGTTTTAAATATGCATACTTGATTGAAAACATGGTGTCAAATTTAAAAGAGAAAATTGAAGAAATGTGCAACGATATATTTTTTGATAAACTGTAAGGTTAAAATAAACCTATATATTTTTTAAGAACATCAATATTGCACGATATAATCAATTTATGTATTATATTATCTATAAATATTTTGATATTTAATGAAGAAAATAAATACGAATTTTTCTTTTTAATTTTCTAAGAATGGTCAACTTTTATTTGATAAGAAAAATAGTTAGCAATTTGAAGATATATTAAATATTAAAGATAATGCAAATAAACAAAAATGAAGAGATTTTTAACAATGATGGTCTATGTCTTATCATTAAAGAATAAGAAACATTTAATTGTTTCATCAATAAAGAGTGAGATTTAAGTTATTACATCGGTATAAATAGTCTTAACTCTATTTTAATTGATATTGATAATTATTGTTGAAATCAAATGTGATTCAGATCCTGATAGATTTAGTCAATTTTTTCCTGCTATTTTTTATAATAATACTGTTCCTTACGTTGTTTTTAAGCCACGTAACCCACGTTATTGGGACTTCGGATCTAGCACACATAATACCTCAACCTTAAATATTACTAAATCGTGTAATTACCCGTTTCTTTAATTTAGTATATCCCATATATAAAATATTCCCTAATTTAGATATAATTTTTTTTTTCATATGTATTAACCACTATCAAATGTTGTGGTTTAACTTTAATGTACTATGCATCCTTTTTATCAATGCTAAAATATGCTCTTTAAAATATATGCAAATTATACTTTGTCTGATTTAGTGATTGCAACTATTAAGCACCAAATGAGAGAAAAAAAAATCAGTATCTCAAAGCAATTCTAAATTTGGTTTTTAAAATCAGTCTTTTAAAAATGGTTTCTTGATCCCTAAGATTTTTTTTACTATATATATTGTTGATGATTAATTTCCGAATAAAGAATCTGCCTAAAACACTCTTTTACTATTTTTTTTTTTTTTTTTTTTTTTTTTTTTTTTTTTAATTTTTTTTTTTTTTTTTTTTTTTTTATTATAAAAATTTTTCTTAAAACTTTTTTTTTTTTTTTTTTTTTTTTTTTTTTTTTTTTTTTGCGTACACCAAGATCTTATCTTATAAACCGTGCTTTTTTCGGGAAGATGGATATTGATCAAAATTTTGGTAGCCACATGATAATCCATTGGGTCAACCAGAACTAACTGAAAGAGAACTTTTGCTTCTTGAAGCCTCACAATTTCTTCGTGCACCTCCTCAATTTTCTAAATGGCTATTTTACTTTTGAAAAACAAAACTACTATGTTAAAAATACACCCATTTGATACTCTGTTTAATAATATAATAATATATATTATAAAAATTAAATTTAAAAATAAAATAAATATAATTAAAATATTTTAATTTTAGAATGTCAAATGAGTATGTTTTATTCTTTTTGTAGTGTCAAAGTATCACCACTCTTTACTTTTCATAAAAGCGACTATCGAATTATCTAATTTTATTTTTTTAGAACAAATTCCCATGGAAATTTTAAATTATAGTGACATGTAGTTTTAATGTAAAAACTAATTTAAGATTTCATTCGTCCTTGTGTGGTGAGAAAGTTTGGCATTGGAATACACGAAACAAATGCATAGTATAGATTTGATCACTGTCTAAACTAATTTTTAATTGATTATTTTTCTAAAAGAAAATATTTGGCGGAAGTGATCATTGGCGTGTAAGGAACTCTCACGTACAAATATATACATCAATACAACCAAGTAAATTAAATGTTGACCACCAAGAAAAAACGATTACAGGATAATAAATTGGTTTAAATAAGTAACCTTGTTTTAAGGAGTATATTCGTTATTCTTTTGCATTTTGTATCAGGTTGTCTTAAGATAGGAGTTATCATTTAGCATAAAACAAGAGTTTAATATACACAATTGCATTAATAGTTTAAAACTTTTTATATTATTAACTAATTAAGAAGCTCGTCCCTTTTTATTGTTGATGACAAAATAATAAATAAGGATTTGAAAATTTTAAATACATAAATTTTTAAAATATTAAACTATTTTTTTAAATAATATATAAGGATTATTTTCATATAAATTTTAGTTTTAACAAAATAAAATACAATTTTAAAAATTGTAAGTTTTTTAAACTATCGAAGTTGACTTTTTTTTTTCTCATTCATGGACCTGAACCTGATATCAATCCACCTACCCTACTCTATGCATTACATGGAATGATAATAGGATGGTGGTAAACGCAATTAAAAAAGAGTAAATAGGTAGTTTAAAAAAATATTTTTGGTACAAAGAATTATGAAAAAAAAATAATTGAAATGTATTTGTTATTATTTAATTCCAACTGTTAAGTAAAGTTATTTTCGTATTTACTTAAAATTACTTTTTAATTAATTGATAAAGTAATCTTTTTACACTAACAACACACGATAAATTGACAATAAATATTTCAGAAAATCTAATATTAATAAATTATATTTATTATGATATTTAAAGATTAAATAGAAATAATTAATTTTATTTAATTACTAATGTTATAAGAATATCATAAACACAATTCTTCAATCTGTATGTTGTGGTAAACTTTATTGAGGGATATGAAAATTTGTCAGTAATAACGGACAACTACAAATTTGTCTATGAATATTCGTTAATAAATATTTATAAGTATCCTTGTCAGAAAATTACATGGTTGAGTTTTGGTCTTCCTTCTTCTCTTCTTTTTTTTCCTTATCATTTTCTTCCTAATTGTTGTCGGATTGTAATGCCACCATCACCTCCGGGTCATTTTTATCTTTTGAGATGATCTCATCGTCTTACTTGTCTTCATCCTTTATTTTTTTCTTCATCCACCACTCTGTTACTAGCAAGCCTATGCGTCACCTCCTCCTTAGATTGGGTAGGAAATTTTATCATCTAAAATACTAATACATTTATCGACGAAATGAGACCGTTGATAATTGTGATAATAAGATAGCGATAAAAATATCCTTGACTACCATGAATTGTAATCTATCGACAAACAATTTTAACGGTTTTTGCCATTTGTAATGTGATGAAAAAGTTGCCGATCTTAACATTTGTCGTAACAATGATTGTAATTTACTAATAAATTTTTCTTATAGGTTTTATACATGTACAAATTTTAATTGGTGCAAAATCTGTTAATAAATTTGAATTTATGAATGAATTTATTATTGTCCCTAATATATCATCACTAATTAACGAATTTCTTGCGGTGTAAAGTAAATACTAAAATTTATTATCATTCAAAAGATAAAATACGGGTACTTATGAAGTTTGCATTAACTAATAATAAAAACCATCCTCTTTCAATACTACAGTACTTAATATAATTTATTACATAAACCAAAAAAATAAAAAATAATTTAAAAAAGTTCTTCCAGAGAATAGTGAACAAAATGTGCAGTGTACACTTTATATATTTTTATTAAATTCATAAAAAGTTAACAAAAGTTTCTATCTGCTGTTTCATTCTAATGTCACTAATTTTAATACGACAACTACTTACTTTGCTTGTGGCTGTTCATGTTTCACGTCATTCTCTCATATATAAAATGTAATTATGCAGCTCATAACTTCATGCTCAAGTTTGATTAAAGGATTGAGTAATGATACACATGCATCTTATTTAAACTGAATTAATCAGAAAATATAACTTTTCTGCAGGATTTAAGAGCCACGTACCTTCAACGTGTAAGAGTAGCTCTATAAATAGCTCGTCAACTTCACATTACCTTCACACCAAATTCATTGATGAAAGTTGAAAGATGAAGAAGATAACTCAGAGTCTATTCCTCTTCACTATTCTCTCATGCACTTCCAATGCTGCTGTCAATGATTTCTGTGTAGCAGACCTAAAGGGACCTGATAGCCCTTCAGGATATCAGTGCAAGCCACCTAACACAGTGACGGTGGATGACTTTGTGTTCTCTGGCTTGGTAGCGG
>Ga0099822_1008164_pt1 | contig 13410 bp, 8 predicted proteins | sample CowpeawhiteBW_FD_76839 | JGI IMG/M metagenome (GOLD analysis project Ga0099822, IMG submission 76839) | Root nodule microbial communities of legume samples collected from California USA - Cow pea white BW | ecosystem: Host-associated > Plants > Roots > Nodule | place: USA: California | collected... | reverse complement strand
ATTATTTTACTTGAAACTATAATTTGATTTTGATAATAAGCATGGAGAAAAATTATTTGCATAATATTTTTTCACAAAATATATAATTTTTTAATTTTAAAATCATCGATCATTACATTCAAATATCTATCTAGATATCTCATGATTTACAAATAAAGGGCAACTTTGGTTACCAATACAAGTTATCCTTACATTTAGTTCAAAGGCTTGCATAGATTTCAATAATGCATTTATAATTCACTGAAAAGCTCTCCAACTTCCTTCTTCATCATTCCCTTAATCTGTGTAAGAAAACACAATTATAATGATTGTTGATATTCTCTTACATTAACCATCGAATCAAATAAAAAATAAACTCGTAAATATTGTGACATATGCTTAGGGATTATGTTACCTGCTTTGCAGAAAGCCCAATGTCCTTTAAATCGTTTAGCTATTTGAAAAAAATGGGTTTCAACAGAAGTTGTTAGATATGTACACTTATCAAACAATATAAAAATTTATGAATTTTTTTAGAGACATACACTTTTGAAAGGTTCTGGAGATTCTTGTCTGAGTTCAAGTATAAAGTTAGCCCTCTTGTCTCCAATTCCCTGTAAGAACAAAAATTAAACTAGTTATAAGACAAGATCATCACAAGGTTTTGATGAAAGGTGAAATATTACTGACCTTTAATCTTTTTAATTCTTCCCTATTTGTATTCGAGTATTTTGAAAAGAAAAGAAAAAGTAAATCAGTGAGATTCTCAGTTATAAAAACAAAAAAGAAAATACATATAACAGCAGAAACTTACTTGTCAGCAGTGTTCAAAAATCTAAGATATTCTTGAACGATGGAACTCTGTACTCAAAATAAATAAATTATATTTATAACTGAAAAACATTACATAAAATACAGCCATTTAACTATATATCAAACCTTCATCCCAGAGCCTCGCATGCTGAATGTCTCCCAAGGACTTTTTCCATTCATTTCATTCCATTGGTTAATGTTCATGTTTTGTTTATTTATAGGAGTTTTTGGTTCTAGAACTGAAATGGGTTGTTTTTCTGAATTTTGCAAGCATGATGAAGTTGAAGAGCATAGCATTTTAAGACTATTGGAAAGATCGCGCAACTGTGAACTAATGGGTGGTGAATTATGACCTGGAAATGACAAAAAGATGGGAATTGAAAGTTAATCAAGACATGTATCATACGTTAGTCAAAAAATTTATCACTTTTATATATGTATCAACTGCTCTACCTTCGTGAACTATTATTGACAATGGTTCAGAGGAATGATTGATACAAGGGGTATGCTCCTTTTTACCGTCATCTCCATCCACTAAAATATCCTATGTGACCACAAAAATAAGAAAAATATTAAACATAAAATTAACATTTAAGTACCAGAAAGGTTTCGTTTCAGTATATTTTAATAATGTCCCACTGAAAAAAAAAAAGGTTGTGATAGCACTTAAAAAATTACCTTAGCTGCTAGGGAACTGAATTCCACTTCACTGCTGGCGTTCAAGGACGAATCACCCTGTATGGCAGAGAACACATGTCGTGACTAACTCCACAAATTTTATTGGTTGAAAGAAAATTTAAACATATTTCAATACTATATGTGTTATGATTACATTTTCTAACGTCGGATCAAGTTTCATGTCCTGACTAGCTTTTGCAAAGTCATCCTCCGTAAATGAAACATTTGTCAATGCTAAATTATTCACTATCGTTTCCACTCCAGAGTTGTCATGATTTCCAGTCTCAGGTAATGAGTTATCCTGTGTTAGACACCAAATCATGCACTGAGCTTCCTAATCTGTTGGTCAACAGTATACAAAATATGACAGATGTATTACCATCAAAGGCTTTGATGCTTCAGTCACCATTTCCTGCAAAAAGAAAATACAACTTTCTATTGGTAACACCTCATATAGTTCGTACAAATGAACAGTAATACAATTTTTTTTCCACTTCAAAGAGACCTAATTTACCAATAAGTAATAAAATTTTAATGTTTACCTTTTCAATGGTCGAACTCTTATGTGATAAGAATGACCTTACTTATATAAAAACCATTTATGATCGGATAAATGAAGTTCTAACATAAATTTAGCTTTTAATTCCTTACAACTAGAATATTTCTAGCAAGAGAAAATAATTGATTATTATGACTTCCAAGTTTAATTTCAAATCGTGTCAGACAGAATATATTTATCCCCTCTACATACTTGCCCTTCCATGTCCTCTAGAAAAGATAATGAGGAAAGAACAATATAGTAAATAGAAAAGAAGAAAGTTACCTTCTTAACCTTAGGTGTGGAATGACTAGCTTCATCAAACAATTTCCTTTAATAAGACAAAGTCAATATCAATAATTTGAAAAAAGTACAACATACCAAACCTAATAAAATATGCACATAACCTTAGTACAAACCTTCCTTTCATTGGTTTAGAAGAACCGTGTAATTTCTTTGCTGTCCCAGAAACGCTTTTAGGTATCTGTCTCATATTTGCTGAACTTACACTTTTCTTGGTGGAATCTAAGAATGTCTGATGATGAATCCGATGACATGACCGTGATGCCAAGCTTAGCATGTAAATAGTGTCTTGGCAAAATGATGGGTTCTAAGTTCAAAATACAGAAAAAAAAAGTTAATTACAAATCAAAGTTAAATTTGGAAAATTACTTATAAGGAATAAGAAAAGAAATTTTAAACTCAAAATCAGTCATACTAACCAAGCATGAAACCAGTAAAATTCTGCTAGTTCCCCTCAAAGAATCCTGCAGTATGCGTGTAAGCTTGCTTTCCCGGTAGGGAATATGACTTTCATTTGTACTCAAAGCATGGCAAATATTCAATAATGCATATATTGACTTGTTAATTTTGCTAATCTCAGTTAGGCAGGAGCCATCACTAGTTTTCTTTCTAGTATCTTCATACCCTGATAACAGCATAATATTGTTAGTCAAATTTTAAAAATGTTTTCAAGGAACGAGAAAAGAAAAATAGAAGATTATTTGGCATCTTTCACAACAAAGATTATAACCTGCCAAGTCAACAAAATTCATTTTGCTGACAATACTTCCTACATTCTGGGAAACGACATGCACAATCAATCCCATATGACTTCTATGAACACCTTTTTTGGGAGCTCCCTTAAAGCTAAAACATGCAGTGGAGTACAAATTCTGAAATTCACTAACTGATCTCACAGGAACCTGCAGATGGAAACATTACGCAAAGCTTCATACAACTTGTCTGCGACCCATCTTTAGAAATGTTCTCTTCTCTGCTAGACTAAAAAAGTGAGACAGCAGAAATAGTCAAATAGATTTCTACCTGAGTCAATCCTTTAAACTGAATTCTACCACGATCTTCAAAAACAGAGATTGGCGGGTTTTCTGGATTTAATAAATCCATGGCCCGTTCCTGATGATCAATCTCATAGAGAGAAACATTTATGGATTTCCCATTTTTCTCAGCAATTGAAAGAAACTCAGCAACAGCAAGCACTGCCAAACCCGGACTCTCAACAGAGCCCTTAAACAACAAAGGAGTAATTGTTAGCATAAAAAAAGGTACAATTTCATAGAGAAATCAATAATCAAAATTCATAAAAAGCACTCTTCCAACCAATAAAGTAAAAAAGAAAACAAGCACAATATGTCAAACCTGAATTATGTGGGTCTTTCCACTACCCCTAGCTCCATGTGCAATAACAGTGCTGTTATGACCTTCAAAAGCTGCAGACACAAAAGGCTTTACCTCCCTTGAATATATCATTTCACTGTCTTCATCTTCCTTATAGCAATAGTCCACCAAATAACGACTACTCAACAAAAATTAACTCAAATGAGTACCATGACCCCATGTTCATCAATTCACTCGAACAAGAAAAATATTCATAATAATTTGGAAAAAAAAAATGAAAAGAAAATAAAGACAAGACAATTCAACTTGCCAGACCCAACAGACCACAAATTTCAAGATTGTAAATACACTTTCTAATTTTTATTCTTCATCCTAAGCTTAATATTTAAAAGATGTATGAATCAAGAAAATTCTATTCCTCCAAACATTACACAATCCAAGAACCACAAACCTTCAAGATTCTTGGGCTGCATATTTAGCTAATTTTTAACAACAAAATTTAGGAAGAGGAAATGGTGCCCCAGTGTTTTCAAGGCAGGGAAAACTTACGGGTTTGAAGAGTACTAACAAATCTACAATTATTAGAGATGATACCTAAGTCTTACTCCACTCAACCTAACCTTTAGGTTGTATTATTCAGCTATAACTCAAGCTCCAATTTTGCAGCATCACAATTCAAGAATCACAGACCCTTGAGATTTTGGGGATGTGTACTATCTAGCTATGGCTCAAGAAAACTCTAAATGCCCAAACATTATACAACTTAAGAACCAAAAACACTCAAGAGCACAATGGTAAAGTAGCATCTTGGTGATCAGGAGTTCAAATCCGGAAAAGGTCGATTTGCATATGCAAGGGTATGTGAGGATAATACTGCATTAGCAAGGTTTCGGGAAAGGATTACTACTATTCAGCTATGGCACATGAAAACTCTAATTGCCCAAACATCAAACACCTGAAAAACCACAAAGCCTCAAGTGTAGAACGGTATAGTTTTGTCTTGGTCCCATACCTTCAACTAGTGAGGAACCTTCTGACTCCAGGATACCAAATTAAAAAAATATATAAATTCATATTAAGATTCACGAGATGTATAATTGTTCAGCTATTATGACTCGCGAAAAGTCCAATTCTCCAAAGTCCAAACATTACACAATTGAAGTACCAGAAACCCTCAACATCTAGGTACATACTATTCAGCCATGCTAACAAAATTCCAATCATCCAAACATCACAGAACTCAGTAACCACAAAAACCCTCAAAAGATTTAGAGGATGTATTACTATGCCATGACTAATGAAAACTCTAATCACCAAAACATTACATATTTCAAGATGCCCTCAAAAACTTGGAATTCAATCAATTTCTTTTCATTACAGTTCTCATCCATCAACAAAATTCACAAAAGCAGAAGCCACACAACTCAAACCCTAAAACGTACCTAGGATGGTCTCTGAAGGAGATGGACACATCATCAGAATTTTCGCCATTCACCGAAATCCAGTCCACAGTCCTTGCAGTGCCAGACTCCGAATTAGCCTCAGGACCCGAAAACCCGCGGATCCTGGCCACGACCCGAACCTTACCACCCACGCGATCGATTTGCTTTGAAACCATTGAAGTGCTAAAGCGGTAGAATCTAAGAAACAGAGAAAACACTAGAAGTTGAGAGAGGAAAGAAAGTATTTTGATTTCGAATGGAGAAAGAAGAAAATAAATATAGAAGAGATAGAAGCAGATTAGGAAGTAGCCGTTAAAATTTACAATAGATATTTCAAAAATAGTTCTCCCTCTTACTCTCTGACTAACGCTCCTCAGATAAAGACTTTTTTATTTACAACATTACAAAACTTCTCTAGCACGCTCTGTAAGTAACCATGTAAGTTCTTAAGCTGTGCGTTTTGGTGTGAATATTAAAAATAAGAGGAAAAAAAAAATTACAACATTACAAAACTTCTCGAGCACGCTCTCTAGTAGTAACCAAGTAAGCTCTTAAGCTGTGCGTTTTTGTGTGGATATTAAAAATAAGAGGAAAAAAAAAATAATATAACACATGACTAATATATGCTTAAATTATGTATTCTATTATATTTGTTTGAAATATATAAACAGATAAATTTTTTAATTTTTAAAATATTTAAAATGTATCGGTGTAATAAATTTAAATTCAATGAAATGATTAATTATATTTTAAAATGAATAAATTTTGTACTAAAAAAAGTTAAGTATGATAAATTTTATTTTCATTTATTGTTTGTAAATAATAATTATGACGTAATAATACGTATACAAAGAGCATAAATTAGAAAAAAATGATATATGTGAATATGAAACTATTTTGAATTGAATGTTCACTTATTTGTGGTTTAGATTGACTTTTGTGGTTTTTAATATCTAGTTATATATTTTTCTTTTATTAAAGATTAACTATTTATTTTCATCTTTTAAATTAAAATATAAAAAAAAAAAATATGTTACTTAAAATATAATAAACACAATGAAATAGTAAACTAATAGAATAATAATGTTAAATATTTAATAACCTATTGAAAATAAAAAATCATCACTTAAACTTTAATTTTCACATTTTATTTTATTTCTTTATAAATGAAATATATATTGTAAAAAAAAAATTCTGATCATAGCTAATCAGACTCAACATCAAAGTTCTCTTCATTTAGTGGTGAGATTTTACAAAGTTCTAAAAACATAATAACCAATATTATTGAAAAATTAAATAAAAATAATTAATGATAATGATGGAGTGAAGCCAAATAATAATGTTACTTTTAAAGAAGAGTTGATAACCTGAATGATACAAAAATAGATGGTTTAATTACTCGGATGATATCTACTTACTTTCATAGAGATGTATCAGATACTCCTTCTAAAAAAGAATGTCAATTGTACCTAATTTTTAAAAAAATATTTTAATTAAGTCTCTTTCAGACAAAAATGACTAACACCATTAATATCATGTCACATGTCATACCTGATTTTTTTAATTTCCTTTTTGAAAAAAAAAATAAAAAAAAAATGTCAGGTGTTAGAAATTTTACTGGTTAATATTTGGAGGAAGTAAGTCATAGGAGTTTAGTTTCATCTTTTGTTCTCTTTCAAGGGAGTACTGATCTACTTTCATGTAATTTGTTTCTTCATCTGTCCTTAGTAAGAAATTGCTACTTATATAACGGTCCATATTTGTTTATTTACATCTGGCTTCCCCTATTCCCAGTGAGTTTAATGAATAACCTTTTAAAAATTACGTTGTCCTTTAATCGTAGCTTGTAACTAACCAACTAATTGAATTTATCAAGTTTGTCTTATCAACTCACATTCCAATCTACGTAAAATTTGATCAGAAATTACTACAGGAAATTTTCTCAATTATCAACAGAATATCACGAATAACAAATCTGTCGATAAAGTCATTTATCAACTAATTTTTTTAACAATTTCACATTTTAATTTATTAATGAATATTTTTGTCGGTACAAAATCTATTTACAAAATCTAATAGAAAAATTTGTCAATAACATATAATCACAAATACTAGAAGAGGAGAAAGAGATGTGATGATGGTAGTTCGATGGTGACACAATGATGATGTGCATCAATGACGCTAATGATCGATGGTGACACACACCAAGGACACTAATGATCGCTGATGACATTTAAGTGAAAAACATTGTCAAAGATGTCAAAATTAGAGGAGGTGAAGGAAGAAGACAAATAGAAGGAGGAGACCGTGGTACAGGGGCTCGACGAAGACAAGAAGGAAAGAAGAAAGAAGATGAAGAAATAAAAGAAAAAAAAAGGAGAGGAAGGATCGGATAAAGAAGGAGAACTAATTACGTATTTTACCAAAAAATGTTACTAACGGCCAATCATAGAGGGATTTGTCACCAGTAATAATGGCCTCCAGATTTTGTAACCATTGATAAAGTTTACCAACATATTTGTTCTAGTACCAACGAATCATGCCCGTGAGTAATATGCTGTTTAGTGAATATAAATTATTCATTTTAAGATGCTAAATTAGGATACCGCATAAGCCGCTAAATTTATCTCATTGTATTTACAGGACTTTGGGTATTTACTATTTAGCGCAATAGAGAAAAAAAAAATACAAGTGACTTTGAATATTTGATAAATTCTTAATAATGTTGGTAAAGTAGTATATTAACAATTTTGTACAAATCTCTTGAAGTTCAAAACTCACAAAACCTGTTTTGCTTCTGGTCTTCTTTCTGTCAATTGAAAAATCTACAAGTTTGTTTCTACGAAGATGTTAACTCTGTAAGCTTGATAAGGCATTTCACGACCAGATCAGAAAACTTTTGATTTCTGGAAGCAAGTGATCCATTTGACCACCTGGATGAATCTAAAGGCCGTAAAAGAATGATCAAGACAACAAAGGATGATGTACGATCTGCATTAGCCTGTATTGACAATAATAGTTACTAAATTTGCACAATAATACATTTTCATAATGCCTGACATATCAGTTCAACAATAGAGATTGACAAAGTTTCTAACCAGAATCTTAAGAATCAATACATTCAATGCTTTCAACAAGGTTCCATCTTCCATACGAGGAACCCTGTCATCCAAGAGCCACAGAAGCAGCTCGGTAATAAGACTTTCAAGAGTGCTCTCCTTCACAGCATGCGCTAATCTTTTATTCTGAAATATCTGTATAGACCAAAACAAATTACAGCAATGGGATGATACAAATTTCAGATATATAAGGATGACTTAGTGATAAAGTTGGAAGAGAAGGTGGGAGAGGTTGCTACTTTGACTCTCACCACTAATAATTTGGAAATATAAGATTGGTTTGATGAGTTTGGAAGGAAGAATAAAAAAGATTATGAGTTCAACTCTCCTAATACCAAATATTAACTAAAATTCCGATAAAAAGAAAATGATACAAATTCCCATCCCCACCACCAAAAGAAATCTACCTGCATGAGAGTCGACTAACATTGTCGATAAAAAAGAAAGAAATAGAAAAAGATGATAAAAATTCCCATCCCCACTGCCAAAAAACATCTACCTGCATGAGAGTGTTAAGCACATGTTGACAACATCGTGACGAAGCCCCAGTCAAAATAGAGTGAAAAGTTCTCCCAGCCTATTTGAAATAAATAGGAGAATAATTAAAATATGAAGATCTTTCCCCAAAAGAGGGAAGCAGTTTAGAAAACTCTGACCTTATTTGCAAGGTCTAAAACTAGCCTATCTGCATCTTTCACAAGTTCATCCATAACAATACCTTCTGGATCTTTAGTGGCTTGATGTAACTTACAACAAACAACTTTCATTCCATCAATAGACTGCAAAAGAAAATAAATTGAAAATCAGATTTCAAATTCCAATTACCAAAATCCAGAATGAGAATAGGGGAATCTCAAAAATACATTTGCATCTAACAGCAAATTATTCAGTTTAATTCACCTGTTCAGGAGAACCAAAAGAAATCATATCAAGTACTTCATTCCAATCTTTGGGTACATTGGCAAAAGCTGAAGAATGGGAAATCAACTGTCTGTCAATGTTACTATCAGGTTGACCATAACATTTCCTGACATCAACATGAGTGATAAGGAACAATAATAGAGAGTAATGTGGTACAGGGTCAATTTCCCTTTAACAAGGAGATAAAAGAATGAATTTGAATAAAACTTTTATCATACCGCAATACAGGATCACTAAGAGATCTAGACATCTCTCCACTTTGCTCTGCAACATTAGACCTGGTAATAGAAGCAATAACAGAAAATATTCACCGTTAAACATCAAATTTAACATTTTCTATTTTCGTTCAAAAATGTTAAGTTTTTTCTCCACTTTTTTTTTATTCTCATTTTAATCCTGATTTGTGAAAATTGATATCATTTGATTCTGATTTGTGAAAAGTTGATATAATTTGGTCTTTCCATTAAATTTTTTGAAATGAGTAAAGGATTTTTCATAAAAGTTGAAACTTCTCTATAAGAATAATTTGTTTTGTAGATTTAATTAACATATTTTTAATATCAATTTTGATGAAGAAGTTTTTATCCATTTCAAGAAATTTAAAAAAAATAACTAAATTGTATCATTTTTTAAAAATCAGTACTAAATTGTATCAACTTTTGCAAATCAGAAATAAATTGAGATTGAAAAAATTAGAAGACCAATTTAATATTTTTGAAAAAAACAAAAACCAAATCTGTAATTAAACCAAAAAATAAATAATAAACGCACCTATTCCCCTTGACTGAGCTCCTTAAAATGGCCCTTGGTTGTCCATTATTCCCTTCCTCCTTTCTTTTTATCTTTGAGACCTAATAAATTACACGACCAACATCATCAAGAATTCAATATATCAAACAGACATGAGTAAAGTATGTACTGACCTTGCACTTTAATCTATCATCTAAAATCCTTTTCTCAGCATCTGTTGGCTTAACAATAGATTTCCATATGTCGTTATTCTTGGAGCGCAAACCCTCCAATATATATCGGAAACATCTAGACCCAGAATACATGACAACAAATTGTTTGGTCAGCTCCCGCACCTTTTCTCGTACTTTCTCAATGTTATGCCCTAACTACAACATTAAAATAAGAAATTAAATTCTACTTCCCCATCTGTCACACCAAAGTAAATACATTACTCAAACCTAGCCCTATAACCAAACAAACATTAGCATAAATAAACTAAACTAGGATATATATATATATATATATATATATATATATATTAATATTAAAGAGTGAATTTTAAACCTTTCTCAATTTCACAAAATCGACTTATAAATTTATTTTATTTCTAATCCACATAAGCCTTCCAACAACAGAAATCATAATGTGTTCCAAATACAGTTGTTAAAATTAACCTTCTCTACTAGGAATGGAAGAAACACCGCCATTTCAGATTCTGTCAGAGAGTACCCCTCATCCTTCAAGGTGTCAAGAAGCTCTTGAAGAAATTCTAGCAACTGTGCAATTAAACCGAATAAAGTTACAACCCACACCATACATTTCCAAAAGAAAGGAAAACAAAGAAATTGAAATCAGAAAATAAACAATAATAAATCAAACCTTTAATAGATATGTTGTGTTTGATTGGCAAAACTGTAACACAAACCACCTCAGAAGAATGTCCAAAACTTCTATGACTTCCTTAGCAATGGACGGAAGTGCCTGAATTTGCAATTGCAGTTTGTATAAGTTCCGGTACATTCAACACTTCAAAAGTATGAAAGTTAAAGAACAACACCTTCTGCAGCATTTCAAGTCCTTCAACTTGCTTCCTAAAATCTGCACTCAAGAGTCTCCTACATAAATCCTCTCTGAAATACTTCATCATATCACTCTGCAAATTGCAATCGCATTTAACAAGTTGGAGTTATGTATGATTATTCCTCAACAAACATTCCCACCTTAAGATCTTGAATCTGTTTAGCACGTTGGTCCTCAAACTTGCTTCTTTGAAGCACTCTTCTCTCTCTTTCTTCCTGCATGTAAGACAACCATCAAGATCAATCCACCTACGCATACTTTTGAGATCATAAGTAACATTCAATATACCTTATTTGAATGCTTGATATTCAACAAGGATTGAGACCGAACCACTGTATCTTGAACAGATACTGATTTAGATTTAGCGTCTTTTGTTACCACAGCTCTCTTTTAGATGATGAAACAAATAGTTAGGAGTCCAAACAACTTTAGAAGTAATTAACATATTAACATAAAAACAACATACCAAAGATGCAACTCTATTTCCCTGTTTTGAAACACCACTGGCAGTTGATTTCTGCACCTTCAATTTTGGTGGTGCTTCCACTGAAATTGATTTAGCTGACTCAAATGACTCTGAAAGATAAAAATTGTGAAGGTAAGGGAAAGAAAACAAGAAGCAAAAGTTCAACATGATTCGCAAAGAAGAATGAGAACTTACCTTGAAAATCTCCATATGGTTTTAACTTCTCCAGAATTAGTGTCAGTGCCGGTCCGTGAATGTCTTTAACCACCTTTTCAATCTGAATAAACGATTCAAAGATGCTTTGTATCACAATATTATTGAAGAAACTGGAGAAGAAAAGAGCATTTTTATTTTTCTCACACACATACTATGTCCGGTCTACCAACTCTCAGCATCTCATTAATGCAAGCCTCTCCTGCTTTACGAACATCCAAACATTTATCCTAAGAAGAAGCCATCATAAATTTTGTTCAGAGAATAGTGTGAATTAAAACAAAAATAATTACAATTAACATTTGCAGATTAAAAAAACCGCAAAAAATTAGAAAGCTGAGTAACCGGATTTTACTGTCAAAGCAGAAGAAGCAGGCTTAAGAAGTTCTGCAGCTTCAGCAAAACTACTTAACCCAGAAAGTTGCTTAGATAACCAATCGAAAAGATCTCTACGGCCAACCGCACCAATTCTAGAGTCCATCAAAGCCGTTGCAATATATGGCACCTAAAGTAATAACCATACTTAGGACAGCAATACTCAGAACACAGAATAACAATTACAATTTACACAGGATAAGGACAAACCATTTTATCAAGATGAACAGCAGCCACCCAAGAATCTAAAGTATTCAGCGCACATTCTCTAGTGTGCTTATTCTTGTCACCAAGACATTTCAATATATCAGACAGAATACCCTGTAACATACCATTTAAATTAAGTTCAAATAGCAAACACCAACTGGGCATAATTAAGAAAACATAACAGAATCCTCTTACCTTGCTTGCCTTCTCAGCAGCTTGTCCCATTGCTGATGCAACATTGCCAACTGTCACCAAGGTAGCCGTGACGATGTTTTTGTTGCTATCAAAGAGCCTTCCCCTAAGAGCTCCAAACAACTCAACTGGTAACAAAACAGTTAGGAAAAAATTAAAAGGATTGACAAAGTTTATAATAAACTAGAACAATTGGTAAAATATGGAATGCATTTTACTAAATGGGTAAAAGTTGAACAAAGAATATGGATTACCAGTTCCAGTCGCTTGAATGCGATTATTTGCCTCTTCCAATATTTTGTCTACAGCATGAACAGAAACCACACGAACCTATAGTAAATAAAAGGTTAAACCATTTCAGAGGTCCTAATTTTCGTAGTGAAATCTCAAGTAGGTCCACCTATTTTTATTTGACTCATTTGAGTCCCTATTTTTGAAAATTCATTGCAATTGGTTCCTTTCCGTTAGTTGTCCAGTAATGGTGCTAATTATGTGTCACGTGTCAGCACCTGGTTTTTTTTAATTTTTAATTTTTTTTAAAAAAAATTAAAATTGTCACGTGTCAATCTGACATTGTGCCACATGACAGAGACAATGTGATGTGGCAGTGCCACATGTCACTATTAGATGTCAAAAGTCTCAATATAGTCCCTGTATTTGTTATTTTGTCTCAATTTGGTCCCAACTTTGTTTAAAACTGAATCAATTTCAAAACTATATCAAATTTAATTTTTATATAAATTTACAATGGTATTTTTATTATAATTGATATTTTTAACAAAATTAAGTTTATTTAAATATATATTTTGCATTGAATTTTATTTAAATATTGTTTCAAATATTTATATATTAATAATTTATAGACAAATGTTAGAATTGTTATAATTTTTTTTAAAATTTTATATTTGAATTTATAAAGTTTTTATTTTTAAAGCAACTCTAACATTTATCTATAAATTATGGATATATAAATATTTAAAATAAAATTTAAATAAATATTAGTGCAAAATATACATT
>Ga0099822_1008162_pt1 | contig 13411 bp, 16 predicted proteins | sample CowpeawhiteBW_FD_76839 | JGI IMG/M metagenome (GOLD analysis project Ga0099822, IMG submission 76839) | Root nodule microbial communities of legume samples collected from California USA - Cow pea white BW | ecosystem: Host-associated > Plants > Roots > Nodule | place: USA: California | collected... | reverse complement strand
GAGGGAGTTCATAGTAGGAAAGGCGGGTATGCGTGTCCGGGTCCGAGCGAGGAGTTCGGATGAACGGGCGTGAGAGTCCGTGAAGCAGGACTACAAGCGGGATAGGCTTGTAGGTTGGACCACGAGCGAGAAGGGTCATGGAAGCACATGAAATCCCAGATTTAGAGTACATGCATGAACTCATATTGGTTATGAGTGTGAGAAAGTGGGTGATTTTGTAAATAAATAATTATGAAGGGGTTGGGGGTTATTTCATATTTATTTATGTTTATGGGCATAACTCACCCTATTTGTTTGTGTGTGGCGATGATCGGGTAATTTATTATCCGGGAGCAGATGATGTTTCAGGTGAGCCAGGAGCTGCTTAGTGGCAGAGAGTGGGCTCAGAGTACAAAGGATTTATTTATACAAGACTTTATTTTAAATCTTGTAATTTGATTTCAGTTTTCATGGCTTTGGATTTTTTATATTGTAAAGGCGAATTTTAGAGTATTGTGACTATTAATAATTTATTATTAATGTTTTAAAGTTTTAAAATTTCCCGTGTTTTTGGAAAATGGTTTAAGAATAAATGAGGAATTTATTTCTTTTTATTTTGCTTTATTTTATTTTAAGTAATATCCTACCGGGATGTTACATTGAGCGTGTGGAGTGGTGTTGAGAGGATGTGAGTTGAAGTCTTTTGTATGCCAATTGTTTGTTAAGTTAGTTTGTTTTATTATTTTATGTGTATGCTTGAGACTAGACTAGAGTAGTATGATAAAATCATAAATAAGTATGAATTACCAAGAAACACGAATTGGCTTGATGGTTGTTTATGTACTTGGTAATCAGGAGGTTGTGGGTTTTTACCTTGGCTAGAGTAAAATCATAGCATCTTATTTTTCTATGCCTTGGGGCGACTTGAGTAGATGAAGAGGTTAATTGAACTTAATTAGGCATTAAGGACCAAATTAAATAGGAGATTTAATTTAATTCGTTTTTAATTTAGTTTAATTAGTTTTAGGGTTGCAAAAAGAGGGAGAATAAGAGAATTTCGTGTGGCTACCAATCAGAGAATTTTAGAATCCTAAAAATAGAACTTAGGAGAGTGTTAGAAGATCGGAAGGAGTGCTCAAGAGTGAAGATCAAAGAGGAGATCATTTGTGGTGCAAGGAAGGATTCTAAGAGCATATTTGGAGCTGGAATTCCAGGTTAGGGGAGCTGCCATTTCCTGTTTTAATGATATTATATGCAATTGCGTTATATAATGATGCATGAAAGTCTTCTCCTAAACCAAATTCTTGTACGTTTAACTTCTTGATGTTTGTTGTATGTGGTTTTAGAGAGAGTATGTGTGTGTTTGTGGTTTCCATTGTATTGAATTGTCTTTGTAAACCCATCACTACTATGATTATTATGATTCTTCTTTTTGGCTTGGCATGATCTTTAGAGCTTTTCTTCTATATACAACACACTTATTATTATTATTATTATTATTATTATTATTATTATTATTATTATTATTATTATTTATTTTTATTATTTTTATTATAATAATAATAATTATTATTTATATTATTTTAATTTTAATTATTATTATTATTATTATTAATTTCATTTTATAATTATAATTATAATTATTATTTTTTATTTTATTATTATTGTTATTATTATCATTGTTTTGTTTTATTGATTATCATTATTATTGTTTTATCTTATTAGTATTACTGTTTATTATTATTGTTTTATTTTATTTCATTATTATTTTTATTTTTAAAATTTCATTTTATTATTATTATTATTATTATTATTATTTATATTATTATTTTTATTTATACTATTATTATTATTATTCTTATTCTTATTATTATTATTATTTTCATTTTATTTTATTTTATAATTAATTTTATTATTATTATTATTATTATTATTTTATTTTACTATTCTTTTATTATTATTGTTATTATTATCATTGTTTTATTTTATTTATGATTTTATCATATTATTATTGCTTATTTTATTACTATTTTATCTTATTACTATTATTGTCTTATTATTATTGTTTCATTTTATTTTTTTATTATTATTTTTTGTTATTTTTTGTTTTATTATTATTATTATTGTTGTTATTGTTTTTGTTGTTTTTATTATTGTCATTATTACTATTTTATTGTTTGTGCGATATTTTGGAGCAATTGTTATGTGTTCTTCTTGGTTTGTATATTGTTTGGTTGTCCAGGATTGTGTGTTGAGTATAACACTTTGTTTTGATGGTTTTATGTGAATTTATTGTGTTTCTTTGGGATGTATGGAAGCAATGATATGGTTGTGTTTTATGTATGACCATGCGATATTGTGTACTTGAGTTCAACTTAAAGATATGAAAGTGTATTTACTTGTCATGGATACATGTTTTGTGTGAATTGAGTGACTTCTGTAAATAGGTTCATTAGAACCTATTCTAGAGTGCCAAAAACAAGTAAAGTACTAGTTATTGGTGTGGCGTCTGGCAAAACGGTGTAAACCGCTAGGAGATAGGCCACAAAATAAACTTTGGAGCAAAACCCGAGAGTTAGAGCTTGGCGACGTAACTGGTCCCGCCAGGCGGGTTGTTGTAGCACTGGGGCTGGACCAAAATCCAGTGGGCTGGCACCCAGCGTGCCAAGTGATCTAGAACCAGTTTTCGCCAAGCGATGCGAACGAGGTGCCAGGCGGTTCTAGGTGCTGAATTGGACTGCGAGGAGGATTCTACACAGCTTTGGATGGAGGTTTTGATGCGATGCTTTGTTAGGGCCCCATTTACGAGTGTAACTTGTATTGAGGTAACACGTGGCCACTCGAGGTTGTAGCTTGGTGGTTTTGGAAGCCTAGTGGAGTATGCGAGATCGTGGCTCGTATGGATGGGTTTCAGAAGATTGCCCTCCTCGGTGTTATCCGACGAGTTTGGTAGTCTTGGGACAAATACGGACTGCGATTCGTATTAGGGAACTCCACTTGGTGTTACGGATTGTGGTCGTGACAAATTTATTCCTACCTGTGGACTATTAGGTGACGACCTGTAGTTGGAGGGGCGAGTAGACACTCGTGGCAACAAAGATCGATCAATGTAATCATCAAAGGGTGTAGAGTCAAGAGGCGTCTAGAGGAAGATTTGGAGGTAAAAGATTAATGGTTGTGGCATGTGAGTCTTAGGAAAAGCAACGCTCTTACCGAGTTTAGGTGAACAGATAAAGGGTTGCTCATGCCAGGTTTTGGTAAACGGGCAAGGGTGGTTGCTTGTAAGTCCTAAGAAAAGTAATGCTCTTATCGGGTTTTGGTGAACAGGTAAGGGTTGTTGCTTGTTCTTCCCAAGAGGCGTTGGGGCGTAGGAAAGAAAACTAGTTGGTTATGAGAGAATAATATACTATGTGATGAGACTTAGGACTATTAGAAGTGTTGGAATATTGAATGGTTATTTATTATTTTGTGTAGTGCACTTTTATTCTATTGAGCTCACCCTATCTGCTTGTGTTTGGCGATGATCGTGTAATGCCTTACATGAGAGCAGATGATGTTGTAAGTGTTGTTGGTGAAGCATAGTTTCGAAGAGGGGCTAGCTTGGGGAAAAACCTTTATGATGTTTTCTTGTTTTATCTATTTTAAACATTTTGTAAACATTTATCTTACCAAACTCAGAGTTTGTAATCGACAATTAAAGTTTGTGGATTTTGGTTTATTGTGGTATAATAAATGTTTTAAATTTTCCCGCGTTTTGGGAAAAAGAATTATCATAAATGTGATTTTATACTTATTCCCTATTTTAATTATTTAAATTAGTAATATCCGGGTGAGATGTTACAAAAGACCCATAAACTCATTGCCTTAAGGTTTTAGGTTGAGAGTGATGTCAATGTCTTATGTGGTTGGGCTCAGGTCTTATTGGTGTTTGTATCTCCCCAGTGAAACCCCCTCTATAGACCTAACAATTATTAGTATTATGGTGCTTGATTGAGTCCCACATCGCTTAAGATTGTGAGATGTAGTTCTCTGTTTTGCTATATAAGCAACCATTTGTAAAGTTTGATACACACTAAAATAAAAATACTTCCTAGTGTAGTCATAGACGTAGGCATACACATTGTATGTCGAACCACGTTAAATTCTTGTGTCATAACTCCTTTATTCTTTCCGTTATTGCCTTGTTCCTAACAATTAGTATTAAAAGCCATTTTTCTTATCATGCTCTATGGTTGACACATTGTCTGATCTTCCATATAAGAAAAGATTTGGTTTCTTTTTCTTCTTGGGAATCTTAGTTTGGAGAAGTAGTGGGAGCTTTCGTCAAAAGTAGCAGGAGCTTTGGTCCAAAGCAGCAATAACTTTGGTCAAAGGCAGCAAAAGCTTTCTTCAAAAGTAGTAGAAGTAATGACATTGGAAGAAGGGAAGGTGAGGATTGAGAAGTTGGATGGAAATGACTTCAGGTTCTTAAAGATGTAGATAGAGGACTACCTGTATCAAAAGAAGTTGTATCTACCCTTAACAGGGCAGAAGTTGGCCGACATGGAGTAGTTACAATGGGAGTTGTTAGATCAGCAGACATTCGATGTGATCCGGCTGTCATTAGCCAAGAATGTTGCATTCAATATCATGAACGAGAAAACAATCGTAGATTTGATGCAAACGCTATCAAATATGTATGAGAAGCCATCTGTAGCCAATAAAGTGTATTTGATTCGCAGGTTAGTCAACCTAAAAGTGGGTGAAGGTAACTCAGTTACTAATCATATTAGTGAGGTGAAAGCATTAATTTTATTATCATCTCTTCTGGAAAGTTGGAGTGTAACTGTTACTACAGTTAGTAATCCCACAAGTAATAATAAGTTGAAGCTTGATATCATTCGCAACTTGATCTTAAGTGAAGATGTTCACAGGAAAAGTTCAAGGGAATCTCCCAGTTCTAATTTTGGTTCAGCATTGAGTACTGAAAATAGAGGAAGAAGTAGCTAGAAAGGTCGTAATCAAAGTTGAGGCAGATCAAAGTCTAGAGGGAGATCACAACCAAAATTCCAGAATGATATCACTTGTTGGAATTGTCAGAAAAGGGGTTACTTTAGAAATCAACCTAGGGCTCTAAGAAAGCACAACAATAACAACAACAAGAAGCAAGATGATGATCAATCAACAAATGCAGCAACTGATGAAATTGAAGATGCATTATTATGTAGTTTAGATAATTCTATTGACTCATGGATTTTGGACTTAGGTGTGTCATTTCATACTACACCTTCCTTAGAACTATTATCTAACTATGTTTTAGGAAAGTTTGGGAAGATCTACCTTGCACATGGAAAATCTCTTGATATTATAGGAAGAAGTGATATTAACATCAAAAACTCTAATGGAAGTGTGTGGACTTTGAATAATGTCAAGCATATTCCTGCCTTAAAGAGAAACTTAATATCTATAGGGCAGTTGGATGATAAAGGGCATTGCACCCCTTTTGGAGATGGACATTGAAAGGTAATGAAAGATAATCTTGTTATTGCTCGTGGAAAGAAGCAATGATCTCTTTACATGATTACAAATGAGGATATGATATCAGTTGCAGAAGTTTGCAACAATTCATCTTTGTGGCATAAGAGGCTTGGACATATGAGTGAGAAAGGAATGATGTAAGACCTGCGAAATTTAATTAATTAAATAAATAATTAATTAATAAATGCGGGTAGTGGGAGCCTTTATGACATTTAATTTTAATTGATATGACGTGGAAAAGTACTAGCTCAAGTGGTTGAGAGTACTTGATTGTGTTGGGAGGACTTGAGTTTGAGTCTTGTGTATGCCAATTGTGTGTTGTTTAATTTATTATTATTTTAATAACATGCTTGAGCATGATCAGTGATAATATAATCCTAGATTTGTAGAAATTATCATGAAACATTAATTGGTTGAATTGGTTTGCACTTGCATTGAGATTGTATGGTTGTGAGTTCGAACCTTGGTAGACTCAAATTAAGCTTTCTTTTTGCTAAAATTAGTTTTGGCATGAATGTGAAAAGGCAGAGAAATTCTAGCTGTCAAAGAGGCAACCAAGAGGGTTGGGAAACAACTCATAATGGACCTTGAATGTCAATTAACATCTTGATTAAATGAAATTCGTTTTGAAACATTAACCTACCATTAAGACACAATTAAAAGGCCAATTGAGGGTGAGAAGGAAGGTTTCTGAGTCTGTCATTGTTGAGCAAGGTGAGGAGAGGAATTTGAAAGCTATCACTATGTTTAGAGTGAGAGAGTGAGTGTGGTTCGTGAGAGGAGCAAAAAGGGGCGGCCACTGCTGATGAAGGAGGAACTCTAGACTCATCAATTTTAAGCAAGGAATCCAAGTTAGGGGAGCTGGATTCGTTTATATTATATTCTCACGTGTTCTTATAAATGCATGAACTATTAATATTGAATTTGAATTTCCTTATTGAATTTTTGGGTTCTGCAAAATTTCCAGAAACCGCCTGGGGGGTACTCAAAGCCGCCAGTCAACTCGTCCCTTTTTCTTTGCAACTTCTAGGTTCCTGAGAGTAAATGCCTGGCGACACGAACTGTGTGCCAACCCAGTGTTATGGGTTTCTAGATTATCTGCCTAGCAGTGATGAACACCCGCTAGGTGATGCGAGTGATTTTGGCTGGACTTGGGTTATTTGTGCGTTCTTGGTTATTTTTGATCGGTGGAAAAGGTGTTTTAATTATGTATTTATGAAAGGAAAGGGGTTAATTGTTAAATTATGAGGTAATATGAGGGAATGAGATGATTATGGTATATTCTAGAACTAGGGTTTGAATAATTGGGGATTCTTGGGTTTTGGAATCAATTGCATCGTGAATTTGACTTATAGTGATTCATTTTATGTTAATTTAACACGTGAGTGCAATTAATTGTGTTAAGAGAAGATGAATTAGAAAAATGAGGATGATGATGATGATGATTAGTGGCGCACTGCATTTTGGGTGAGTAGTGAGTGGGGAATTACGTGTGAAGTCAATTTTGAGTATGAAAAAGTATAACTGTGGTACGCTGAATATGGTGTTAAAATAGTAAGTAATTCAAGGGGGTGAGATGAAGTGAGAATACCAAATTATGTTAGTGTGCTGAAATAAGAGAATATGGCAGTGCAGTAGAGGTTTAAAGGTATAAAAGGGACTGGAAGGATAGAGAGGAAGAACCTAATTTAGGAGTTGGATTGTTATGCAGAGTGGCTCAAGATGTACATGAGACATAATTATAGGCTAAGGTAGAGTGGTCATCTTACTTGTCTGTGGTGAATATGGAGGTAATATGTGGCGAATTTTGCCTGGCAGCTCTAGAGCAGCGCCATGCGATAACGCAAAGGCATAAGCTTTGTTTGCTTTGGATGTGTGTGATCTACAATGCTTTGGTGATACCTTAAAGGTCGACTTGCTGGATGTTCAAGGGGTGAGATTAAGTGAGAATACCAAATTATGTTAGTGTGCTAAAATAAGAGAATATAGTGCAGTAGAGGTTTAAAGGTATAAAAGGGACTGGAAGGATAAAGAGGAAGAACCTAATTTAGGAGTTGGATTGTTATGCAGAGTGGCTCAAGATGTACATGAGACATAATTATAGGCTAAGGTAGAGTGGTCATCTTACTTGTACTGTGGTGAATATGGAGGTAATATGTGGCGAATTTTGCCTGGCAGCTCTAGAGCAGCGCCATGCGATAACACAGAGGCAGAAGCTTTGTTTGCTTTGGATGTATGTGATCTACAATGCTTTGGGGATACCTTAAAGGTCGACTTGCTGGATGTTCAAGGGGGTGAGATTAAGTGAGAATACCAAATTATGTTAGTGTGCTGAAATAAGAGAATATGGCAGTGCAGTAGAGTTTTAAAGGTATAAAAGGGACTGGAAGGATAGAGAGGAAGAACCTAATTTAGGAGTTGGATTGTTATGCAGAATGGCTCAAGATGTACATGAGACATAATTATAGGCTAAGGTAGAGTGGTCATCTTACTTGTACTGTGGTGAATATGGAGGTAATATGTGGCGAATTTTGCTTAGCAGCTCTAGAGCAGCGCCCTGCGATAAGACAAAGGCAAAAGCTTTCTTTGCTTTGGATGTGTGTGATCTATAATGCTTTGGGGATACCTTAAAGGTCGACTTGCTATATGTTCCTTGAGTTGTGGCTCTAAATGTATCCCTTGATTTGTGGCTTGAGATAGGGGTTAAACACATGGCATTCCTTGAGTTATGTCTCAGAATGACATCTCTTGAGTTGTGCCTCAAGATGGCGGATGAACACGAGGAACCCTTGAGTTGTGGCTCGATTTGACAAGTGTTGCCGATGTGAGTGTGCGTGTTGTGGCCCGTACGGATAGGTCCAGATAGATTGTCCTCCTTGGTAATAGCCAACGAGTTTGGTAGTCTTGGGATATTACAAACTATGTTCGTAATTAGAACTCCACCAGGCGTTATAGGATGTGGTCCGTAGCTGGTTTCCTGCACGTGTTCTACAAGTTGTGGTTTGTAGGTGTGGCAGCAAGACATCTTGAGGTATTCATCTAAAGACGTAGATCATGGATGACATGGTGATGGCCATGTGGTGTGAAATCAAAGGATAATGTTCCTTTGATGTGTTTGTGTTGATATATTTGAATTATATATATGTTTTATAATGTTAGCTCACCATATCTACTTGTGTTTGGCGATGATCGTATATTGCGGTACACGTGAGCAAATGATGTTGCAGGATCTGGTGAGGCATAGAGCCGAAGCGTGGGCTATCTTAGGGTTTTCTACAGAGTTTATTATTTATGAAATTTAAAGGATTTTGTAATCATTTGGATTATTGAACTTGATTTTTTTCATTTGAGTTAATAAATTATGGATTTAAGTTACTCTATAAGGTAATAAAGTTTTAAATTTCTCGCGTTTTTGGGAAATGAATTTATAATAAATGAGGTTTAATTATTATTTTTATTTTATTTAAATTCGTAATATCCAGCCTGGGTGTTACAAATGAAGCTCATGGTCTCAAAAGGTAAAATACCTAACTTAAAGCATGTTGGCATTGGACCTTGCGAACATTATATATTTGGAAAGCAGAAAAAGGTTAGCTTCTCCAAAACAAGTAAGACGTCTAAAGTTGAAAGATTACAACTAGTGCATACAAATGTTTGGGGGCCAACTCTAGTGAAATCCCTTGGAGGTTCACAATATTACGTAACCTTCATTGATGACTCTACAAGAAAGGTATGGGTTTATTTTCTTAAAATAAATCTGATGTGTTTTCTATGTTTAAAAAGTGGAAAAAGGAGGTTGAGACTCAAACATGTTTAAAGATTAAATGTTTGAAGTCTGACAATGGTGGAAAATATGACAATAGTCAATTCAAGGAGTTTTGTTTAGAGAATTGGATCATAATGATTAATATGGTTCCAGGAACACCAGAATAGAACAGTGTGGCAGAAAGAATAAACAAAACCTTAAATGAGAGAGCAAGATGTATGAGAATCCAGTTAGGATTACCCAAGGTATTTTGGGCAAACACAATAAGCACAACAACCTATCTCATAAATAGAGGACCATCAGTTCCTTTAGACTATCAATTACCTGAAGAAGTATGGTCTAGAAATGAGGTAAACCTTCCACTAAAAGTTTTTGGTTGTGTTTCATATATTTTGTTAGATTCTAATAGTAGAGATCAACTGGACCTTAAGGCAAAGTGAAGTTGTTTCATTGGTTATGGATTTGACATGTATGGCTACAGGTTTTGGGATGATCAAAACAAGAAAACTATCCGAAGTAGAAATGTTACTTTTAATGAAAACATGTTCTATAACAACATGACTGCAGAATTTGCAAATGCAAATAAACAGCCAGAGCAGGTATCATTAGAAGAAATTGTAGAAAGTGATGTAGTCAACAAAAGATAGAATACAGACGTAGAGCCTGAGTCATAGCCCAAGTCAAAACTTGAACAAATAGTAGAGACAACAACTCATAAAGTCCTAATTAGAAAATCTAGCACAACAATTATAGTACCACAAAGGTATTCTCCTTCATTGCATTACTTGTTGTTGACTGATACTAGTGAGCTAGAGCATTTTGTTGACGCTATGTAGGGAGATGAATCTATTAAGTGGGAACTAGCAATGGAAGATGAGATAAAGTTTATTCAGAAGAATAAAACATTGTCTTTAACAAAGCTATCAGAAGGAAAGAAGGGTTTGCAAAACAGGTGGGTCTATCGGTTAAAAGAAGAACCAGATGGCAACAAAATATATAAGGCTAGACTCGTAGTGAAGGGTTCCAATAGAGATGGGGAATTGACTTCACATAAATTTTCTCTCATGTTGTCAAGATAACATACCATAGAGTTATCTTGAGTATAGTAGTTGCAAAAAATCTTCATCTAGAGCAGTTAAATGTGAAAATATCATTCCTACATGGGGATATTATGGAAGAAATCTTTATGGCACAACTAAAAGGATTTGAAGTACAAGGCAAAGAGAATCTTGTATGAAAGCTTCATAAAAGTTTGTATGGATTGAAAAAAACATTGAGACAATGGTACAAGAAGTTTAATGAGTTTATGAGAAACTCATGATTTCACATATGGGAAGAAGATCATTGTTGTTACGTTAAGAAATATGTTGACAACTATAACATTCTTGCCTTGTATGTTGATGGCATATTGATTGTTGGTGCTAATATGGCAGAAATTGACACGTTGAAAAAACAATTGTCAGAAAATTTTGAAATGAAGGATGTTGGTCTAGCCAAGCAAATTCTTTGTATGAGAATCTTCAAGAATAGATATGAAGGTATTCTAAACTTATCTCAAGAAAATTATATAGAAAAATTACTTAGTAGATTTAATGTTGGAAATGCCAAAACCAGGAACACACCTTTGGGAACTCACTTAAAGTTTTTAGAAAGGCAATCTTCTCAGACAGAGGAAGAAGAAAGTCACATGTCTAAAGTGTCATATGCATCTGTAGTAGGGAGCTTGATGTATGCTATGATTTACACCAAACCTGACATAGCACATGCAGTGGGAGTTGTGAGTAAGTTTCTATCAAATCTTGGAAAGTAGCATTGGGAAGGCGTGAAGTGGATATTGAGATATTTGAAGGGCACTTCAAAGATGCATTTGTCTTTTAGAAGAAGTAATCTCACTTTACAGGGGTTTTCTGATGTAGATTTGAAGGTGATTTGGATGGTAGAAAGAGCACAACAAGTTACATTTTTACATTGGGTGGTATAACTATCAATTGGAAGTCCAAAATTCAAGGAAGAGTCTCCCTCTCAACCACTGAAGCTGAGTATGTAGCTATCTCAAAAGCACCAAAAAGAGATGATATGGTTGAAGAACCTTCTAAAAGAATTAGGAAAACAACAAGATGACTCTTCGTTGTTCAGCGATAGTCAAAATGCTATTTGTCTTACTAAAAATCCAATTCTTCATTCTAGATGCAAGCACATTGAATTAAAGTATCATTTTATCATAAACTTGATAAATGATGGAGACTTGTTTTTGTTGAAGATTCCAGGTGCAGAGAATCCAGCTGATATGTTGACTAAGACTATCACAAAAACTAGTTTAGGCTTTGCATTGCCTCAACTGGCCTTCAAGAAAGTTGATGGTGAAGGCACTACATTAGGTGGTAAAGTAAATCAAACCCCAAGTGAGAGAATTGTTAGTATTAAAGTGCTTGATTTAGTCCTACATCGCTTATGATTGTGAGATATGGTTGTGTATTTTTCTATATAAACAACCCTTTGTAAAGTTTGATACACACCAAAATAAAAATACTTTCTAGTGTAGTCGTGGACGTAGGCATACACATTGTACGTTGAACCATGTTAAATTCTTATGTCGTTTCATTTTCTCTCCTTTATTCTTTCCTTTATTGCCTTGTTCCTAACATGTTGAATCATGGGATTTCAAACGAAATATGGGATTTCAAACGAAAGAGCATTTTAAACCGAAATGATTTTAAAATAGTGTAAATTTTTATGTCTTCCCTAGAATCTTTCATCTCTTAGTTTGACAATGCTTTAGTCATCAATCTTAGCAGGGACACTTGAGAGAAATGATCCTTTCAACTTAATCTATCATATACTAAATTCCTACTTTGTTTGGATACTTTGTACTAGGTCTCTAGTTAAGAGTGGCCCAATATTTTGAATTATGGAGATTTACCTTTGAGAAAATCTATCTAACGTAAGGTAAGCTAGTAAAGATTATGAGTTACTATTGTTTTAAGATTATATTAACATTGAAATGCTTCTGATAACAACTTTTGGAGTTTGATTAATTTGTTTGGTTTCTGTTTTGAATGTTGTTCTATGCTTATTCATGTTAGAATGAATGAGAGTTATAACATGGCTTAGTGGTAAAATTGGAAGGGAGGGTGAGAGAGTTGGATTTAGCCCTACCCTTTAACAAAATACTAACAATTAACTTGATAAAAAAAAGTTAGAATGGATGATTTGATCTCTTGTGCTAATTTTCCTTTTGATGCATTGAGTATTTAGAGTGGGATACGTGTCTAGTTTACTTGATATTACATATGATTTTGACATAATTATTAATGAAACAAACCCTTTTACCTTAAATTACAAAATGAGGAGTAGAGAAGTAAGAAAATAAGGAATTTGATGTGTTTGTAATGTTTTTGCAAGTAAATCCAAGAAATTCAAGCATATGACGCTGAGCTCCAAAGTTGATTTGAGTACCATAAGATGGTTTCTAAAGATTCAAATAGGAGCCTTACGATTGGAGTTAAGACTAAGAGAGGAAACATTCATTGCAAGAAAGCTCAAACTCCATAATTGGCAACTAAGGTTCAGAGAAAACCCTCATAGGAAGGAAAACTCTAGTACTGGCTACCAGACCAGAAGCTCAAGCGCCAGTTATAACATCCAAAACTTTTACAATGTAATATTTTTAATATAAAATATGTCACGGTCACATTATTTAAAAATATTTTATTGTTTAATACATAAAAAATTATTATTATTATTATTATTAGAACAAATAGTGGACGTAATAAATAAGAGAATAAATTATAAATGGTAAAAATGATAGTAGTAATAATAAATAATAAGCACCGGTGCAACAATAATAACAAATGTTTAAATAGAAAATAGAATAATGTAAATAAGTTAACAAAATAATATAAATATTTAGAATATTATATAATGTGTTTATTATAATAAATTATGAATATGTAAATATAACAATTATAAATAAAAAAAATACTAAAACTAATTAACTAATAACAATATAATAATGTGTTATAAAATATGCATGTATTATAAATATATTATAAATATACGTATATAAATTATAAATAAATATATATATATATATATATATATATATATATATATATATATATATATATATATATATATATATATATATAT